>Ga0255345_1006370_pt1 | contig 11562 bp, 8 predicted proteins | sample wastewater_treat_6_FD_192415 | JGI IMG/M metagenome (GOLD analysis project Ga0255345, IMG submission 192415) | Wastewater microbial communities from Lulu Island WWTP, Vancouver, Canada - plant20 | ecosystem: Engineered > WWTP > Wastewater > Unclassified | place: Canada: Vancouver, British... | reverse complement strand
CATCCTTTTGGCCCGGACGGGCCGCTGCGCGGCCTTCATGTCAGCTAAAAGACGTCGGGTCCCGGCAACTCCCGATAGCGCCCTCCAGGATTGCCCCCGGACCATGTTGCTGGGTGCCCTCTCGACCTTCTTTTAGCTCCAAATCCTGCTTAACAGCACAATCGTCTTCCTGCCCCTGTCCCTGTCCCTGTCCCTGTCCCCGTCCCTGTCCCCGTCCCAGCCCCTGTCCCAGCCCCTGTCCCTGTCACCTTCCTTCACATTTTTTCCTGCCCACTGACAATTCTTGTCACTCACCATCGCGTTTTTTGTAAAAACAGGCCCTAGATTGTGGGCTCAAAACCCATAACACCCTTTATTTACAGCATTTTCACTTTGGCACGATGATTGCTTCTAAGAAGCGCCCGTCGGGCAGCGCCTAGTGGCCTGCCCGGTATGGGCTATCCACTTGGTCGGATGGCCAAGTGGAAAAAAGGTCACTTTTAGGAGGTCAAACATGCTAGCTCGTTTCCGCAAAATTGGTTTCAAGGGCTTCACCCTGGTCGAATTGATGGTCGTCGTTGCCATCCTCGGTATCTTGGCTGTCGTTGCAGTACCTGCGTTCATCAAGTACATGCGCCGTGCCAAGACAACTGAGGCTATCGACGAGCTCGACAAAATCGTCAAGGGTGCTTCTTCGTACTACACCGCCCCACGTGTCACCAGTGTGGGCTCCAAGCTGTACTGCCAGTTCCCAGGCAGTCAGGGCGTGACCCCAGGTGAAACCTGCTGCAATGCGATGCTGGACGCCAATAGTGACGGCCGCTGCGACTCCGACTCCGAAGTATGGAACACCGTTCAGTGGTCCGCTCTGACCTTCCAGATTACTGACGAGCACTATTTCGTCTATCGTTTCGAGAACAACGGTAAGGACTTGAATGAGGCTCAAGCAACAGCGTGGGCCCACGCAGACCTTGACTGCGACGGCGAAATGTCAACCTTCAAGCGCTTCCTGTATGGCGATCCCAATGCCCAATACGGTGAGTGCTCCTCCGTTGGTGCTTCCGCCATGTTCTTCGAGAACGAAACCGAATAATTCGTAGAATCGTTCACTAAACGCGGGGGCACCTTCGGGTGCCCTTTGCGTATCTACTTGTTTAAACAGAAGAAACCCGCCTCTAATATCTCAGATTCGTAATTGGTTCGTTGTTTTGGACCTGGAATTATTCGACTGTACTAAAGGCGCGTTCAAGGTCTGCTAGGAGGTCGGATACATCTTCGAGGCCAATGGATAGACGGACGGCGCCTGGGTGGATGCCGGCCTTTTCCTGGGCGCATTGGTCCAGAGCCGAGTGGGTCATCAGCCCAGGAGCTTCAACTAGGGTCTTGGTCATCCCTAGGCTGACAGCCAACGTAATGCTGTAGGCGTTGTCAGCTATGTGATTTATCAGTTGATGACAACGCTTGCTAGCCTGTTCATAATCCCCTGCAAGCTCGAAATAAATCATGCTACCTGGGAAAAAATCACCATTAGGGGTGGTCATCTGACGTTTAGCAATCTCTTTGCCTGGGTATGATTCAAGGCCGGGATAATTCACTTTGCCCACCAAGGGGTTGGACTCCAGGTACTGGGCAATCTTCATGGCCGAGGCAGCTTGCTGAGTCAGCCTGATTGGCATCGTTGGGATGCCGTAAACTTGGAAGTTCCAGGCACTTGAAGGAGGCAGCACGCCACCAAAGTCTTTGCGAATCAAGCGAACGATAAGGTCTAGGTCTTTGGGCCCAACAATCATCCCGCCCATATCGACCCCAAAGCCACCCACACCCTTAGTCAGACTGCATACAACTATGTCTGCACCAAGCTGTAACGGGCGCTGTCCCCAAAACGTATGAAAGGTGTTGTCAACAATCAGGCGCACCTTGCGTTCAGGCCCAACCTTGGCATTGTGCGCGTCGATGACCTTGCGAACTGCTGCAATATCAATACATTCCAACGTTGGATTAGCAGGCGTCTCAAGGTAGACAGCCGACGTGTTTTCATCCAAAGCGGCCGCAACTGCATCCAAGTCCGAGCAATTGACCAGTTTAGGAGTGATGCCAAACCTAGGAAGCTGGTTAACCAAAAGGCTATAAGTACAACCATACATAGTTGGGTGAGCGACTACATTGTCACCAGCCTTGGATACTGCCATCAATGACGCCGAAATGGCCGCCATACCACACGAGAAGGCGCAGGCAAAATCACCGCCTTCAGCCTGGACATAGACCTCTTCCAACATACCTGTGGATGGCTCGGTCAGGCGGTCGTAGATGTAAGTCGGTTTGGTGGCCCCCTGACCCCAAGGGGCACCGAAGTCAATGAAGCCTTCTTTACCTCTGAGCACCGATGCCAATCTAAACGTGGTCGATGCGGTTTTCGGGGGAACAACATGGTAGTTGTAGTCCCACTTTTCTGTTGAGTGCTTACCGTGAATCAATTTCGTTGGAGCTCGGTAGCCTTTAGAATCAGACACAAATCACCTCAGTTTCAAGACCGAGATCTAGTTTAGACCCGCAAAGCGGCAAGCGTCAATGACTTTTATCGTGGGTATGGATACCGCTAGATTTGTTAACGAGGATGGGCGTTTGGGACAAATTTGGCGGCTCTAGGCATGCCTTTTGGAAGGCTCGTGGTGACTAGGCTCTTGCCCCCTTCTCGGATGAAAGCAGGCGCTTCATTCGCACTGGGTCAGGCCTTATTTTGAAAGTCTGGGTCCGCAGCAATCTTATGGCGCCTGGTTGACGACCTTTTTGATCTAGCCTGATATTTCTTTTGTGAGTACATAAGACTGGTGCTTCTCTACTTTCATGCTCTTTTGAAAAAAACACTGCAAGCAAGGCTGCATCCAGGAGTTCCTCAAATGGCAGATCCTTTCTGGCGTTTTGCAAAATCACATGAGCACCAGCCCCAGACTCCACTTGAAACCACAGATCATCATCCTTGGCTGTTTCAAACAATAGCACCTGATTGTCTTGCTCGTCGGCAGCTACCAAAATGGGCAACCCAGACCTAGTTTCAAACCTTCGATGCCTCGCTTTTGGGCGTTCTACCTTTTTTGCCCGCTCAGCCTCAAGGATTTTTTCGCCTTGCTCGACCGCATTTGGCTGCCCCTCAAGCACGGCCCTCAGCGCCAGTTCAACTTTGGCAGCGTGCTCTAGCGCACTTTGCACATCTTGTCCTTGTTCCCTAAGCTGCTGATTTGTTCGCTTTATCCTTTCCAACAACTCAGCCAAGCCATTTCGCACCTCAACCGCCTTCAAAGCACTTGCCTCTTTGGCTTCGAGCTCCTTATACGCTGCCTCAATTCTGGCGCTTAGATCGCCTTTTCCAGAGCCTGGCGCAAACCTAAAAGCCTCAGTGATCGCCTTTTCCCTGGCTAAAGGTTTTGTATAGCGACGCCCAATCTTCAAAAGCCGCTTTTTAGAATGAGAGGGCACCAACAGGCCAATAACCTCCTCATGTTCATCAGTTAAGAACAGATTCGGATGATGCCCAGAGCATTCAAAAATCAGCTTGCGGTCATAGGAATCGTTTGAAAAACGAATTATGACCACCCTGTCTCCAAAGGCGGTTTTTATCTCTTTAAGGCGCATCTCCTTTAATTCACGAAACATCTTGCCTTCAAAGGCGTACCCTGTTGGCCCTTTTGCTGCGGGTGGCCTCGATTTGGTGAAGTGAATTCGCGACAGGCGCAATGACGCGGAAAAACGGATATTTTTTATGCCGTTAGCAGTCTGCAACGCCATGATTCCATTGAACTCATCAAGCTGCCTGAAATCCAGGAAGGAGGAGTCAATCAAAACCTTTTGCATGTCCGCCACGACTGCTTCAAGTTCAGTAAGATTTAAGGTCATTCAAGGTCCTAAAAAAAACTGTTTTAAATGTATCATGTACCGGTGCCAAGGTGTTGAGAATTAGATTGGCCATTTGTGTGATTTTGGAGTTATGTGATGAAGAAATCGCTTTTGCTCTTTTTCATTTTGTTTATTGCTAGTTGCAGTGGAACAACAACAACGCCTGCGGACTCGACGACTGGTGACACTGCGACTGAGCAGGATTCTCAAGATGTGAAAGACAGACAGCCGACTGTAGTTGAAGGCAATTTCCGCCTGGTTTTAGAGCGTCGCCAGACCTTGGACCAACAAAAGGCGTCGCTTGAGATGATCGATCCAAAGATTCCCGAGTGGCAAACCCAGAATTTAATTGATAAAACGACGGACTCAGGTGAAGCGCATTTACAAGAATCTGATTTGACAATCAACGGCAAGCCCAAGGTAATAATCGCAGGCGAAGGTGGGGTAAATAAAAATATTGATTGTCGCCAGGGCTGCTATGTGGACGAGAGTTTAAGCTGGCTGGGTGTAATTGAGGATGGTGAAGGTGGGCGGACTAGGCTTTCGTTTGGAAGGCTTGAAAAGGATTTGACCTTTGTTTCCTTGCTGGTTGAGTCTAATGTGACAAGTCTTGGTTTTTATGGGCAAAAGCTGCTGGTCTCGAAGATGGATCCAGAGTGTGAGTATGACCAGGGGTTGGACAGGGCCTGCTGGTACATTATGGAACTGGAACTTGGCGGTAACGAGTTGGAATTTAAACAACTTTTCCGCTTTCCAGCTAGAAATCACGTTGGATTGACTGGCTACACCGGAGGTTTCAGCGCCAGTCCTGACGGTAAGGTAATCGTGCTGTTGGATCCAAAAGGTGAGTTTTTAAACTTGTGGGTCTTCAAAGATGGGAAGCTTTCACCACTTGGCAGCCCAATCTGTGGCTCGCGTTTGGACAGTTATGGGCACTGTAGTTCTGAGCCTGGACGCTTTACTGGGCGCGAGCCTTTGGTTGTTGCCGATGATAAAGCAGTGATGGCAACTGTTGAAAATGACAAGGCTTTGACCTTTTTCACCTATGATCTTAACAGCAAGGATTTAAGTGCAGAGCCATTTAGGGCAATAATCAGTGAAGTCAGTGGAGATGACACCTTTTTTAGAGAAGCGGCCTGCTATAACGCCCACTCAGCGCCTTGGACCGAGGTCTTTAAAACGATGTGGATCACCGGGGACGAAGTGGTGTTTACGGCCAAGCGAAAGTGCGGAAAGCTGCAAAAGACTTCGACTCAGATCCTGGCTGTGGGTCTGGACGCGTTGGTCGCCGGTGGAAATCAGACGGCAGCATTGCGCAATATCACGAACTTTCCAACAGGGGACATCCCAGCAAACGTTGATATAGCTGATGGTGGGCTTGCGATTAAGGACGACTATGTGGTGTTCATAGGGACTCCGGTGTTAAATTCTGATGGCATCCCTTTGCTAGATAACGATCAAGGTCAACAGTTTAATGATATCGAGACCTTCGTTACGCGACTGGATGGCTCGACAGACCCAGTACAAGTATCGGCCGACATCAAAACCAGGACCTGGGCTTTAACAGTGGTGCAAGGCGCGAACTAGTGCTTTGCAGGATTGTCTTGTGGGGTGGTTAAAGCCATCAAAACATCTTTAAGTTTTTGAACAGAGTCAACGGTTGTTTGCTTTTTCCTGCCGTCGAAAGCATCACGATGGTAGCCCTGGGCAAAAGCAGTTCTAATTGTGTGCCAACCTAGACTTTCTGGAACTGGGAAGTCTTTTGCGGGGTTATCCCCAACCATGGCGATCTGACTATGATCGACACCAAGATTTGCGAAGGCGACTTTGAACGGCTCAAAAGCTGGTTTTGGGAAGGATTGACCATTAATATCGCCTGTAAAAACGGCCACATCAAAAAAGTGGTCAAGCCCCAAAGCTGACCATTTAGCCCTTTGAATTTTTGGGTCTCCGTCGGTAATTAAGGCAAGTTTGACGTCCCTGTTTTTTAAGGATTGAAGCAATTCAGGGATGTCTGGAAACGGCCTAACATTTGGTAAATGATAACGAAACGCCTGTACAAGCGCGGCGATCAGGTCTGGTTCAACCAAGATTCCCATCTCAGCCAAGCCTAGGTCAAAAATGCGCCAAGGCCCATGCTCATCATGTACCTTGCAAAAAGTTTCAAAGCCGTCTTTTCGCCCAAACCTAGCGTCCAAGACCGCCCCAGCCGCAGCAAGCCCCCCCAACACAAACTCAGACTCAGGGTACAAAGTATCATCCATATCAAAACAAACGGCCTTAACCACCAAACCACTCATCTCACTCCCCCACCCCTGTCCCTGCCCCTGCCCCTGTCCCCGCCCCTGTCCCTGCCCCTGCCCCCACCATCCTCACCGCCTCCTCCACCGTCCCCCTAAACACTGCCTTACCCCCTCTGTACACCACCGCCCCATCGACACTCCCCACCAAGGCAACATCCGCCATTTTAGCCTCGCCTGGCCCATTCACCTCGCATCCCATCACTGCTATTACCCGTGGATCATCAGGAAAAGCCTCTTCGATTAGCTTGGCATACTTTGCCACATCAATCCTTGACCGCCCACAGGTAGGACAAGCAATAACCCGCCCACCCTCAGGCCGCAGACCAAGACTTCGCAAGATATTCAGCCCAACTGGGATCTCAGCCAAAGGGTCCCCAGCCAAGGAAACCCTGATGGTATCGCCAATCTTCTGCGCCAAAAGAGCGGCCAAAACAGCGGCCGACCTTACCGACCCTGAGCTGACAGTTCCAGCCTCAGTCAAGCCGATATGTAATGGATATTCAAAGCGTTTTGAGGCCATGTGGTTTGCCTGAAGCGTCATAACTGGGGACGTCGCCTTGACTGAGACTACTATGTCAAAGAAGCCAGCATCCTCGAATCGTTTGACCCAAACTTCAACAGCGTCACACAACTGCTTGGCTATGGGGTCTGGGGCCTTTGGATTGGGCAAAGAGCCAGAATTCGAGCCAATCCTCAAGGCTGTTCCATGGTCCAAAAGCGCCTTTGCGACCTCAGAAACCTCGACTTGACCACGTAACGTACCGGGATTTAACCTGATTTTGTCTACATAAGGAGCGACCGCCAAAGCCACTTTATGGTCAAAATGAACATCTGCAACCAAGGGCAAGTCACCAAGGCGGCGCCTGACTTCCCTTGTGACAGCCACAGCATCCATGTTTGGCACCGTGATTCGCACTATTTCGCAGCCTGCATGTGCAAGCTTTAAGGCCTGATTGGTAGTGGCATCCGCATCAAGAGGGTCAGTATTGGTCATGCTTTGCAAGACCACCGGTGCCCCACCGCCGATCATAATTTTCCCAACTTTTACCTGACGTAAAGAGGCCATTAATCGCTCCCAATGCCCGGCGGGTCACCAATCATTGACGAAAGAACCGCCACCCCCAAATCCTTAAATCTATGGGGTCGTTACCAATATCCGTGATTACCAGCTCTGAAACGGGTGGAAGAACAACCACACGATGCGGGATCGCCCCTGATTTCAGGGTCTGGCCAAATTGCGAGTTCCAGCCGAAAAACCAAACGATATGCCGCACTGATTTACCAATTGGTATCTCGATACTTGTCGGCAGGTCGCCTTCTTGCCACTGCCAAAACCCCTTACCTGACATGCACTGCGTCTTTAAGTGCTGGGAAAAACAGGCCTCAAGGCCATTGCCTGCCTTGCCAGTAGAATCGCTATCCATCAGCCATATGACTGGAAATTCAGGCAGGTGGTACATGGCTTGACGATAACTAAACAGACCTTCTCTACAAACAATCAAAACTGAGTCTGGGTCTTTGTCAGCAAGTGCTTTCAGACCCTGTATCGTGCGCTCTTGATCGATTGTCTGACGTTGAAGGGCAGGCAGACTGTGGGGGCCAACCGTGCTGGTCCACCATGGATGCGGGGCAATGAACAAAGCTGCCTGTCCAAGAGCTATCGCAAACACCAAGGCCCACCTAAGAAGAGGCGAATCCTTGTTGCCATCAGCTTCGGTGGTGCGATTTTGGGCGATTCTATCAACCACCACGGCTGAAAACAGGGCAAAAGCAGGAACGATCCCCAAAACATGGCCGGGTTTGGCGATAAACATCAAGCCAAACCACATGATTGGAGGGGTAATCCAAAGCCAAAACGTGGGCCAGTGTCCTTTAGTCTTGGCAGGAAATCGCAGTGACACCGGGAAAAGAATGATAGCGAGTGCGCCACTGACGGATAGGCCGGCCAAAAGATAGCGCCACATCCAATCCAGATTAGTTAAGACTCCGATTAAGGGAGCGCCCATCAAAGGTGAGTAAACCTTTCCATAAAGGTCAAAGAACTGGCCGCCGAATGCTGCCAGCAGCTTGTCCAGGCCGCCAACTAACAAGACCAACGGGATGGCCCATACTAAGATTCCGACAATTCCTGCGACACCTGCAACAGCAAACTTGGTAATCCACTTTGAAACTGATTGGCCCCAACAAGCGCCAATCAAGCGCCATAGTGCAAAGGGAAACAAAAACAAAGGGACTGACTGGCGAATTCCACCAGCAAGCCCCAAAAACCCAATAAAAGCGGCAATTTTAACCAACGAGCTGTCCCGCCGGATGGTCAAGCCAAACCAGATGACCAAAACCGCCGCCAATGACTCAGCCGAGTATGACTCGCCACTGATAGCGTGGCTCCAGGCCACAGGATTGGTGGCCAAAAAAATGGCGGCCATAATACCGACGCTTCTGCCAAACAAGCGCCATCCAAGCCCCAAAACAGCTGCAACCGCACCTGCTGCGCAAACCAAGCTACCCAGCAGCAATGACGCATCAATGGAAAAACCAAGCCGAGAAATCAGCCAAGCAAGCGCCATTGGCCCAATATAACCAGGCGCATGAGGCTGATGCAGGTCAAGGTCAAAGTGATGCAGTCCAAGGGCAAACTGAATAGTATCCCAGCCAGAAATCTGGCAAGGCATAAAGATCCAATAAAGGACCCCCGCCCCAAAAAAAGCAGCCAAAACAGCAATGTAAAAAGCCCGCCTATTCACCGCCGCAGAATATCAGAATTCCAGCCATTTTTGGAATTCCCAAAACCACCCCCAAATGATTACCTGCCCCAGCACCTGTCCCTGCTAATTAGCACGTTCCAGTTTATGATGTTTGTTGGGCTTTGGCGTTGTTCCTCTTCGTTACAGTTTTAAAACATGTCCGGGGTGCCCTCTCGACCTCTTTTTAGCTCCAAATCCTTCAGATCAGCACAATCGTCTTCCTGTCTCTGCTTCCGCACCTCGCCCCTGTCCCTGTCCCCGCACCCTGCACCCAGTCACTTTAAGATGGACATTCCACAAACTTTTGGGCAATGTTGCAGATCAGTGTGACTGTGCCCCTGCTACAGCCCACTCGACTGCTTCAACCGGGAGGATTAGTTGGTGCGTTGGCCCTTAAATCTGTTGGTGGCGTTAGCTTTTGTGATACCTGTATCAGCTCTCGCAATTGAAGAAGGCGAGGATATGACACGGCAGGATCGTACTGCCCTGTTGTACGCAACCAAGTTCTTGTTCACAAAGGACCACATCCCCATCGTTACTGTCTTGGTGATGGAAGGCGAAAATTCCATTCAGTTTTCTTCCAGTGCTCCCATGACATTTTTACCTGAAGGTGAAGGTGGACCTCAGATCACCATCGGTAAGGGACCAGTGGACTGCACTGCGACACTTGAAGCAGGAAAGCCTGCGAAGATTCGCCACTGGGTGGCCTTAGAGCAAATAGCCGCTCGAAACTTTGACGAGGTGCGTAAAGCCCAAGATCTGTGGGCAAATCGCGGGCTTAAGGTTCGTAGCTTTGAAAGAGGCAGCGTGTTTGGCTTCTTTGGCCGAGTCCTAGACAATCGAACCTTGACCTTGGTGGAAGACAGCCCATTTGATGACCCGAAAGCGGCGCAGTTGCATCGCACAGAACTGGCAGCCAAGCTTGGCGTTCCGACGCTGGAAGACTTTGAAGAAGTCGTCGAGCGCCCAAACGGGCTGGTTCGAATCAAGTGCCAAGGTCAAGCCGCGGACATGCTATTTCCAGGCATGGTTGCCATCGCGACGCAGGCAGATTCCATAACGGTCCATAAAGTCGAGTTTGGAAAAGGTTTTGCCTGGCATGGACGTGAAAATCGCCAATATCGCGGCCAATTGATTTTCACCCCCGACCGGGAAGGAAAACTGGCTGCAGTTAACGCGGTTGACGCTGAAACAATGCTAAAGGGGCTTGTGCCATCCGAGATTTACAATGACGCCCCCATGGAGGCCTTAAAGGTTCAGGCCACCTGTGCCAGAAGCGAGTTGTTTGCAAAGCTTGGAAACCGCCACAGTGCTGACCCATACATGGTTTGCGCAGATGTGCACTGCCAAGTGTACAAAGGCAAGGGCAGAGAAAACCCAAGGACCAGCAAAGCGGTGGACGACACCAGAGGAAAAATGGTCTTTACCGACAACGGCCTAGCTGATGCAGTGTACTCATCAAACTGCGGCGGGCATACCGAATCAGGCGGTTTGGTCTGGCAGGGCGCCGATCACCAGTATCTAGCTGGAGTTCCAGACGTTCCTGGCGGTTTTGTGGTCTATCCAGAAGGGGTAAACGAAAAATCAGTGGCGCACTTCATCGAAAACCCACCTCAAGCGTTTTGTGGCTCAACCAAGTACGGAAAAGGCACGTATCGATGGACCAAGACAGTCAGCACAGACAAGATGCGCTCAGGAATTTTGGAGCAAGCTGGAGTAGATGTTGGGGAAATAAAGGAACTAAAAATCCTTGAACGCGGCGTTTCAGGGCGAATAACCAGACTTGAAGTCGTGGGCAGCAAACGCTCAGTCGTCCTGCAGCCTGAACTAAGGATCAGAAAGGCATTTGATGGCCTGCGCAGCTCACTTTTTGTACACAAACTGACATCAGAAAACGGCCGTCCAGCCTATGAATTCACAGGAGCAGGCTTTGGGCACGGAGTTGGAATGTGCCAAGTTGGCGCCATAGGCAGGGCACAACACGGCCAAGATTTTGAAACGATCTTAAAGCATTACTACCCAGGAACCGTTGTAACCAGAATTTACTGATTGCCAAGTTACTTGGCCGCTTCTTCTTGATTTCGCTTGGTCAGCCGGTCCATTAGGCCTTTGAAGCCTTCTTTGCCAATGATGTCACCAAACTGCTTGCGGTAGTTGCGGACCATGCTGATTTCATCAATCACAACGTCGTAAGCCAGGAATTTTCCTTTCTTTACATGGAAAGCATAGTCGACATCCGCACTGGACTTACCAACCCTGATCACAGAACGAACCATGGCAGTCCCTTTGTCGTCAAACTCTGGATCGCCTCGATATTCGATGGTAAAAGCGGTGTCGCCATCAAATTTCTTGATGTAAGTCCGCTGAAGCATCAGCTTAAACTCGGCAACAAAGTTGCTGCGCTGCTTTTTGTTCAGCGTGTCCCAGTGGCCAGCCAAGGTCCTTTGGGCCATTTCATCGAAATCTACGAATGTATCCATGGCCTTTCGCAGCTCAGCCCGCATCTTGTCTTTGTTTGCGTTGTGCTTGTTGACGATGTCCAGCATCACCGAATAACGGTCTTTAACGAAATCCATCAAACTGTCGGCTGAATTGTCGGGAGCGGCAAAAGCTTGGCTGGAAACCATGAACACAGCCACGAAAGC
>Ga0255345_1006364_pt1 | contig 11566 bp, 10 predicted proteins | sample wastewater_treat_6_FD_192415 | JGI IMG/M metagenome (GOLD analysis project Ga0255345, IMG submission 192415) | Wastewater microbial communities from Lulu Island WWTP, Vancouver, Canada - plant20 | ecosystem: Engineered > WWTP > Wastewater > Unclassified | place: Canada: Vancouver, British... | reverse complement strand
CTCAAGGTGTCGGCTGGGGTCTACATTCCTTGGCACATGTCCGTTTTTTTATGCAATGACAAGCTTTATGCTATTGTTGCTTGCGTTAAGAAAGGACAAAAACAAAGATGCTACCAAATGTTCGGGGAATTTTCTGATGATTTGTCAGAATTGAAAATATATCAGACTCCTTTAACCGACTATAAATCCTATAGGGGATCGGCGTGCGTGCGTGAAGATGGATTGTTTGTATTATATTCTACAACTGTATATGAAAAATTAAAATGCAGCAAATCTGTTGATGGAAGGGACGTAATTATGGCGTCAATGCCATTCAACGATTTATTGAAACAACTAAGAAATAATGAGTGATAAAAGAATTGCGCTCTCAGGTGGCATTTGGACAAGTCTGTCAACAGCTGTAGTAATATTGGCTCAGGTGCTTAGGATTGTTATACTGACGCGTTTCTTGGGAAAAAGCGACTTTGGTATTGTCTCGATTATAAATGTAGTAATTGGACTTTGTACTTCTTTTGCGGACTTAGGTTTTGCCAGTGTAATAATGTACAAAAAACAATTATCAATAAATGAGTTTAGTACGCTATTTTGGATACAGATGATAATATTCTATATTATTTATGGTGTATTGTTTCTACTTTCTCCTTTGATTAGTCATTTTTACAATGAACCAATTTTGACCACACTAATTCCTATCTCTTCTTTGTCGATTATTTTTCTTGGAATTGGCAAGTTGTATGACAACGTATTGTTGAAACAATACAAATTTAAGTTGCTAGCGTTACGCAATATCGTTACAAATATTTTATCGTTATTTTTGGCATGGTGGCTTGCTGTAAAAGGTTATGGTGTGTATAGCCTTATTTATTCAACATTGTTTCAGGTTGCAATATATAACATTTGGAATTTTATATCGGGATTTAAGCATCTGAAAATAACCTTTGTTTTTAAATTTAAAAGTGTATTGCCGTTAGTGAAGATGGGGTTATATCAAACATATACACATATAGCTGATTATTTTTCATCTAAATTAGATGTCCTTATTATTGGGAAGTTTTTGGGCACAGAAACTTTGGGACTTTATGATCTTTCTAAAGAGTTAGTCTACAAGCTGGTAGACTTCATACGAAGTGTGGTTTCTAGAGTAGCATTGCCTATGCTTACCAACTGCAATGAAAACGATGAAATGGTAAAATCACGTTTCCTAATCGTAACTAAGACAGTAGCCTTTATGTGTTTCCCAATATGTATTACAGTGGCTGTTTTTAGCACTGATATTGTCAGGATTATGTACGGCGAAAAATTCATCGAGGCGGCACCATTAGTATTAATTTTTTCATTGGTGACGTTATTTACAAGCATTGGTAGTTATTTTGATATGCTGGGTATTGCAAAAGGCCGTACAGATTTGAATTTTTATAATGTTCTTTATCGTGTTATATTTACAATACCGATAATAATTATGACCAGTCTGATATCAATTAAAGCTGTGGCATTAGGACATTTGCTGTTAGCCATTATTCTGTTTGTTGTTATGTGGAAAGTAATTGTCAAGAGAACTTATCCAATGTCACCAAAAAAGTATGTCAGGCAGTTTGGTCGGTTGGCATTCGTGATGTTGCCTTTTGGAACAGTTTATTACTTGTTTATGCAGACAGAGTGTCTCAATCTATTTGGAGACCCTATATTGAATGTGCTCTTAAATGGTTTAATTTATGTACTATTGTTGGCTTTGTTGGGTTTTGCTTTTCTAAAGAAGGATATAATGTTTTTTCTTGATATGATTAAGAATTAAAATTAATGGCGAAAAAAATATTAATAGTATCAGCAGGTACTACGAAACACATACAGCGTTTTTTGCATAATCTAAGTGCAGTTTCTGGCGAAACAATTAGTTTTGATCTTTATGCCTATGCTAAATTTGATGATGAAGATATTAGCGATTTAGAAGCAAAAAAGGTATATACAACAAAAGCAGGTATCTTTATAAGAAAGTTAATACGTTTGCCAAAAATAGGAGTTGTTTTTTCAATCATGGCTCAATGCCATACATTGTCATCAATCTTAAAGAAAAACCATTACAATTTGGTGAATATTCATCAATTGCCGTTTTATTCGTATTGCTTTGTAAGAATAGCCCATCAGAACAGCATCCAAGTTATGTTAACACCTTGGGGAAGCGATGTATTAAGAATTTCAAAAATATACATTCCTTCATTAAGAAGAGCATTTGATATTGCTCAGTTTGTTTCTGGAGACTTAACTGTTGGTTTTACTCAGAAAGTTAAGAAGATTTATTCTATTCAAAAGGAAAAATTTGTTAATTTGGGGTATGGCTCTGATGTAATTTCATCTATTCTTGCGCTGAATGGCAAATTCACTAGAGAACAGTTGGCCAATAAGTTGGGTATTCCGAAAGCAGAATACTATATTACAATTGGTTACAATGCCAATCGCTCCCAGCGGCATTCGACAATCTTAAGGGCAATAGTTAAAAATAAGGATATACTCCCATCTAATTATATTTTAATTATACCCTTATCGTATGGAGCAGATAAAGATATACTTACAAAAAAAGTGGGAAAAATATGTAAAGAAGAAAACCTCAACGCAGTATTACTTAAAGATTATCTCACAACAGAGCAAGTTGCCTGTTTGCGCCTAATAACAGACTTATTTATTCACATCCAGGCCACTGATGCATATAATACCAGTCTGCAAGAATCATTATTAGCAGGTGCACAATGCATAAATGGTAAATGGCTTGAGTACCCAACTCTGGAAACTCATGGTATACCATATCACGTATGCGGAAATTTAGAAACCCTTAGCATGCTAATTGGTGAAATTGTTCAAAACAAAGTGACACCAAAAACATTACATCCTGAGATAAAAGCATTAATAATCGAACAAGCATGGGATAAGAAAATCAAAAAATGGGTTGAATTTTATCATAATTTATAAAAAAATTATGAAACATATTCTATATAAATATATTACCGTTATTTTTCTTATTTTTCAATTGTTTCCACCCATATGGTTGTATATTCCTATAAGTGAATCTTTAGTACTTGCGATATTTGTGGCTATTACTATCATGCTATTTCCTGATTTATTGGTGAGTAAAAGTATAATGTTTTTGCTGATATATACTCTGATCACATTTATTAAGTTCTTGAATGGTAATGCATTCTTTACACCTATCAACAATGTTGTGGTCCCTTTCTTGAATGTCTCATCAGCTTTGTTGATGACAATATATGCTTTTAAATATCCAAACATTTCATATATCAAAACAATTATTATTACCACTTTTGTTTTACTGACTATTATGACAATCATTAGTATTCCACAGCTTATTGTCTATCCAAATATCATTCGAGGAGCATCTATTTTTGCTGCTAAATCTGATAATGTGATAGTTTATTATTGGGTTATCGGTTATGGTACTATTCATGGTTTGGTGGCTATTTTTGTACCTTTGGTTTTCTTATTAAAGAAAACGTTTCGAAAAAATAAATGGACATTTTTGCTCTGGGGAATAGAAACTGTTCTGCTGTTTTATATCGTGTTTGCTGCAAATGCGACAACGGCACTGCTTATATCAACGTTGGCGATAATAGCCGGTCTGATTATCAATTTTACTAACTTCACATTGAATAATGTTACAAAACTTGTATTATTTGGAGTTATTTGCATACTGCTTTTTAATAAAACAACGATTCACTCACTCTTAGATATAGTGCAGCCACATTTCTCAGAAAGTAGCAGTAATTATGTTAAGATTATAGAAATGAAAAATTATCTTACATATGGTTATACATATGGAGATTTAGGAGTAAGGGAATCATTATATAAACGATCTTTTTCTTTGTTTTGTGAGTCTCCTTTTCTTGGCACAACAAAACCTGAACAAATTAGTCTTCATTCTTATATTTTGGATAGGTTGGCTGCAGTGGGTATCATTTTATTCATCCCTTTGTTCTTGATATTTGCAAGTCATATCAAATTCGTTTACAAAAGGCTGAATCAAACAAAAGTTGTTTATGCAATTAGTTGTTGCTGTTATTTGTTAATGTTATATTTAAAAAACGATTTCGGTACCGGTACATTCTTGTTTGCTTTTTCAATACTGCCGATACTATGTCTATATATAGAAAACATACTATTCAAACAATATCAAAAAAATGATATAATCCGTGGCGGTTAATATAGTGAGCCCGTTGAATTGCACCACATTTTCAGCAAAATAAAGTGGATCTGATAGTCCCCCAAAAACTGGACACTTTTAAAGTCAGAAAATCTGGAAGGGTCCAGATATTTTGGACACGAAGATAAGAGAAATCTATGAATTCAGCTCCTCATATTCCCGAGGAGCCATATACCCTAGCGCAGAATGCTTTCTCGTACTGTTGTAGTACAATTCTATGTAGCTGACCAGTATAATGAGTCTAGATAGCTGGACAGCAATAGAATTAAAATAAAGTGAACCACTCCTCCTTGCGGGATAAGAGAAAGGAGGGATATAAAAAGCTGTACTATATGCAAGAGGTGCGCTCTGCACAACTTGTGGGACTCACATAAAAAAGGCTCCGACAAACCCGGGGCGATTCAGCCACTATAAGTGAGGGATCACAAATGAAATCTGAAATTTTCATTCGTAAAGCAAAAAACGCTCCAGCAGCGATTTGGGAAAGAATAAAACTTGCTTTTTTCTGGTTTCTAAGCAATATAGCTAAACATTCTGTTATCTGCTGGATGTTTCCAAAAATGCGACCTTTTTTGTGGAGATGTATAGGTGTTAAAATTGGTAAAAATGTCTGCATAGGGTGGGATGTATTTTTGGATGTAAATTATGCAAAGCATTTGATTGTTGAAGATGATGTTTGGTTTACTAACAGATCGATAGTATTTTGCCACCGTAGAGATATGTCGGAATACTATATCGGGGGACGTTATAAGGAATGCACACAACATGCATATAAAACTGTTATTAAAAAAGGAGCCTGTGTGAGCATCGGGGCGATAGTAATGCCTGGAGTAACAATAGGAGAAGGTGCTGTTGTTGGAGCAGGGGCTGTAGTTACAAAAGACGTTCCGGCATGGAGCTTAGTTGCCGGCGTTCCGGCAAAAGTAATTAAAATGTTACCTGAAAAGCCATGCAAAGAATAATCATTAATGCGGATGATTTCGGAATAAACGATATCGTTACTTCTGAAATTAAAAAAATGATAGAGTTGAAAGTCATATCTTCCACTACAATTATGGCTAATGGTAAATCTCTTGAAAAGGTTAAGGAAATTGTGTCTGAACATCCCGAAATATCATTCGGAGTGCATCTTTGTATGGATGAGTTTGACTCATTGACTCATTCGGATATTTTTTTTAAATATGGAATCATTGATATTGAAGGGCAATTTATCAAGAATGCAATTTTTGAAATAAGACAATTCCCTTCAGAGTTAAAGGACGCTATTAAAGATGAATTGTCTGCCCAAATAGAGACATTGCTTAATATAGGAATCACCCCTTCCCATGCTGACAGTCATCATCATTTTCATACAATATATCAACTTAAGGACATTATTTCTGAAGTATTGGACCAATACAATATTAAGAAAATACGTCGAGGCGTTAATCCGTCACTCTTTGCATTATTAAATAGATTTAAAGCAAAAAATAACGAAGTAAATAATATAAAGACAAAGGTAAATATCTCCCAAAAAAAACAAAGAAATATTGTTATGAGATCAGTATCATTATTTCAAAGTAATTATTACATAGTAAAGCTTAATAAATTTTATAGCAAAAAATATATAGTTACTGATTTATTCGAATCCTATTCGTCTTATTTAGGCAACCATAAAAATATTAAAAAACAAAAAAAAGATATTTGCATCGAATTGATGTGTCATCCCGGACATCCTGCTGAGCAATACAAACATGAAGTGAATATGGTTACTAATAAAGTTTTAATGCAATATGCAGATTACAAGCTTATATCATACAATGAACTATAGTGACATAGATTTTACAGTAATAATTCCTCATAGGGATTCCATCGGTACACTGCAACGTTTATTTGATAGCATTCCGGTTTCAGATAAAATCGAAGTAATATTGATTGACAACACACCAACTCCTGTTACACATGAAGATATAGGAATAAATCGAAATTATACACTCCTATATTCCGAACCTTCAAGGGGTGCGGGTGCAGCACGAAATGTAGGAATTGAAAACGCTCATGGGAAATGGTTGCTCTTCGCTGACGCCGATGATTTTTACACTAAAGATGCATTTGATATATTTTATACACAGTTTAATTCAGATGCAGAACTTATTTATTTCTGTATGGATGGTATTTATACAGATACTGGCGAGCGCTCTGACAGAGGCGATCAATATACCCAATTGGTAAATGATTATCTATGCGGGCAAAAAACAGAAATGGATATTAGATTAGGTTTTTCATCTCCCTGCTCAAAAATGGTCAGTCATGAACTTGTTAAGAGGCATCGTATCCGTTTTGAAGAAGTTCCAGTACATAACGATAACTATTTTTCATTATTGATAGGCTATTATGCCAATAGAATAGCTGCTGTTAATAAAACTGTTTACATTGCCACAGTCTCAAAGGGTTCATTAACTAAAAGATATGATTATAAAGCGATTCAAAGTGGCTTTCTTGTTATATTAAGATGTAATAAATTTCTTAAAGAACATGATCTTTCGCGATATCAGAATTCGATTATGTTTTCTTTATTTCAAGTTCGTCGCTTTGGTATAAAAAAGATATTAGAATTTACAAAATTATTGATAAAGTATAGACAGAATCCGCTTATCGGATATAAGAGATGGGTTGAATCCTATATATTGTATAAAAAAAAATATAAAAGAGATAAAAAATATATAATTTATTAATATGCTGAGCCCATCCAATAGAAAATGAAAAAAAAACTTAAAATTGGTATAACGACCAATATAATAACAACTTATAGAAAAGGTTTTTACGATCGTCTTTTTTCAAAACCTGATATTGATGTTACAGTATATTGTCAAGACCATATGCCGGGCATGAATTTGCTCTCCATCCATAAACAATACCCTAGTAATGTTAAGATAATTAAATTTATATCGGCAAAAAAAGAAAAAATCGTATGGCAATTTTTGCCGTGGACAGAAATTATCACGAAATATGATGTCGTATTTGTCTCTGGAAATCCCCGAGTTCTATCAGATGTTGTCTTAGGTACTTTATTACGATTAATGGGGAAAAGGGTTGTTTTATGGACAATGGCTCATTCATACAGAGGAAATAAATTGACCGAAAGCATCAGATTACTCTGGAGTCGAATATTCCAAAACATTTTTGTTTATACGGATAAAGAAGTAGAATATTTGAAAGAAAAAGGATTTAGGAATCATTACATATTAGGAATGAATAATGGATTGGATCAAAAAAACATTGATAGTATAGTAAGTAAATGGACTGAAGAAAAAATAACAAAATGGATGGAATTGCATGATTATCAGAATAAAAAAATAATTATTTCGTGTGCAAGGCTTGAAACAAAAAATAATTTTGGATTAGTAATAGAAGCTCTACCTAAAATTGTACAAAAGATACCTAACTTATTATGGTTTTTGATTGGAGGCGGGGACGAGGAAGAGAATCTTAAAAAATTAGCCAGTAAACTCAGAGTTGAAAAACACATTGTATTTCTTGGTGCTATTTATGAAGAAGAAAAATTAGCACCTTATTTCTTATCATCACTACTTTTTATTCATCCTGCCGCAATAGGCTTAAGTTTACTGCATGCTTTTGGGTATGGAATTCCCGTTATTGTTCATGATCAAATAGATTTACACGGACCTGAATATGCGGCATTTCAAAATCATATTACCGGAAAAAATTTTAAATTTAATGATCCAGATGATTTGGCAAATGTTATTATTACATTATTGAATAATCCTAATGAAATTAATCAAATGAAAAGAAACGTTCAAAAAATTGCTCGTGAACAGTATAACGTTGACATTATGGTTGACCGATTTATCCAAATGGCAAATCATGCCACCTATAAATAGCTTAAACATGCCAAAACTTTTACAAATAGCCGTAGAATGTAATACCGGATCTACAGGCACTATTGCGGAAGCGATAGGAAATATTGCGATAAAAAATGGTTGGGAAAGTTATATTGCTTATGGCCGTCCATATAAGCCATCTAACTCACATACTTATAAAATTGAATCAAAATGCGGAGTATATATCCATGGATTGATAACTCGCATATTTGATGCACATGGCAAAGGTTCTCTAATAGCTACAAAAAAACTTATCCAATACATTAAAACCATTAAACCGGATATCATACACCTACATCATTTGCATGGTTATTATATCAATATTCATATATTGTTTGATTATCTTTCGTCATCTAATATTCCAGTGGTATGGACATTTCATGATTGCTGGTCGTTTACAGGACATTGTGCATATTTTGATTATGTAGATTGCAATAAATGGCAAACTGAATGCTATAATTGTCCTCAAAAAAAAGAATATCCGGCAAGCTATGTTTTTGACCGATCTAAAAGAAACTATAAGGAAAAGAAAGATTTATTCAATTCAGTTCAAAATATGACGATTGTGCCCGTTTCTTATTGGCTTGGTGGTTTGGTTAAACAATCATTTTTAAAAAAATATCCAATAAAAATAATCCAAAACGGAATCGATATCAATGTTTTTTCTCCTCAAAATAACCTTCAAATAATAAAGTCGAAATATAAACTTTCTAATAAATTTGTAATGTTGGGAGTAGCGGGGACATGGTCTCGCCGGAAAGGATTAGAAGAATTTATTAAGTTAAGCAAACACATTGATAATAATTCAATAATAATATTGGTAGGATTAAACAATAAACAAATAAGAAGTCTGCCTTCTAATATTATTGGAATAAAACGAACAGAAAATGTCAAAGAGCTTGCAGAGCTTTATTCAACAGCTGATGTATTTGTAAATCCCACTTTTGAAGACACATTCCCAACTACAAATTTGGAAGCATTGTCTTGTGGTACGCCTGTAGTGACTTATAAAACAGGTGGAAGCGTTGAGGCAGTTAGTGAAGATACAGGTATTATCGTTGAAAAAGGCAATGTTGAACAATTACTGCATGCAATAAAAACAATTCAAAACAGAAGAAAAAATTTTTATACTATTAAATGTCGAGAGAGAGCAATAAAATATTTCAACAAAGATGATAGATTTAATGACTATCTAAGTTTGTATAACGATCTATTGAATCAAGACTGAGATATTTTTAAAACGGCATTATAAATATCATTTCATAAAATAAAAAATAATTCACAAAGGATAAAAATAAATAGAATGAAAAATACGACGTATCAAATCTGTACAAATTGTGTAATGGACATAACCGACCCTAACATCAAATTTGACGAGAACGGTGTTTGTGATCATTGTCATGACTTCGAAAAATATGTCAAGCCTCATTGGCACCCCGATGAAAAAGGCAGGGACGAACTAAATACAATTATAAAACAGATTAAACAGAATGGGAAAGGCAAGGAATTCGATTGTTTACTGGGTATCAGCGGTGGGGTTGACAGCTCCTATATGCTTCATTTGGCGATCAAAGAACTCGGGCTTCGTCCGCTGGTATTTCATGTAGATGGAGGGTGGAATTCTGAACTTGCCGTTCATAACATTAATGTTATGATCGATAAGTTAGGGGTGGATCTTTATACCCAAGTTATCAACTGGGAAGAAATGAAAGATTTCCAGCTGGCTTTCTTTAAATCGGGTGTTCCTCATATCGATATTCCTCAGGATCATGCTTTTATCGCTACGCTTTATAATTTTGCCGATAAATATAAAATCAAATATATCCTCAACGGTGGAAATATCTCGACAGAATGTGTCCAATATCCATTAAAATATTATTATTATGGAACAGATATGCTTCAGATTAATGATATCAGAAAGCGATTTGGTACAAACAAAATGGAGACTTATCCCTTTAGTTCGATTTTCAGACATAAAATTTACCTTCGATATTTTAGAGGAGTTAGGGTAATAAAACCGCTCAACTATTTACCTTACACCAAAGAAAAGGCGATGAAGATTCTAAAGGAGGAATATGATTGGAAACCCTATCCTCAAAAACATTTTGAATCGAGATTTACAAAATTCTTTGAGGGATATTGGCTACCGGAAAGATTCGGATTCGATCCCCGCAGAGTACAATTTTCGAGTTTGATTTTGACCGGTCAAATGACGAGAAAAGAAGCTTTGGAAAAACTAAGTAAGCCTGCTTACGATCCTGAAACTATAGCTGAAGAATTCAATTATATAGCGACCAAATTAGGCATTACACCAGAGGAACTTCAATATTATTTCACTATGCCGAAAAAATATTATTGGGATTATAGAAATCAGCAAAACATATTTAAGGTCGGAGCAAGAGTCCTAAATTTGATTGGTGAAGAAAGAGTGAGGAAACGAAATCAATGATTACTATTGTTGATTACGGTTTAGGAAATATAAAGGCGTTTGCAAACGTCTATAAACGACTTAATATACAAATAAAGATTGCTCATAATGCAACTGATCTCAAGAATGCGGCAAAAATAATCTTGCCAGGTGTTGGAGCATTTGATTACGCAATGGCAAAACTCAATGCGTCTGGAATGAGAGAAGAGCTAGAGAAGCAAGTCATTATTAATAAAGTTCCAATACTTGGTGTATGTGTTGGTATGCAGGTACTAGGAAAGTCGAGCGAAGAGGGACATTTATCAGGTCTGGGTTGGATCGATGGTGAAGTAAAAATGTTAGATATAAAATCAATTCCTTATAAGACTAAATTGCCTCATATGGGATGGAATACTATCAGTATATTTAGCGAAAGTAGATTATTTTGCAATATAATAAATGATTCGCGTTTCTATTTTTTACATTCGTATTATTTTGAGTGTGGCAAAAATGAGGATATTCTTAGTACGACTAAATATGGTACAGAGTTTGTGAGCGCTATTCATCATGAAAATATTTATGGCGTGCAGTTCCATCCTGAAAAAAGCCATTCAAATGGTATAAGATTACTTCAGAATTTTGCCGGACTTTAATCATGCTATATCCTAGGATTATTCCTTGCCTTTTAGTTCATAATAAAGGGCTAGTCAAAACAATTAAATTTAAGAATCCTAAATATGTTGGTGATCCAATCAATGCAGTAAAGATCTTTAATGAGAAAGAAGTGGACGAGTTGATTGTTTTAGATATTGATACATCTGTCAATAAATCAGAACCAGATTATAAACTGATTGAAAATCTTGCTGCTGAATGTAGAATGCCGCTGTGTTACGGGGGTGGCATAAAAACAGTTGAACAGGCAGTTCGGATTTTTTCCTTAGGGGTAGAAAAAATCGCTATAAGCTCTTTAGTTGTGGAAAATCCTGCTATAGTGAAAGGAATAGCAGAAATAGTTGGAATACAGAGCGTCGTTGTTGTACTTGATATCAAGAAAGTAATCAAGAACGATAA
>Ga0255345_1006360_pt1 | contig 11574 bp, 9 predicted proteins | sample wastewater_treat_6_FD_192415 | JGI IMG/M metagenome (GOLD analysis project Ga0255345, IMG submission 192415) | Wastewater microbial communities from Lulu Island WWTP, Vancouver, Canada - plant20 | ecosystem: Engineered > WWTP > Wastewater > Unclassified | place: Canada: Vancouver, British... | reverse complement strand
CCCTATTTTTTGAACTTCTCATACTTTTTTCTTATTTGATCGAATGATTTTTGAATTTGCTTATAATCAACACCTTCTCTACGAGCGATTTCTCTATCAGAAATATGTGGATTATCCATTTTTATTTGAAGCCTTCTTCTTTGAATCTCAGTAAGAGTTGCCAAAAATTCATCGACACGTCTTTGTTCTTCCTCGCGTTCGTAAATCTCAGCTGGCGTAGGAGATGGATCGGCAAACCACTCGCCTTCATACTCAAGTGAATCAAGCGATACCGTTACCCAATAACGATGCTTTCTTTCTGCATTTTCCTGTTTGCGTTCTTCTTCGATGTACCACTCACCAAAAGCGTCATCTACTTCAACTTCTTGAATGACTCTGCCGTCATTGTCTTTTAACTTAATTAACATAATGAAAAACCTCCAAATCAGAATTTTTGTTATCCTGAAATGGAGGCTCTTCGGCTTCTATCTGACGCATTTATGGCGTGGCAAAAAAGAATGGCTTAGATTCATCCATTTCAGTTTTGCATCGTGTCTACCATAAAGACTTCAGATGCTTTTATTTCGCGTTGATATGGTATCTAGAATTCAACGGCTAGAAATCCTGAATTCATCAGTCCCCGTCGAGACTTTTTCTTGATTTCTACCTCTATTGTACTTTTAAATGCTTTTTCGTGCTTTCCACCATCTTGGGTGACTATTGGGTACCCAATAAGGGCATAAAAAAAGACCTCCATTTCTGGAGATCCTTTAATGTTTTATAAACGATATATTTAGTTGATAATGCCTTTTGCAAAACCATATCTTCCTGTTTCCTCATCCTTAGTAAAATAAACTAAGTTAACTGATGAATAATCGAGTTTTGTAGGGAGAGTGTTTTCGATAACAATTACCTGCTTATCAGCAGTCGTTTCTTTAAGACATTTAAATAATCCTAATTTCATAGATTCTTCATCTGCTATGTTGTTGTTTTCGACCAAAGACTGAATCGGTGAATCCATAACAAGGAAAGGCATCGGATACACACCTTCATTATGAAGACAGTTATATAACGCAAATACTGCTAATCCATTAAGATAAGCACGATAGCCTTGTCCTTGAGTTCTTTTATGCTTGCCATCAATTACGAAATCGAAAGCTTCAAAGGTAGCAAGATCTTCATGCTTATAATTACCAAGAGTAAGTAATCAATTATACTCAACAGTTAGTTTTTCGATGATTGCTGTATACTTTGACATGACATCAAATGTTGTATTTTCATCCTTAAGACCAACTTCAAGTTCTTTAATTTTATCTTCATATAGTTTTTCTTGATCTAGAAGCATCTTGGCCTCTTTAGCGTCTTCGATAGAAACTTTGTAAGCAGCTAAATCTTTCTTTAGCTTTGCTATTAAAGGTTTTACCTCTTGGTTAATTTGATTAAGGATAGCAGTTTTTTGTTCTTTAAGCTCATCTCGTTGCTTAATATAAACTTCTTTATTTCCAACAAGAGATTCATTTGCTTCCTTTAAATCTTTTACTTTAGGAGCTAGTTTTAGAAGTTCTTTTGATGCAGCTTCAGCACATGATTCTTTTACGCTCTTTTCAAGCCTGCCACTGCAGAATGGGCATACCATTTCATCTGAGTTTTCCTCATGTGACTCACCTTCAATAACAAGTTGTAATCTCTTTGAATCAGCTTCATACTGTGTCTTTAAAGCATCATATTTAATGAGCAAGTTTTCGCATTCTGATATTTGGTCATCTAATTCAATAATCTGTTGTGATAACTTCCTGTTTTCATCAAATAAAGCACTTAGTTTTTGCTCGTTTTCACTGATTTCCTGTAATGTTTCTTCAATTTTAATTTCGACTTGTTCAGGATCTAAACTAGCTTTTACAATAAGCTCATCTCTTCTAGTTTTGATATTTTCTAAAAGTGAAGACACATATGTCTCAACGGCACTTTTTCTAGCCCTTCTAAGTCTCATATTGTCCTTGTCATTATCATTCAAGAAATTTTCACCAGTCCACAAATATAGAAGACCAGACTTATAAGCGGGTTGTGCAGAGTTATTTAGAGGAAGATAAGGACTCTCCCTTCTTATGATGTTTTCTTGCTTAACAATAAAAGAATTAAGACAAGTTCTAAAAGTAAAGTTTTGCTTGCCCCAGTCTTTTGAAATTATGATGTCCTGTCTAGGTTTGACATCGTTAAGTGTCAATAGGAAATCATCTAGGAATGGCTCATTTTTCTTTTTACCACTCTTTTTCTTGATTGGATATGTACCTGATGGAACTAATTGATTAGAGCTCTCAATTTCAACATTAGTAACACCAAGTTTTCTAGTTATCTTGATGTCACCACCTTCATGGCATAAAACTACATATACTGAGTCGTATCCTGGAAGTTCAATATTATAATCTTTGTCACCAAGAGCATAATCTATGCATTCAACGATAATACTTTTACCTGTGTTTGAGGAACCAACAACTACATTAAGGCCAGTTGAAAGATCTAGAGACGAATCTCCTAGTTCCCCAACAAGTCCGACTTTTTTAATGTAAAACATAATTATTCCTCCTCTCTTATAATGGGTACGACAGACTTTGACTGAATCATTTTAAACAACTCAGATTCTTCCATGTCTCCATATTTTTCACATGCAAGCGAAGCATTTTTGCTGTATTCATCTGAATACTCAGTTTCAAAACTATCTATGAATTTGAATCCTTTGTTATTAATTTGATATTCAAATCCGTTTTTTAAGCTGATATCCAACATTCCATCAACAACCAATGATTTTATTGCCTTGCTTACTATTTCTCTTCTGCTAGGCAATTCGCTGAATTTATAACGATTATCTCCATGTAGGTTTTTATCAGATACTCCGAATTCCTTTCCATATACTGTGATAAAATCCAAAGCAGCGATCATATCTGATGATAAGTATTCCTGTGTACTTACTTCTAACAATAGAAGAATTCTAAGTTTAATCTCGCTGATTGAGTTATAAACACTCATCATAATTTCCACTTAATCCTTTCTTCATTAACAAGAATATGACAAAGGCCCTTTCTCTGAGCACCGCCAACCAGATCAGGAACTCTGGCAAGTAAAGATGATAATTCTACAGTAGTAACGTGTTGAAGAACGTTCTTCATTCTCTCATAACTATTTGAATAGTCATCTTCGACTTTATCTATGATGGAATCGTACGTCTCATCTTCGAGTTTTTCAAAAAGACCATTTTCGCTTTCAAGTTTTGTATCTTTCAATGATTCCTTAATGCTCTCTGCTTTGTAATAATCCATTCTATATCTATCAAGTTTATCTTTATATTTTGAGTATTCAGCTTTCGATATAAGTTCGCCTTGAGAAATAACACTGACACCTGCATCCTCAGCAAACGCCTCCAAAATAGCAGAGACATAGACCATTTCAGTCACACTAATTTCTTCTGGAACATCGATTGCTATTGGTTTTGGAAACTTATCAATCAACTCTTTTAAAGCATCAAGCGTTCCTTCGATAGTTGCAGGTTTCTTTGCTTTTTTGGCTTTTGTTTTAGTGTTATTGTTATTCTGCAATGAATACAACAAAATAGATGGTCCTATACTAAATAAATCACCACTTCTAGTGTTTAAGATTGTTGTTTTATCTGATGCACTCAAACTAGTGTCGGCGTTGACTAAAGCCACCAATTCAGCCTGAACATCATCAAAATTATCTTCTTCAACAAGATCATAGCAAGCATCTTCAAAGTCAAAGTCAACTCTTGCTTTGATTTTATCTTCTTTTGCTGCGTTTCTAATATTTGGAAATATATCTAATTCACCTTTAAAAAGCTCTATGAGTTCTTTGTTTTGAATTCGATATTTCTCACCTTTTTCATTTACTACTCCTTCTTGGTCGGTAATAAGCTTTAAAAGGCGTCTTGAAATAACGCTCATGCTATCAGTCTTTGCATGTGCGTCAAACGCTTTACATACATCAGAGAATGTAATAACGAACATTTCAAAACGCCTCCTTCTTTTCTTTTGTCAAATTAATGCCTTCTGAGTTACTCAATTCCTAAAGACTTGATAACAGCATCTTCAGGACTGCTATAAAAACTCAATTGGAATTTTGCAAATAAATCTGCTGGAACAGTAGCGATATCAGCTGCACTACTCATAGGAATTAAAATCTTCTTAGCTCCTGCATCAAATGCAACCTGTAAAACTGCTGCTAATTCTTCAACTTTATTTAATGTACCGCCAATGCTCATAGAACCAAGAATCACCATTTGTGGTAATACAGGTCTATTTAGTGCGCAACTGCAATAGCCAACTAAGGCAGCTAACGAAATGTTACTATCCAAGCCAACACCTTGACAGTCTTGGATATGCATTAAGTAGTCCTTAGAATCGATCATAATTGATTGACTGATAGACTTTGCATTTGCTCTGAAGTAGTTTTGAGCAGTCTTGATGGATTCTTTTGCTTCTTTAGAAGAAGTCATACCTAACACTTCAAACTTTCCATTTCCTTCTGCGATTGTAGTTTCAAGTTTGAAAAGTCCCTTCATGTCATTGCTTCCGTTTGCAATTGTATAAACATGTCCAGGTTTTCCAGCACCCTCTGGTATAAGTTGTCCACCGCCTTGCTCTAAGACAGGAACGAATACCTCGCTCATGTCCGCTAATTTTATGTATGATAATTGAACGTCATAGAATTCCATACCGCCTATTTTCTTAAGCTGTTCTTTTACTCTTCTACGGCCTTCAATTGCATATTTTAGGATTTCTTCTATATCCTCTTCGGTATATTTTCCATCTGGATATACTATCTTTACTAATCCAGATACCATTTTTCTTACAGCTATCGTATCACGCTGATTTAGGCATCTTCCTAATTTGAAATACTTATCAAAAGCATCTGTTTGAGGAACCTTTCTCATTTCTCTGAAGAACTCAGCTATATAATCAGATATAAAACCATAGTTATCAGTGAAATATTCAGGTCTCATCTTTGGAATTTCCCATCCAGGAATATAGCAATGCATACGATCAAAGAACGCACTATCAATCATTGCTTCAGGGAACGGTTCAAACAAATGAGATGTTTTTAATAAAGAATCTACGCTTTGATTAATGTTTCCAACAAATACCATTGAAGCATTAGCTTGGATGGCATCTTTACCTCTAGCAAATGAACCAGAAGCCATATAGTCTTTCATGATTTGGACACCATCTTTATCCTTAAAAGAGATACCTGCAACTTCATCAAACGCAACACAATCCCATAAACCAACAAGACCAACTTGTCTTCTGCTCATGTTATAGAAAAGGTTAGCAACTGTTGTTTGACCACCAGAAACCAAGATGGAATTTGGTGATAATTCTTTGTAGATGTGAGACTTCCCTGTTCCTCTTGGACCTAATTCACAAATATTTACGTTGTTTTCAACAAGTGGTACTAATCTAGCAAGCAAATGCCACTTAACTCTGTATTCAAATTGAGTAGGTTCCATACCTGTAGAACGAAGAATTAAATCAATCCATTCATCTTTTGTAAATTCATGTCTTGCTTCGATGATTTCGTTCTTATCCAAATTAGGCATCTGAATTGGAGTGATTTCATTAATGATGAATGGGCTTTGCTTCTTATCATCTTCACTATATAGGTAAGAAAGATCTACAATGCACCAAATACCTCCAGCAAGAAGTTTCTCATATTCTCTTACATACTTTGGATGAACGAATATTCCATGAATCCCCAAGAATAAGAAATCAGCTTCGAATTGGTCAGTTCTTTCATTCAACTTAACGCTAATTTTATCAATAACTGTATGATTTCCGTTTTCTTTAATCTTGGCTTTTATTTTTTCAGCTTCATCAGGACGGACATAGTTATCGGATAAAATTCGTTTAACTTGATCTATTCCTTGTTCTATTTCTTTTTCATCATCAGATGTGCAATAAGTACCTAACAAGTACTCAAGTACATAAGTTGGAACGTTAGCACTATTCTTAATTTTCTTTGTAGCCCCCTTTGGAACTACCCTTCCAGAAAATAAATCAAATACCTTTTTATCTAAGTTATCCATTTATTTGTCCTCCTTAAAACATTTTGAATTGAATGATATCGATATTGAATTGTTCTCTTTCGATATATTCATCATCTTTTTCAACATTCTTCAAGATTAAGAAATAAGGTTTATTTCTATCGAATTGAATATTCTTTAATGTAAATCTAATTTTTGTGATTCTTGTATCCAAATCATCACTAGAAGAGTTCGCAATGAATTTATATTCGTTTGAAACTTTCTCACCGTTTTCATCAACGATATATGTTTCACATGTGATAGCCTGCTTGTTCTCACCGACTTTTTCCATCTGTTCAAAGTCTAGCGTAAAGCTTCTATTTGTTATTTTCCTTGTAATACTCTTCAATCTGACTTCAACTGGTCCTACTTGGTCTTTTAACTTTTCAGATCTCAACTCACTTACATGGATCAAAGGAACGATAGTTTCTTGAAGTGATGTACCACCGTGAACATACTGAATTCCTGAACCTTGTGTTTTGAAAAGGTCATATCCCCACGGACTAATAAGTTTGAAATCACCGTTAGTAATTTTGTCTAACTTAACTTCAAATGAATATGGAACACTTAAAGACATGTCATCAGCTATCAAATATCTCTTGGCAGTTTCAGCTGCATTTAAAGATACAATGTTGCTATATTTGCTAGATTCATGAATCTCGTTTCTTCTATACACAAAGCCATGATCAGCAGTAATATAGAAGTTTGAAATTTGAAGATTGTTATATAATTTCTTAACAAGGTTCACTAATTCATTTATGCAGGTTTCAGCAACATCAAAAACTTTGCTTTCATTATGCTCGCCAGCGTTATCCATAACATCATGATATATATATACCAGAGTCTTATCTGAGCAGTATTGACGTAATTCCTTTTGAGTCATGTTGTTTATGTCATCATAGGAAATAGCCGCAAAACTCTTGTTTTTTGCCTTCAAAACAGCATCCCTTTGAGGTATTCCATTAGTTGGCATTCCATCAGCAAATACCTGTTTGTTTGAATAAGTTAAGCTCTTATGAGGAAGTAATGATGCCATACCAAAAGATGTAATTGATGGTAATGGACTAACCATGTAGTCAATCTCTGCTCCACCTTTTAAGACTTTATTTATTTTGATTCTTTCATAGATTTCATTACCTATTTCATAACGCAATGCATCTGAAATGATAACAAACATCTTCTTGGTTGGATTCTTTTGAATTAAGTTATAGAAATTATCAGACATATAAGATCCGACAAATTCCCAACTGCCATTAGCTTGTAATGCCTTACTATATTCAGCTCCAAGAACATCTAAGAATTTAATTTGATATGAGTTTTCAATCACATCAATCAAGCCTTCAAACTCTACAGATGGATTCTCTATTGCTCTATAGCAAGTGACTGCTCTTCTATATTCAGTATCAATCTTGTAGTACTCATTGACATACTTTTGGATGTATTCATTAGCAGTCAATCCAGTAGATATTTTTTTGTCGATAGCACGGAGGAATCTTACAGATGAAAGTAATACTCCATATTCGTTTGAATACTTTTCGTACCACATTGAATTTACCCTGTTCATAATAACTCTTTCAAAAGAGTCATATTCAAGGCTTCCACTCATTAAGCTGCTAGCTATTTTTTGGATAATATCTATATCTAAAACCTCAAATACATCAGCAAACTGAATTGCAGCTATATCCTTTGTTGCGACAAGCCCTTCTATCTTTAAATCCAAAGCAAGTCCGCTTTGTAACTCTTCATAACGTTTATCGGTTTTAATTCTATCGATAAAGAACTTTGCATCATTAACGCCTTTATTTCCAATCAAAAATTGGCTATAGAATGAAGGCATGTTTTCAAATGGATTTGAGGCATCTTTATTCTGACCGATTGTTTGCTCTATAAAGGCTGTAAACATGAACTTTTTGATAAGTCCTTCTATCTTTAAATCACCTTCATAGTTGTACGCATCACAAACTTCATTCCATAGATAATCTTCAAATCTAAATTTTACTAGTTCTTTGTACTTTGAATGATCTGAGTCATCAAATACCAATTCGATTAGAATTGACTCGATATTATTTGCTGCCGCTTTTGTTAAAACGCTCATCATAGCAAGTCTTAATTCAGTACTTGTTGTATGGTCATTTACAGCAATATAGTTATTAAGTTTCTTTGTTCTAGCCTCGCTATCAAAGAACTTTATGTGATTTTCGATGACTTTTCTTAAATCGGTGTTGCTGATATTAAGTCTTCTCATGGTTAGAGCAACGGTATCAGCATAGTATTCTTCACCATACATTAAGATATCAAGAAGCCAGTTTTCTGTATCTGCTGGTCTTTCTGATGGAATGTAGATTAAGAAATTTGATTCAAGATCATCGTGTTCTATTGTTCTTTTAATTTCAAATTCGTTTTTATCGCAGATGAGTAATTTGCAGTTCTTAAAAGTGTCATTGCAAATATCATCCTTGAAATTCATAGGAGCGTCATACCAAAAGATAATCTTTCTTTGCAAATCTGCTTTTTCAAAGATTGATTCAATTTCAGTTTTAGCGCCTTGATAATCAATACTCGCCATTTTTTGACCTCCTTCTACTTAATTGGAACTAATAAGTCTTTCTTAACCTTTGCTCCACTGTCATTTACAATCTCGATACCTTGGAATTTGGCATAATTAACCTTAACTCCGTCATCTAAATCAAGATTGATATATTGGTTTGCCATATGATCTAAAACTTGACCATATTCAATCATTTCTTTTTGTCTTGCATTAAGAAGCTTCATTTGCTTATCTAAGCGAAGCTTCTCGCGGCCATCAGCTGCTTCTAAAAGAGTTCTTGTTTCATTGACTTCAACATTCAATCTTGCTGATTCATTCAAGAAATATTTAGAATTTATCTTTGCAAGAGTGTCTTCATTGTATCTATGTAAATAAACAAGGCACTTGAAAGCATCATTCTTCCCACTAGAGAACATCCAATAAATAGGTCTCTTTTGGTAAGTTTTTAAATGATCAGCATAGAATCCATAGTTCAAATAACGATTCAATGTTTCTTCTGCAGATTCGTTTTGATTCTTTCCTAAAGCTTCAGCGATGAATTCAATATTTTCTCTATATGTGTCTTCACCATAGATGTGCTTAATAAGCTTAATGATTCTTGCAGTCAAACCATCGGCCATACCTAATTGTGTATAAATAGGAATAATGCCATCATCATCTGGCTGATATGTGACGTAGTTCATAGGATTCCATTCACCACCAGCATAAGCTAAGCCTTCTACATCAAGTGAATAACGACCCATCTCAATACCAACTAAATACGAAATAAGGGATTTTATTTCACGCTCTTTATCAGCTAGGCGTATCGTAATATCATCATCAGAGACTTCATAATCAATTTCCCCATTTAGTCCATATATGTCTATAAACATTTTATTGAGCGTTTCTTCATTGTCTTTTACTTTTTGAAATCTATCTTTGCATTCTGATTCCCAAGAACTAAATTTTTCTGACAACAGTTTTGACATAATCTTCTCCTCCATTAATGGGTGTTTTGAAAAATCCCACGAATTCTCAAACGAATCCCAATCTTTTCTACTTGTTTTTATATTTTCATCTACTAAAGTGTCGATAATTATTTTGTCTCTATCTTGGAATACAACAGGCACCTTATTCATGTTTCCAGCTGTCAAATTCAGCGAAGGCGAAATACATTCAAGTATTTTTGTCACTACAGTAGAGTTAACTAAACCTAAAATGTAATTAAGGCTATTATTTTCCTTTAAAAACATTGAATCGCCAGCCTGATCAAATATAAAACCTTCTGGCAGATATCTAAGGCTAAATGTTGATGTTTTAATTCTTTTCCAAGTAATTCCCTTTTTAAAAAAGAATTTTTCATTTCTTACAACAGAACTCTTTTCGTTTCTAATAGCTTGCCCGTTATTTTTCCAAAATACTAAATTGAGATGATTCCCGTACCATTTTCGTGCGTCACCGCCGCAATTATATTTATACCAATCTCCATTTTTACTATATAACTGCGTATTTGTATAATTAATTTCGTGCCACATTTTTACATATTTATCATTATTACCTGTTTGCATGCCTGTACAGCAATTGGCTATTTCTATCATAGGTGTGGCCTTACTAAAAACGTTTAAAAAATTATCAGAAAGCCAATATGCAAAAATCGCGCCTGGTATCTTTTTTATAATATCACTAGTCATGTAATACTTTTTCATTCATTCACCTCGCCTACAATAACGGGTGCTTTTTAAAATTCCACGAATTCTCAAAGCAATCGTAATCTTCTTTAGAAAGCTTTATTGTTTCTTTAACAATTTCATTTATTTCCTGTCTATTTGTTGCAACTATTTTTATTGGTATTTTCTTAATATAGCCGCAATTAAAATCAATAGTAGGTGATATAATACTCAAAATCGTTGCACAATAAGCACTGTTTAATAATCCGCACAAATAATAATAGTCGACCTCATTAGCAAAAACTGCTTGTCCTTTATCAGCAAATATGAAACCATTATCATAAGCTCTAACAGCAAACTTATAAGATATGGCAGAATAAGTTAGCCCTTTTTTAAAATAATATGGAATATTTTTTACTGTCCTTGAATATGTTTTGTATTTGGATTCAACGAATCTTTTTATTTCAAAACCATCATTTTCCCAGTTAACAATATAGTCATTATTCCCATACCATTTTCTCGGCTCTCCGCCTTTATTGTAGGGATACCACTTAAAGCCATTCACCGTTGTATCTTTAGTTGATGTACAATTAAAGCATATTTTATTTATCTCGACTTCTTGCCAAAAACGCATAAACCTGTCGTTGTCACAAGTTGTCAAGCCTTGTCTTGGCTCCGCTATTTTTTCCAAAGAATCATAATCAACAAATATGTTTGCTATCTTTTCATTAACCCAATACGCAATAGGTGAGCCAGGAATAGCAGAAAATTTATCAGAACTTATCACATATTTAGCAGCCATGCTCAAGCTCCTCCAGAAAAGCAGTTTCTTTATTTTTTTCTTCGGTAATCTTAAAAAATGTTGAATTAAAACTAGAACTCATGTTTCTCAAAATAAAACTTGTAGTATGGACAGTTGCATCAAATGCCCCAAGACCAATATGAACCATATTTATGATTGTTTTCGAATCCAACAAACTGTACCTTAAATTTTCAAAACTAACTAAAAACATCCAAGAATCTGGATTAACCATTGCAATGAATCCATTTTTCTTAACATATGAAACTTCCATAAACATGCCGAACATATCTGACTTGCTATTTGGATAGTTATCTGTTAAATACTGCTTTGGAGCAGCCTCCATCTTTGATATTCCAAGGTAAGGTGGATTGGTTATCATAACATCATACTTAGCAGCCATAACTTTTGCTTGTGCTAAGAGACGTTTTAAAGCTTCCATACCATCATTTAAAAATCGTGAGTTAAAAATTGTAATGACAGCATTTTCTTGAATCTTAATTAACGCGTTCTC
>Ga0255345_1006357_pt1 | contig 11579 bp, 6 predicted proteins | sample wastewater_treat_6_FD_192415 | JGI IMG/M metagenome (GOLD analysis project Ga0255345, IMG submission 192415) | Wastewater microbial communities from Lulu Island WWTP, Vancouver, Canada - plant20 | ecosystem: Engineered > WWTP > Wastewater > Unclassified | place: Canada: Vancouver, British... | reverse complement strand
CGAGAATTGCAAAATACTTAAATATTTGGACGATAAAATCAGAATTGAATGCAAAGGGAAGTTATTTGATTTAGAAATAGATAAAATATTACGCAGCAGTTATACATTAGAAGAATTAGTTTAACTTGAAGCTGGGCTTCATAGTCATATACCATCCAACGCGATATAATTAAATCAAAAAAATATGGAGGTATAAAAAATGAAGTACACATTTTACAGACCTAATGAAACAAATACTGAGACATTTGATAAGATTATATCCGATATGTATGAAGTGCTTGTCAAAATCTCAAATGGATATGCAAAGGAAAATGAGTTAAAGGATTATTTGGAAAAGCTTATAAGAGATCAAAAATGTTTACAAAGCAATGCAGAAATGGGGTTTTGGGGATTTGATGAACCCGAAAATATGCCAAGTGATGCAAGAGTTATGTATTTTTACACACCGACATACATTGCTATAGGAATGCTGTTAAATACAAAATTAAATTATCCTGAAACAGTCAAACAAATTGCCGGATTTGACGTGGCATTAAAAAAAGGTTTGCTGGCTTCAACTGGTAGAGGATTCCAAGGCCATGGATATGATTATCTTGACGGATTGATAAAAGCACTAAACATTTTTGTTTTGGCAAAAGCTCATATATTTGTAGAATTATATCCAAACTACTGTCAAGAATTCACAAGACTCTTAAAAGAATCACTCCAATACTGTGAAAGATTAATCAAGACTAACAAAACAAAAGGTGATTGGGGTGAAGATTATTCCATTAAGTTAAACTGCATACTGCAAGCTGCTGCTCCTCAAGATTATTTAAAACTCATGAGTGAGAAGAAAGGTCAAAAAGTTTATTTGTTCGTGTATGGGACTTTGATGAGTACCAATAGAAGCAATAGAGCCTATTTGGATGATGCCGAATATTTGGGCAAGTTCACATTAAATGGTTATGAATTATATGATTTGGGTTCTTATCCTGGAATAGTTGAAGGTAATGATAAGGTAAAAGGGGAACTGTATGCTGTATCAATAGATAAGCTTGATGATATTGACCGATATGAAGGAGAAGGATTTTTATATACACGAAAAATGGTACAAATTCTTGGTGAAGGAAATGAAAAACTTAATGCATACACATATGTATATAATAAACCGGTTACAGGCAGCATGAAAATCAATTATGAAAACCAGCCATGGTATCAAGGAATAGCAAAAGCAATTAATAATAGTAATCTTTTATGGTATGCATGTTACGGCTCAAATATAAATAAAGAACGATTCATGAAATATATCGAAGGTTGCAGCGATAAAACACCTCCAAGAGATGAGAGACCATTTATATTTGATTATCCTATATATTTTTCAAACAACAGTCCTTCCTGGGATTATAAGGGGGTAGCATTTTTAGATATTAATAAAAAAGGCAAGAGTTTCGGTAAAATCTATCTTATTACAAAGGAACAGTTTGAAGAAATAAAGCTGCAGGAAGGCAGCAACCGTAATTGGTATGGAAAAACTGTTGACCTTGGCTTAATTGATGGTATCCCTGTTAAAACCATTACAAAAGAGGAACGCACCAGTGATGTTATACCAAGTCCTAGGTACTTGGATGTTAAAAAAAAGGGGATAAAGGATACATATCCGGAATTGACCTTGTCTGATATAGATGTATATCTAATGAAAAGCTATTTAAATGAAAATCATGTCAGTGTCTTAAAGTACTTAAGAAGTCAGGCACATGGGGTAGCTATCAGAAAAATTGCCAGTGATCTTAATTATAATATGAGCACTGTTATAAATATAATAAATGATTTGAGAGAATGCGGCCTCATTAAACAAGACGGGAGAAGTGTTGCATCAAATATTAATTGGAATGACAGCGAAGCCATATATTATACCGTTGAGGATAGGAGAGAAGCTATTACTTAATCCATGAACCATGCAATGGGAAATATATCTTGTGCAAGATATTAAAAGAATATGGAACAGGTCCTGAAGCAAAAGAACAATGTAAAAATGATTTAGTCGCATTAGTATGCCATAAAACAACAGAGAAAAAGTTGATTAAAGAAAACCAGATGATAAATTGGGCGAAATAGATTCATTACAATGAGAAGGACAAAATTTCAATAAGAGATTTAATTATTCTCAAAACTGCTGGAAAGATGTAGTTTAAAAATAAGTAATAAAAATTGATATGAAAAAATAAAAAAAAGGGGTGGTTTAAGTGTTAAGCAAGGATTTGTTAAAAACAATTAGTAACAATTATCCTAGCAAAGTAAAAGATATTGGAGAAAGTATAAGTTTATTAAATTTAGTACTTGATGAGCTAATGAATAAAATAAGTCAAGATATATCGTTAGCTGTAAATGAGAAAAGACATGATATAGCTAATAATAGATTAGAATTGCATAGGCGTATTAATGAAATATATGAAGAAAATAGTGATATTGTAGAGTACATAGAGAATATTGTTTCTGAGGACACAGAAGACTTGTCTGATAATGAAGAAAACACAATACTAAATTATGATGATTACAAGGTTGATCAGTCAATACCTCATACATTGTTTGAGGACTTTGAACATAAAAGACCTGTAAGATTTAAGTTTCTTGGAAATGTTGTGGAAGTAAACACTTGGTCAAAAGTGCTTCTTGAAATATGTGAAATATTGTATAAGATGGATGCAAAACTTTTTACAAGTTTCGTAAATGACAAAAATATGAATGGTAAAAAACGTAATTACTTTTCATTGACAGGAAACAATATTAGGGTTCCCAAAAAGCTTCAATCTGTTGATATTTATGTTGAAACAAACTTAAGTGCTAATTCAATAAAACAAATCATAATAAAGATGCTTAAGAAATATCAAGTAAAACTCACGGAATTTATTGTATATTACAGAGCTGATTATACTGAACTAAGCAAAAAGTAAATGTATATTTTATTGAAAAACATCTCAAGAATATATTTTTATTAAATTGTTAGTAGAGGGAAAATATGCCAACCGTTAATGAGAAAAAGAAAAAAGTACTAAGCCCTATAGAAAAATTAATAAAGAGAATTAACAGAGAGTTTCCTAAAAAAAGGTATATTGGTGACATCCATATAAACGATGAGGAGTATACATTATTAGTTAAATATGCCAAAATTTCATTTAATAATATTTTGAATAAATATAACCATATTATAATTGATCCTATATTCGCTACAGCTTTAGTGCAAATAGGTATTAGACATTATGACGGGAATTATTGGTCAAATTTTGCACGTGAATTAGATATTGCTCAGTTAAAGACACATCAGCAAACATGGATTGGTGAATCTTTTATATATACTTTAAAATTTTATAAAAAGTTAACATTGGAAATGCAAAAGGTAGATACAATTTTAATGCATGGATTTGTGTCGGACAAGTTTTCTGAAAGATTTTTTGATTTCTTATATAAATTCTACTCCATAGATTTAGAAAGAGATATTGAAAGGCTTGATGCTCAATTGATAAATAGTCTTGTAGAAGTTATGATAAGGAATGATAACAGGGATAGGACAAGCATGTTAGTTAGCCATACATCCGATGCATTGAGAGCTAATCCAAGGGGTTCAAAGATTAGAATAAGAAGATGGCTTAAATTAATAGATAAGTGTTTTTGGGATGATGAATTACCTAGTAATTTAAATAACAGATTTAATCGTCATTTTATAAATTGGACTGAGAATTCAACAGAATTTAACAATGATTACAAGAAATTTTATAATGGAGAAGCAACAAAATATCGAAATAAATCTTTTTCATATCCATATTTAATGTGTAATTTGGAAAAAACAATTTTTTATTTGGTTTTACCCAAACAATTGATAAATAATGAAGATCCAGGTGATGTTCAATGGGTAATAAGAATTGGAGAAGAAAAAACAGTTTTAGGAACTGAATTATATGAAGCAATAACCGGATATATAACTGAAAAACTACAAATTGAAATTGAATCGGAACATTTATTCGATGAGATAATTATTGAACTTAGAAATGCAAATTGCAGAATAAGAAAATTCAAAATAAGCCATGACTGCATCAGGTTTTTTAATTCTAAAGGTATAAACATAAAATCAGACGCAATAGGCGTAGGCTCAATGTATTCGTTTTCAAAAAAAGAAGCAGTAACAGAGGCGTTAATAGAGAATCAGATATTACCATCAGGAATAGTTTTCTCTTACTATGAATTTCAAAAAGGAGACATTATTAAACTACCTGATGGCAAACCAGTATCTATAGGTAAAAGAATTGAAGAAGGGCTGATGCAAAGAGGATTTGTAGATAAAGTATTTTTGATAGTTGGTGATGAGAATATTATTGTATACAACAATTCACCTTCTGTGTTGATTAAAATGAATGAATCAAAAGTTAATGGAACACTAATCAATATTAACGGGAAAATATATAGATTTACAAATATAGAAGCAAATATTATAAATTTAAATGACAGAAGCGATGAATTAGGATATTTGATTAAATTATCCGAATTGATAAAAGAAGATGGCATTTATGAGATTTATATTGATGTTCCAAATGATAGAACTAATAGGTATTGGAAATTTGCCTTAATTAAAAACTTCAGTTTTAAATTTGACGGAAGCCCATATATATTTAAAACCAAGGGAACCATTTCATTTGCGGAAGGTATAAAAGTAATTCCTAAAAATAAAGAGGTAACTATTATTCCAGGTGAGAACAGTTACAAGTTTCCTATTATACCAGGAAATTTTGATTTAAGATTTGATATTAATATTAATAATAATCATTATACGCTTTGTTTTGAAGTACCTGTTTTTGCCTATAGATTTGATTATGGAGATTGGCAGATAGAAAAACCGTTAGATATTTGGCATAGCAAATTTCCCCAAAATATATCTATTAAATACCCTAACGATACGATTACACTTAAGATGGAAAATAATGATTTAGAATCAGAAATTGAGCAGTCTGCAAGTTATAGATATATTAAAGAAAAAGGTTATATTGATTGTGATGTTATTAGATTTAATTCATGGTTTGGCAGGAATGAAACTATTAGAAAAATATACTTAGATTTGGATGAAAATAATAAAAATATTGAATTTATCAATGTGATAACAAAAAGTGTTTTGTTGTCAAATCTTATAACATATGATCCCTTGAAAGAGTTGTTGATGGGGCAGTTTGAGATTACAGGCTATTCAGATTATTATATTGATATTGAGTTTGAAGGGAAAAAAATTGTAGAAAAGCAGAAAATTATTGATGGAAAAATTGAAATAAAATCTGCCCTTAACAGTGGGACATATACAATCTATTTATATGAAGATGAGGAAGATGACACAGGATTTGGAGAAAAAGCATATCAACTTGTAGACAAAGTATTAACTGAGCTTATAAACCCTTATGATCTTCAAGGAAAAAGCTTAGCGCTTAAAACAATAAAAAAAGGTCATAAAAGCATATTTAGTCTAAGCTTATCAAAAAAATATGTTATCCAGGATTTAAAAAGAATATGTAATGATGATTATAACAATTATTATGGCAAATTAGTTATTGATGGTAAGTACACTGAAAACTATGTCTATGTAAAATTTAATGATATTAGAGCATTAAATTATTGTTACATATATTTTAAAGACGAATATGATGATGAGACTGAATTTCTATATGATGATTATAACAAGACGATTGAATATGTTGAAATAGAAGGGCTAAAAGCTTCTGAAAGATACAGAAGATATGATTCTATTTTTGAAGAAGATTATTTCTATGTGGTTGAATTCTTAAGTGAAAATAAAAATGCAGGAAATATTAGAAGAGCTAAAATAATAAAAGAATTAAAAAATAAAAGTGCAATTACATTAAATTAAATGTAAAATGGAGGGAAATTTTGATGAGTTTTGAACCGGTTATTGCATCAAATAACATAGTTGAAAAATACAAGCGTTATTTGAAAACAATATTTGATATTTCAGATGAAAATTATCGTAAACAGTTTGTAAAAGAATTAGAGAATCAAAATACCTTTGCTGCTGGTCCATATCTTGATGTTACAGATTCATTTGTTAAAGGAAAATCAATAATGAATCTTATTGATGAAGGCATACTAGCTAAAAGTTTTTGTAAAGTCAAGATGCCATTAGAAAGACCACTATATAAACATCAAGAGGAAGCTGTTATTAAATCAGTCAACGGTAACAATATAGTTGTTTCTACAGGAACCGGATCAGGTAAAACAGAAAGCTTTTTAATACCAATATTTAATCACATAATTAGGGAGTATGAGGCGGGAACTTTAGGTCCAGGCGTTAGAGCGCTTTTAATATATCCTATGAATGCTTTGGCAAATGATCAAGTGGAAAGGTTAAGAGATCTATTGGAGAATTTTCCGCAAATAACCTTTGGAAGCTACACAGGACAGACTAAGCATAGATTTAGGGAAGCATTAGCTGAATACAAAAGCCTAAACAATGGACAAGTCCCCATGAAAAATGAACTGATTAGCAGAGACCAAATCAAAGCAACCCCTCCTCATATTTTAATAACAAACTATGCAATGTTAGAATATTTAATGCTGAGGCCGGATGATAGTGTATTTTTTAGCAGTGAATATGCTGACAAATGGAAATATATTGTTTTAGATGAAGCCCATGTTTATAACGGTTCCACGGGAATTGAAGTTTCTATGCTTTTACGAAGGGTAAAGGCTATGTTGAATAATAATAATATTCAATATGTTTTAACTAGTGCTACATTAGGCGGAGATAAAGACAACAAAGATGTAGCACATTTCGCATGTAATTTATGTGATGCTGATTTTAAGGAAAGTGATGTTATCAGAGCAAAAAGGATTAAACATGTAAATATTGAAGAAAAATATGAATTAGGACATGAATTCTATGACTACATTTATAGGATGATTGATGAAGGTTTATCTGAAGACATAATTTGTGCTGAAATAAAATCAAGATTTGGAATAAATGAAAGTAATTTAAATCTTTCAACTCTTCTATATCATGTAGTATTACATGATAAGATATATTGGGATATAAAAAGGCTTTTACAAAAACCAAGAACTGTAGAATCATTAGCTGCCTCTTTAGGTTGGTCCAGTCAAAGCATTTCAAATTTTGTAACTGTGGCATCAAAATGCGACTTGGACGGGGATAAATTATTTGATTCCAGATATCATATGTTTTTAAAAGCTACCGATGGTGTTTATATAACTTTAAAACCTAGCAGCAAATTATTTTTGACAAGAAAAGATAAGCATTATGAAAATGATTTAGATTATAAGGTTTTTGAGATTGCAACCTGTACATCATGCCATTCAATATACTTGATAGGAAAAGAAGAAAACAATCATTTAGTTCAAACAAGTAATCTCGAATCATACAGGAATGTATACCTGCTTTCAGATAGTGTTAGTGATACTGATGAAGATCATAGATTAGAAGATGAAAATTTGGAAACAGAAGAATATGAAATATGTTCACGTTGTGGATATTTACATAAATTAGGGGCAAGAAATGAAAGTTTATGTGAACATGGAAAAACATATTGTGTCAAGGTCATTAAAGTTAAGATAAAGAATAAAGATGGCAGACTGACGAAATGCCCGGCATGTGAAAATACCAACAGCTATGGTATGCTTAGAACATTTTTTACAGGACAAGAAGCGGTTACCAGTGTTATAGGTACTGCTTTGTTTGAGGAATTACCATCCTATAGAATTGTTCAAGAAATTTCAACAGTAAATGATGATACCGGTTTTGGTATAGATGAAGAATACTCTATAAAAAGAAAAGTAAAAGAAGCCAAGCAGTTCTTAGCTTTTTCAGACAATAGACAAGGTGCAGCTTTTTATGCAACCTATTTAGATCAAACATATAGAAATATTTTGTATAAGCGACTTATTGTCGAAACGTTAAAAGGAGAAGACTATGACAACAACAAAAAGAAGGTTAATGCTTTTGTTAAGGATTTAATGTTCCAGTTTGAAAAGCATGAAATAGCTTCAAATGAACAGGACGTTAGAAAAAATGAAGCATGGAAAGCCATTCTACAAGAACTTATCGATAATAATAGGAATAACTCATTGTCTAGTATGGGTTTAATAGGTATTTCAGTTAATGAAGATATTATTCCTCCAAATAAAAACTATAATTTAAGTGCTAAAGGAGTAGCAACTATAATAAATGTGTTCTTGTTAGGTATGATGCAAGATGCAGCAATATATTATGATGTCCCGTTAGATAAATCAGATAAGGAATTTTTTACATATAACGGTTTGGAGTATTCATATACATTTTCTGATTCAAACAGAAGAACATATACTCAATCGTTTATACCAAAGAGTGAAAAATATAACAATAAGCGTCTTGATTACTTGATGAGAGTTTTAAATAAAAAGGGATTTAATATTGATAGAAATCTTGCAATTAACATGCTCAAGGCTATTTGGGACAAGATATTATGTAACCCTAATAAGGAAATTTTAGTTTCAAATAACGGCAAATATAAGATCAACTCAGAAAAGATTTTTATATCTAGGGAAAAAGATTGGTACTATTGTAATAAATGCAAGAAAATAACAATGCACAACATCAGCAATGTTTGTCCAACATATAAATGCGATGGAGAACTAAAAAAAATTAACATAGATGATGTGTTTAAAAACAATCATTACTATCAAATATATCAAAATTTAGACATAAGAGATTTACGGATTGTAGAACATACAGCCCAACTGAATAGAGAAACAGCATATGAATATCAGAAAAAATTTAAGATGAAGGAATTAGATATATTAAGTTGTTCTACTACATTTGAAATGGGAGTTGATGTAGGTTCATTAGAAACAGTTTTTATGAGGAATATGCCTCCTTCCCCTGCAAACTATGCGCAGAGGGCTGGACGAGCAGGAAGAAGCAAACATTCAGCAGCTTATGCACTAACATTTTGCAATAAAAGCAACCATGACTTTACATTTTTTAGAAATCCCGAAAGAATGATAAAAGGAAATATTCATCCTCCGAAATTCAATATTGAAAATGAAAAAATAGCAATTAGGCATGTATATGCTTCAGCATTTAGTTTTTTCTGGAAAAGATACCCCGAATATTTTTCAACAGCATCTACAATGGCAGAAACTGATGAAAATGGTTCAAGTGGATTTATCAACCTAAAGAAGTATATACTTTCTAAACCGGAGGACATAAAGGATTATATTAATAGATTCCTTCCAAAAAAATTAACGAAAACACTTGGAATAAATTCATTTTCCTGGTCGGATAGTTTATTTTGCGCTGATGAAAACAACCCTGGTGTTTTAACGAAAGCTATTGCCGAATACGATTATGAAGTTGGAATAATTCAAAAAGAGATTAACAGAGTAATAGAGAATGGCACATACAAAGGTTTAGGCCGTTTGAGTGAAAGACTTAAAGTCTATAAAAATGAAGAAATATTAACATTTCTTTCAAGAAAAAATGTGCTTCCAAAGTATGGATTCCCGGTTGATACTGTTGAAATGACAATTGTTGATACCATTGGAAACAGCAAACTTGGATTACAATTACAAAGAGATTTGTCAATAGCAATTTCAGAATATGCTCCAGGTTCACAAGTAATAGCAAATGGCAATCTTATTACAAGCAGATATATCAGAAAAATACCTGGAATGAGCTGGAAGCAATATGATTATATAATTTGCGAAAAATGCAATACATTAAATATAAGCCCTAAAGTAATAGATGATGAGCATTCTGAATTGCAATCATGTAGGCAGTGTAAAAATAACTTTAATACAGCTAAGCGAAAAACTTTTTTAGTACCGGAATTTGGATTTGAAGCAGACAATAAAATAGAAAAGCCTGGATTAATCAAACCTGAACGGACGTACAGAAATGAAATTGCTTATGTAGGCTACAAAAATGTTATAGATTTTCATAAATATGAAATTCAGGATGCGACTGTGGAATTAGGAATAAGCAGTGCTGATGAAATGGCTATATTGAATGAATCCAACTTTTTTGTATGTGAAACATGCGGATATACTGATTTGGATGATAAAGTATTTGCAAATACCAAAATACAAAAACATAAGAATTCAAGCGGTTATGATTGTAAAAATGATAGGTTAATAAAATATTCTATTGGTTATAGGTTTGAAACAGATGTTTTGCAGTTAAGATTTTTGAATCCAGATTTGATAGAATGGGATGTTGCATATTCGATCCTTCATGGCCTGCTAAAAGGCATGTGTAATGTATTAAATATTGAAGAAGATGATATATCGGGCTGTTTAAGATACTTTTTCAATGATACTACTCATAGAGCTAATTATTCCTTAATCTTTTATGATAAAACACCTGGAGGAGCTGGACATGTGAGACGCGTTATAAATGAGAATGCTATAGAAGAGATATTAAGAGAAACTTTAAAAATAATGCAACAATGCGATTGTGGCGGAGAATATGGTGATACTTCTTGTTATTCATGCCTAAGAAATTATTACAATCAAAAATATCATGATAGGCTGAAGAGATTGTATGTGGTAGATATTTTTGAAAGAAGTCTTTGGTACACATGAATTGGCCACTTATGAACTATAGGTAAAGCATAAAAAGATAATAAGTGATATCATCTGCGTGAAAGATTAAAATAATAACATATTAAAATTAGGGGGGATAGATATGGGATTATTGGTATTGAAGAAAGAAATAAACTTATTAAAAGATAGTGAGATTATTAAAGATTATCCATTACTTAAGGATTTTATAGAAAACACACCTAATATGACTGATAAAGATTTACCAAATTTGAATGAGGATATTCAGCTGTTTTTTAGGGATATCTACCCAAAAGTAATAAATGATATAATGAATTATAGTAAAAAATGAAAAAATGTATTATATTTTTAAATGGCGGATCCGTTATCCATAAATGACATGTATTATTAACTTCTCTTGCATCCATAAGGCTTATATATGCATTTCTATTTGTTATATAATTATTAATATCAAAAAACCATGATGTTTTTAATCCAATTAAACTTCTTGTTCCCCAATTCATCATAGTATTGAATGCCTGATTATAAAATGTTTGTTCCGATTTTTCATTACCACTTCCAGAATTCCATCTGCATAGTCTTGAATCCCAGTCAATGCATTTATGCAACCCAAGAATTCCAGCGATTTTTTGTATCCTTTTATTCTCATTACTTATAACATCAACAATTTTACTTAATATTAACAATTGCCTTGCATTAAACAAATGATTCCAATGTGTCCACCCTCTTGTTCGTATGACCTCTTCAGTTTTCATGCCACTTTCAATCTCCATGCTTGGAACTAATCCTTGTTCTTGCCATGATACTATATTATATCTAACTATTTGCTTAACTTTGTTTTCATTTTCTAAATCTCTCTCATTAGTGTAAATGATACTCTAAAAGTGTACCACTTTGATGCCAAATGACAGTGAAAAAGTTTACCACCTAACATATAAAATCCTTTAAAATGTAAATATACATTTGAAGGAGGATGAAAGGTGTGATCATAG
>Ga0255345_1006350_pt1 | contig 11582 bp, 12 predicted proteins | sample wastewater_treat_6_FD_192415 | JGI IMG/M metagenome (GOLD analysis project Ga0255345, IMG submission 192415) | Wastewater microbial communities from Lulu Island WWTP, Vancouver, Canada - plant20 | ecosystem: Engineered > WWTP > Wastewater > Unclassified | place: Canada: Vancouver, British... | reverse complement strand
AGTTTCGACAGGGCTCTGTTTCTTAATAACATCAACAGGAATGAAACTTTTTGTATCCTCCTCAATTTTGTTTTTATACTCAACAATAGCATTATAGATACATTTCGCCATAATAATTTGATTCTCTTCTTTCATCATAATGGCTTCCTCGTCAACATTAGAGATAAATCCTAATTCTATTAAAATACTTGGCATCGCCACTTTGTATAATACCCAAAATCCCGCTTGCTGTACTTTTCTATCAATAAATTTTGTATAATTCAGCAGGTTTTTCTGCACGTATGAAGCTAAAAGTGTAGAATTTTTGAGATAAGCCGAGGTGTAAAGAGAGAAAATGACATTCGCTTCGGGGGAGTTGGGATTAAAACCCTCATAATTATTCTCATAATTTTTTTCTAAAAGAATGGCGGCGTTTTCCTTCTTTGCAACAGCTAAACTCGCTTCCGATTTGTGCAATCCCATTACAAAAGTTTCTACTCCGTTTGCCGCTTTGTTTTCGGAGGCGTTACAGTGAATAGAGATAAATAAATCGGCATGATTGTCGTTGGCAATACGGGCACGTTTGTATAAATCTACGGCAACATCGGATTTTCGCGTATAAATGACTTTCACGTCATTGTAATTATCGGTTATCAATTTCCCTAATTTAAGAGCAACGGACAAATTAATGTCTTTCTCTTTCACCCTTTTGCCCAACGCTCCTGGGTCAGCCCCGCCATGCCCGGCATCTATTACAATGCATTTTACCTTGTCCCTATTTTGTGAAAAAATGAGAGAGTTAAAAAAAGTTAATAGAAAGAATACTAAAAATATTTTTTTAAAGTTCATAGAAAATACAATTTTGTGTATTTTTGATATTTATTATTTACAAAAATACGTTAAAAATAGAAATTGGAACAACTTTGGGAAAAAAAAACTTGATTGAATTTTCTTATTCTTTTCGTATCTTCTCTATATTGCTAATTATCAATCTTTTAGCCTGTTTCTGTTTGGCTCAACCCTCTCAGCCCAATAGTGCCGACGATTCGCTTTCGACCCCGTATAATTCGCATACGGAAATTATAAATGGCGATACTTCGCTTATTAAATCAACCGATTCCTTACATATTGACTCTAACGGAACGGTAAAAATCTCCCCGAATGCAATACGTGAACAGGTAAAATATCGTGCCATAGACTCTATCCGTTTTGATATTCTTAAGAGAAAAGCCTATTTATTTAAAGACGCTGTCGTTGAATACGAAGATATTGAGTTGAAAGCGGATTACATAGAGATTGATTTTAGTAATAATGAATTATATGCAAGCGGGATTGCCGATGCTAACGGAAATATTATAGGGAATCCTGTTTTTAAACAAGGGGAATATGTTTTTCAAACACATGAAATAAAATATAATTTCAAAACGAAAAAAGGGAAAATTTGGGAGGTGATTACTTCGGAAGGGGAGGGATATATCCACGGTGAACAGATTAAGAAACTTGACGATAACTCTTCGTTTATCAAAAAAGGGAAATATACGACTTGCGAGTTGGAGCATCCGCACTTTGAAATCGCATTCACAAAAGCAAAGGTGATTCCGAACGACAAAATTGTTACCGGACCTGCCTATTTGAGTTTCGGCGGCGTTCCGACAATTATAGCTATTCCTTTCGGATATTTTCCTATTCAAAAAGGAAGACAATCGGGCGTTATCATGCCTACTTTCGGAGAATCCGCTAACCGAGGTTTCTATTTTGAGAATTTTGGTTACTATTTTGGAATTAGTGACAATTTTGATTTATTGTTGGCGGGAGATGTATATACACGTGGCAGTTGGGCGGCAAAAGTGCGTTCAAATTACGTCTTTCGATACAAATGCAGGGGAAATGTCAATCTTAGTTTTGCCCAAAACCTTTTTGGTGAAAAATTAACTTCCAGTTTTTATAAAACCAACGACTTTAAACTCTATTGGGCACACCAACAAGACCCGAAGTCAAACCCGACTACCCGATTCTCAGCTCATATTGACATTGTTAGTCGTACTTTTAATACTTACAATCCGTCAAGTGTTAGAGATTACCTTTCAAATCAGTATACTTCAAAGCTCAACTTCTCTACCAACGCCAGAGATATTTTCTATTTCGACGCAACGGCTTCCTATTCTCAAAATACGCTTACCGGAGTTGTTGATATAGCGCTGCCCGATATTAGTATGTCAGTAAATCAATTTTATCCGTTTCGGAAAAGAAATAAAACCGGACCCTTAAAATGGTATGATAATATCTCTTTAAAGTGGACATCTCAATTTGCCAATAAAGTACAAACTTATGACTCCTTACTCTTAAAGCCGGAAACGTGGGAGAATATGCACCTCGGTATGAAACATCTGATTCCGCTTACAATTCCTATTAAAATCGGTAAAAATATAAATTGGAATAGTAGTTTTAACTTTACGGAAAGGTGGTATTTGCAGTCAATGCACCAAATCTTTATGATTGATACGACCAATGGCGAAAATAATCCCTATATTCTCTATCATCTGAAACGAGATTTCCATGCACTTCACGATATTGATTTGTCAACCTCGCTTACGACAAAGATTTATGTGATGTATAAAATGAAAAAAGGTTGGTTGCGTGCCGTGCGCCATGTCATCACGCCCAATTTGAGTTTTACTTACACACCCAATTTAAGTAAGCTAAGTAGAGGAACCTATTTCAATACCATTTCAGGCCAAGAAGTTAGCTATTCCTATTTTGAAAACTCTATCTTCGGTGATGCCTCATCTTATTCTTCGGCTATTGCTCGCTTAAGCATTAGTAATAATCTCGAAATGAAAGTTCGTTCTCGAAAAGATACAATTACAGGAGAGAAAAAGGTTGTGCTAATTGAGAATTTAACACTCTCTACCTATTACAATTTTCTCGCCGACTCTTTGAATTGGGCGCCCTTGAGCATTTCAGGACGAACAACATTGTTTAAGCACCTTTATATAACTTTCAACATGCAGTTTGACCCTTATAGTTTTAATGAGTTGGGAAGACGCGTCAATGTTACGGAATGGAAAAAAAATAAACGGCTTTATCGTTTTTCATCTACCGATGTGAGTGTCGGGTTAAATTTCACCCTAAATCAGGATTTGTTCAAAGGAAAGAGTAAGCCTGAAGAGATTGTTAGTGAAATTCCCAAAGAGGAGGGCACGGTGTTTACTGAAAATTCGCTTGGAATGCCGACACGCCGTCCCGATTTTAAAAACCCGTGGTCTATTACTATTAACTATACTTTTGCCTACACAACGCGCGACAATCCGTACTTTTACATAGCAACCACACAGCCGCTTTACGACCCCTCGTTAGGAAAGAAAAAATATAATCAGGAAATTATACAAACGCTCAATGTAAGTGGCGATATTAATGTAACCAAAAAGTGGAAAGTCGGTTTTACGACTGGTTACGACTTTATTCAAAAAGACCTCTCTTACACCTCTTTAGATATTTATCGTGATTTGCACTGCTGGGAGATGCGTTTTAATTGGATTCCCTTCGGCATGCGAAAAGGCTGGAGTTTTACCATCAATGTGAAAGCATCTGTTCTACAAGACTTGAAATATAACATGAAGCGAGATTTTAGAGAAAATTTCAAACCCTAATTCAGTCTCTCGATTTCGAAAAAGAAACTCAATCCTCAATAGCTATCTCTTCAAAATAAAAATTCTCTTTTTAATTTTAATTTGGGCGTGCCCCCTCGCTGCGCTCGGGGTCGGTCTTCGGCTACAAGTCCGCGGGCACAAGCCGTGGGGACGCAAGGCGGCAAAAAGAGCTTACAAGCTCGCTTTTTTGCCGCCGCGTCCCCAGCGGCTTCCGCCCTTGCGGGCTTTCCGCCTGCGCCCTCACGCAGCCAAGTTGCTCGTGCAGAGCCGTTTAAGTCCAAAATAGAGAGCGGAAAGCGGAAAATGAAAGAATTAGCTCTACTACGAAGCACGTGCGTTGGCAAGGCGGGCGGCATTCTTTTTGCCTTGATTTTTTGGTACTTTTGTATCAAGACAAAAGTACGGATTGATTTGTGCCCTAAAACAAAATTAATTATATTTTTTAAACTATAATTTTGTCCGATGAATTAGGGGGGGGAAATAATATAAACAAACACTCTGTTTAATCCCAAAATCTCTTATATCTCCATTTTACTCCTAGATTGTCTAATATTTCTGTTTCAAACTTCTTTTTTATTTTCTTGTTTGTTTTACGAGATATTTCTTTATAATTATTTACTCTTTCCCAATGTCTAAAAATGGTGCCTTTATTAACGGCATACAATTTTATTAAAGAATTGTTACGACTCGTTACTTCAGTTATACAGGAAAAAGTCATATCAATATCTTCAAAATAAAAGAAAACCATATATTGTTCTCTACGATTTTCTATTTTATCTGAAAAATAATGATATTTTTCTCCTTTTGAATTAATGTTAATTAGTCGATACTGAGGATGTGAATTTTGAAAGGTAAACAAAAAATTAACAATATCTGAAGAAGCTACAATTCTACTATCTTCTTTGGTATTAAGGTTAATTACGTATGCTTCAGACTTACCATATGTATCACCATGAAAATTTGCCACGAACCATAATGACCATATAATACCGGCAAAAATTATTATAGATATGATAATAAAAACACATTTTAGTATATTGTTAATACATTTCATAATTGTAAAATTAATTAATATCGTGGAGTTTTGAATATAAAATTAATACAAGAAAAACCAAAAGCAATTTTTCTTGCCCTATTTCTTTCAGATGCACATATATTAGGATTACGCGATATGGTTTTGCACTCTTTAATTAAGCATTGGTCTGCACACTTAGTATTTTGGTAAAAAAAAACACCTGATACTCCTTTTGCTCCAACAGCATCATGAGCCTTGTCATGACGATATGCGGGCATCTCTGTTAAACTCCATGTCGGCTGATAATCATAATTATCTTCCCCTTTATAATTTCTAGGATTATCGGCTCCCATATAGCTAGAACCAAACAGATTATCATGTAGAGTTTCAGCGTTTACGCTTTGATTGGTTATACCAGCAAATAAAGTGAAGTCTTCGCCATATATTATAGTTCTATTTGGATTTACTAAATTCATCATGACACCATCCTTGTTTTTTCGTAATCATTATAAACAGTATATTTTCCATTACCAACCTGCGATCCATCTGCAAGATGTTTAACACCAAAGTCCTTGCCATATTTTTCATTTACATCAGACTGAGATTTAACAGATCTGTCGTAATAAACCTCTTTTCTACCTTCTACTTCTCGTTCCACCCAATCCCTCCCGTCCGGATATCCCAAAATTACCGGATTATTCGCACAATAGGCATAGGGAGTTAAGTTCGGGTATTTGTCGCTTAGTGGGTCTACGCTAAGCCAGATGCTTGGGTCGGGGTGGTAGAAGTAACGGGGCGTTTCCATAATCTTTGAGGATTGATACCGCAAAGATAAATAAAAAAATGAAAGAATATGCTAATAATTAAACAATTCTCATTTCTTCATAAAAACCAAATTAATTATATTTTTTAAACTATAATTTTGTTCGATGAATTAGGGGGCTAAAATAGTACGTCCTAATTTGATACGCTACCTTGCTAAGGACAAGTTTCCCATTTATAGATTGAAGTATTTAATATTCTTTTTGTCTTTTGCCTCTTTCGTAGCTCTTCTTTTGAAAATTGTTTATTTTCTTCCCACCATTCTAAATATATTTTTTTAATATTCTTCAGGTCTTCTATCTGTAAAGAATAGTATTTCCCTTCTTTCGTTATTCTATCAAATTCAAAATAGGGATTGATTATATATTCAATATACTTTGCGGCTATTTCTCCAATATAAATATTTGGAATATTAGAAGAATACGGAGATATAGGACAAGATGAGGATGACCTCGTATTGCTGTCTATAATGTGAATTAATAAAGGAATGATATCAAAATCAATATTTTCAAAATCAATATATATAAATTGATTTTCTTTTACCTCTTTTATAGTGTGGTCGTTCAAATTTATTAATAAATCTTTATTTATTGATTGTGCATGTGCTATTACCGAAAAACACACGAGACTAATTAATATAAATGTTTTTTTCATAATTATTATTCTTCAAGAGATTGATTTAACCTAAAATATAAGCCCTACTTGTAGAATTTCCTTCTTTATCTTTATTATAATAATGAGGAGCATCTGGGTGATTTTCCGATATTTCATTTTGCCCCATTTTCCCTATTACTGTCGTAGTGTAACCTTCATTATCTACAGTTTTTACGACAGCAGAGTGAGAGATAGGTTCCCCATCATCGTAATATTCATTACCACTAGCGTCTGTATAGTAAATCACTATATCTCCGGGGATATTCTTTTCATCACTTCCTAACTGTCTCGCATTTTGTTGTTTAATGTCATCAGCAGGATTATTATCCCATTTCGGAATTGGCACTCCTCCTATTTTGGGAATATCGCCATCTGCTGGATCTGTGTCCCCTTTGGAATTATGCCATGCATAAGAATGACAATTATATGCAGATGTCCACCCAGAAGCTAAACCTATTGCTTTTCCGTTTTTATCAAAGCTATATATTGGAGTTTCTGTTCCTTTTTGAGGTGTTATAGGCTTATCTGTCTTTGCGTTAAATGGTCTATCTTTTCTCCCGTCCGGATCCACCAAAACCACCGGATTATTCGCACAATAGGCGTAAGGAGTTAAGTTCGGGTATTTGTCGCTCTACGGGTCAACGCTAAGCCAGATGCTTGGGTCGGGGTGGGAAAAGTAACTGAGCGTTTCCATAATCTTTGAGGATTGATACGGCAAAGGTAAACAAAAAAATGAAAAGAGCGGGCAGTAACATTTTTATTTTCCATCTAAGACCTCGCGTGCCCATGTTAAAACAATTTTGGTCTCATATCAAAATAGAATTTTCTACGATAAAAAAATGATGTATCTATTCTGATAGTATCTATTAGAAGATCAAAGTTTATATTTACTTCTTTTGTTTCATGATAAGATTCCGAACACTCAGCAAATATAACCAATCCACCGCGTGTAACTAACAAACTATCTTTAATGAAAGAGGCAGGAAGAGAATCAATCATAACGATTCCCGTATCACTTTTAAGAAACAACACTGAAGGAATAACTTCGCCATTTTTCCTGGTGAAACTAAATGAATTAATTGTAATTTTGGGGACTTTGGGAGCTAAAAATTTAAACTCATAAGCTAAACGTGGATTTAATGGCTCACTTTCATAAACTTTAACTCCATCGGTAACTGTTAATCTTGATGAGAAGCTAATTGGGAATTTTTTCTCAGTTCTAAATGCGTTAAAATCTTCAATATAGCCTTCACTATTCACTAAATCCATTCCCATATCTATGCGACATGTTTTAAGAACTAAAATAGTAATAATAATAAGAAGAAGAATAAATAGATATTTTTTCATTTTTCATTAACAATATTTTTGGTGTCTTTTTTGGCAACTGCTAAAGCAGCATCATACATTGTAGCGGTGTCGTTATATTGTATTCGCCCAGCCGAAGTGTTTTTATTATCTTTATTTGTTTTGTTATGGGACATCGGATCTTTTGAAATCTTGTCTCTTATATATGCTAAAGGACCATCTCCATATGTTCCTGTTCTAAAATTTCTATCCTTTAAAAAATCTACTAATTTAGAATCATTTTGTGCTTCAGAAAAAGTTGGAATATCTTCTATTGCCATACTTAGATGGTTTTCACGAGCATATTCACGATATAATTCAATATAATTTGAGTGAGAGTAGAAATCAGCAACAGTATGAAGAGATATGCCAGTAACTTCCCATCCTCCTTTATTTATATTACTTTTAAAACTTTTAACTGCATTGTTATATGCAGTTGCTATTGAAGTATATCCTTTCATATTACCTAAATGAACCATATTATTTGATGCGTGTTTAAAATCTGCAATGTATCCTGCACAAGTAACAAGTGTTTTTAGGTTTGGGTATTTGTCGCTTAGCGGGTCTACGCTAAGCCAGATGCTTAGGTCGGGTGGGAAAAGTAACTGAGCGTTTCCATAATCTTTGAGGATTGATACGGCAAAGGTAAATAAAAAAATGAAAGAATAGGCTAATAATTAAACAATTCTTATTTCTTGATTTTTATCATGTCACCCCTTCGGGGTTCTCTAAATTTTGGTGTACCTTTTTGCTACAATCATGTCACCCCTTCGGGGTTCATTCCTGCTTTCAATTTTAACTTGTTGGGCGTGAGGTGTTTATAAACAACCCCTCTATTTCGGAAGCATGGTTGATGATGTTTTCTAAAGTTTCATTGCACAGAAAAGTAAACTTTAAGCATTGCACACTTTTTGGGACACTACCAGAGAAAAAGCGAACGAAACCCCGATGAGCAAAGCGATTGAATGCAAAAATGCAAATTGTGGATAACTTTTTTGGGAAAGGGGAATTTTATAAGAAATAAATAGCATAAAGGCAAGAATAGATTTCTTGCCTTTATGCCTTAATTTTAAATATTAATACTGTTTATCAGATTATTATGAAAACAGTTCCTGATTTGGAGCATTACCTATTCTTTTTCCATTCTTTTTTATCGGAATAGTAGACTAACGTTTCGTCAAATCCTATTGTAAAGAAAATCACATAATTTACGCTGTCTTTTCTTTCGTAATAGGGACCACTATTCATAGGTTCTTCCAATCCTAATTCTTCAACGCTATTAGGTAATCGGTTTTCTGTTTGCCTGAAAGTTTCTATTTTATCAATTAAAAATGCACCACACTTTTGATAATTGTTTTTTTCATTATTTTGTAAAAACAACACAATAGTAAAAGCAATTAAAATTGAAACTACCAATAATCCTATTTTTATCAAAATCTTTTTCATTACGGGTTTTCTTGTATATAAACTGGAGTATGAGTTTTGTTAGTTCGTGTTGGTTTATCCGTTGGATAAGCAGTAGGTAAATTATTATAGTTTGGTGCATTTTGAGGATTTGTAGCACCTAATCCCCTTAAATAATTTTCAAGTTGTTCTCCAAAAGATAATTTACTATTCTGGTCAAAATAGTTTGCTCCAAAATCAGCACCAAATCTATCGCTTGGTAAATCCTCATAACTATATGCAGAGTGAGGAGCTGCAACTTTATCGCTCATTTCTTGACGGTAGCCGTCTTGAAGTGATTCGCCCGCAGGATTCATGCTTGCTTGTTTTAACCAGTGCATTTGTGCTTTGGGAGGCATAAATGCAAAGCCACTGCTGTTTACTATTTCTTGGGCTGTTTGCTTTTGCATTTTATAATCGTATGCCTTACCTGCATAAAACATAAAATGAGACATATCCAACCAACCGCCTTTTTCTGTGTATATGTATCTGCCCTCTCTATTATTAAAGTAACCTGTTTGTGTTGGCAATGGTCGCATTTGGCTCCAACTCCATTCAGTGCTGCCTAAACTTCTTAGATAATTTGCTACTTGTTGTCCAGTATAATGCCCTACTCCTCTTGGACTGTTATTTAGTAACGTTCTAAATGTTCCAGAAGTGCCAACAAGACGTAAAATAGGTTCACGCCCATCAGGGTCAACAAATCTCACCGGATTATTCGCACAATAGGCGTAGGAGGTTAAGTTCGGGTATTTGTCGCTCAGCGGGTCTACGCTAAGCCAGATGCTTAGGTCGGGGTGGTAGAAGTAACGGGGCGTTTCCATAATCTTTGAGGATTGATACGGCAAAGGTAAATAAAAAAATGAAAGAATAGGCTAATAATTAAACAATTCTTATTTCTTGATTTTTATCATGTCACCCCTTCGGGGTTCTCTAAATTTTGGCGTGCCTTTTTGCTACAATCATATCACCCCTTCGGGGTTCATTTCTGCTTTTAATTTTAACTTGTTGGGCGTGAGGTGTTTATAAACAACTCCTCTATTTCGGAAGCATGGTTGATGATGTTTTCTAAAGTTTCATTGCACAGAAATTGTAAACTTTGGACATTACACACTTTTTGGGACACTACCGGAGAAAAAGCGAACGAAACCCCGATGAGCAAAGCGATTGAATGCAAAAATGCAAATTGTGGATAACTTTTTTGGGAAAGGGGAATTTTGAGAGTAAAAAAGACGAAAATAAGAGAAAAAATGTGTTTTTTAATTTTTGAGCGGCAAAGCCGCCAAAAGCCCCTTTTTTTTGTTGCTGCAAAGCTGCTATTTATAAAAAAAACAACTCGCAAAAATTCAAGTTTGTGAGTTGTTCTCTTTCTAAACAAAATAATTATTCCCCCATTTTTCTCAATCTATCTTCCCATTTTTTAGTGTCTGAATAGTAATATATTCCCTCGCCAAGTGTAGTGCCAAACCAAACCATATAATTAATACTATCTAATCTCCGATAACAAAACACATCTCCATTAATTTCTAATACCGATGTCCCAGCTTCTGCTATTTCATATTCACTTACTGATGAACTATCGATTTGAAAATCTAAAAAATCGGATTCTAAGCCTATGTATAGCCGATTAGGAGGATGTCCGCTAACCTTTTTGAACTTCTCTATCTTTTCTATTATCAAATTTCCTATTTTCTTATTTCTTTCTATATAAGATGAACAAGAAGTAATAATAATAAATAATATTAAAAATCCCAGTAAGTTATATTTATTCTTTTTCGTTAATTTCATGGATTATCTATTACGTAAACAGGTTTTGTTGTTTTGTTTGTTCGTGTAGGTTTATCTGGATATTCATTTGGCAAACTGTTATAATTTGGAGCGTTTTGAGGGGAAGTTGCTTTTAATACCTTATCAAAATAATTTTGTATTTGCTCTGAAAATGTTTGTTTGCTATTCGGGTCAAAATAATTTGCACCAAAATCAGCACCGAACTTATCACTTGGCAAATCTTCATAACTATATGCAGAATGTGGGGCTGTAAATTTATCACCGACTCTTGAAAATAGCCGTCTTGGACAGCTTCGCCCACTGGATTCATTCCTGCTTGCTTTAACCACCGCATTTGTGCTTTGGAGGATATAAAGGCAAATCCAATACTATTTACAAATTCTTGTGCCTGTTGTTTTTGTTGTTTGTAGTTATGTGCTCTACCTGCATAAAACATAAAATGAGCCATATCTATCCAACCTCCATTTTCTGTATAAATGTATCTATTCCCTCCAGATTCATTAAATGGTCCTGTGTTTGCTGGTTTTATTCCATTCGTCATTCCCATTCTCAATATTGCAGCGTGAGCTACTGCCCCTGTTGATGTACCAATACCTGTTGATAAACCATTCATAAATCTTACAAATCCACTAACAGTTCCTGCGAAAGGTTTTATAGGCTCTCTTCCATCAGGGTCAATTAACCTTACCGGATTATTCGCACAATAGGCGTAAGGAGTTAAGTTCGGGTATTTGTCGCTTAGCGGGTCAACGCTAAGCCAGATGCTTAGGTCGGAGTGGTAGTAGCGGGCGCCGAAGTAGGAGTAGCCCGTTTCGCTGTCTCGTTCCTTCCCGCTAAAGGTATAGCGGCTGCTCCACGTTGTACTCCGTTGGTCTACAAGGGGTTCG
>Ga0255345_1006348_pt1 | contig 11583 bp, 8 predicted proteins | sample wastewater_treat_6_FD_192415 | JGI IMG/M metagenome (GOLD analysis project Ga0255345, IMG submission 192415) | Wastewater microbial communities from Lulu Island WWTP, Vancouver, Canada - plant20 | ecosystem: Engineered > WWTP > Wastewater > Unclassified | place: Canada: Vancouver, British... | reverse complement strand
TGTCTGATGCACACTCATATTCACTTGTTAATTGAAACATCTCAATTGTCTCGATTGATGCAGTGTGTGTTGCATGACTACTCTTATTGGTATAATAGACGGAACCGTCAAAAAGGAAGTATATTCAGACGCCCATTCATAAGCTACACAAAATACTCACCTCAAAGTCAGTTGGATACTGCATTATATATCCTTCGCAACCCTTATGTTCAAGGGCTCTGTTCCCATCCTCGCAACTATCACTGGTCCTCATATAATTTTTATTATGGTACTACCAGGCTGGAAAAGTATATTGAGGTTGACCCGAGTTTGATACGTAATGCATTTAGTAACAGTTGCGACTTTTATCGCACGGCTGCAATAATTCCTCAACAACCATCAAAGATCTATAACAATTCACGTGGAAAATTCCTCAGCGATGATCAGGTTTTAATTTTCACTAAAGAATTGCTTGATGGCAAATCACCCCAAAGTTTGAATCCTCATCAAATAGAAGAGTTAATCTTGCAATTAAGAAACATCCCTGGGGTATCAATAAGGCAAATTTCTTCAGTTTTATATGTAAGTCAGAATTATGTACGCCGAGTGACTGCCGCGCACTCTTGATTCATCATGTTGATTATCTGCCACTTAACAAAAGAGCTCCCCCAGGGAGCTCTTTTGTTATTCATCTCATTTACAGGCCGATACATCAAGAGTGCGCGGCAGTCCACCTTGCGGCCTTCCTCCCTTCTCCTCCAAGCCGTCTTCCCCTCCCTCCTCTCACACACTCCTCTTCCTTTGCAGCTGGCATTGCAATTCCACGGCCAGGAGCGCATCTTCATCGCCCTGCTTGGCGGCTTTCAGGTACCACTTCATGGCGGCATCTTCGTCTTTCTCCACTCCGTAACCATTTTGATAGCAGTAGGCTATGCGGTTCTCGGCCCGCATGTCTCCCTTATCGCTCGCTTTCCGGTACCAGAAAAAAGCCTGGTCGTAATCCTGAACCACCCCTTGCCCGTAAAAGAACCGGTCCCCCAGCTCCACCTGCGCATCAACATGCCCCTGCGACGCAGCTTTGCTGTACCACTGGAACGCCTTGCGGTAATTCTGCTCCGTACCCGTACCACGACGATAACAATCGCCGAGGTTCTTCTGGGCGTGCGCATTCCCCGCCTCGGCAGATTTCAAAAACCACTCAAAGGCCTGATGCGGATCCTTTTGCACGCAACAACCCAGTTCAAAAAAGAACCCGGTTTGCTTCCTTGTCCGCAAAAACCCTTGCTCGGCCGACTTCTTGAACCAGAAAACCGCCTGCTCGGCATCCTTCTCCACCCCGATCCCTTCATCATAACATATGCCGAGGTTGTATTGTGCGCGGGCGTTCCCCTGTTTTGCCGCCTTCCTGCACCACTCAAAGGCTTCGCGCATGTCCTGCTCGACACCTTCACCGCTGGAATAACAGCATCCGAGATTGTTCTGAGCCCTGGCACACCCTTTTGTGGCTGCCTTGGTGTACCATTCGATGGCTTTTTCACAATTCTTTTCAACGCCGAGGCCAAATTCATAGCATATTCCTACCTGGTTCTGGGCGTGTAGATTCCCCATGTCTGCCGCTTTAAGGAAGCACTGAAAGGCCTCTATAAAGGAAGCATTGGCACCGTCTTGTTCAGCATCTTTTGCGTCCAATCCCTTGTCGTAATAATAAACCCCTCGCAAAAAATGCTCCTCGGCAGTTTCACTTACAGTTTGTCGCAAATACTGTTCTTCCGGTTTCATAAACGCAAAGATATATACTGCAAGATAAATAAAATCAGGCTTTTTACAAAATTAAATTACACTTACGTTCTATCATTGTAAATATCAGTAGTTAGCATTTTCCAGCGCTTTATAATGAGTTCACTCGTCAAACCGAGGTGAAATACCGGTCATGTTTAAATGTTTCCTACCAAATCCGCTCCTCTTGCAAATGCAGCACTCCTATCTCACTGTCAATATGATACTTACAAAGTCATAAAAAGACGACAATGGACTGCCGCGCACTTTTGATTCATCCAGCTGACTTTCAGCATTATAACAAAAGAGCTCTCCCAGGGAGCTCTTTTATTAACTATTTGTGATACAGTTCAATACATCAAAAGTGCGCGGCAGTCAGCGGTGTGAGTGCCCCGCAAACATTGTCCGTTTGGCTCATAATCAACCACTTATATGTTTCATACCCCAGGGGTATGAATTGCGTATCATATTCAGCTAAAAGAACAATGTTTGCGGGGCACAAAAAAAGGCCGATCAAAAAATGACCGGCCTTTCACCGTGATCCGTCTGGGGCTCGAACCCAGGACCCCAACATTAAAAGTGTTGTGCTCTACCTGCTGAGCTAACGAATCGGGGGCTGCAAAATTAGCCATAAATTTTACAACTGCAAAAAAACTCTTTTTTTTCTAACTTTGATATTCAAAACAACACAGTATGGTCCTGTTAGAAGTTTGCTGCACCAGTCTTGATAGCGCCCTGGACATGCTCCGGGCCGGAGCCCATCGGCTTGAGATCTGCTCTGATCTGTCCTGCGGAGGCCTCACTCCCACCTGGCTAAACCTCCTGCAACCCGGTAACTTCGCATCTTATCAGCAACAACCCGGTAACTTTCCGTCTGCTCAGCAACAACCCGGTAACTTCCCGTCTGCTCAGCAACAACCCGGTAACTTTCCGTCTGCTCAGCAACAACCCGGTAACTTTCCGTCTGCTCAGCAACAACCCGGTAACTTCCTGTATACTCAACAACAATCCAGCAACATCCCGTCTGCTCAGCAACAACCCGGTAACTTCCCGTCTGCTCAGCAACACCCCGGTAACTTCGCATCTACTCAGCAACAACCCGGTAACTTCCCGTCTGCTCAGCAACACCCCGGTAACTTCGCATCTACTCAACAACAATCCAGCAACATCCCGTCCTCTCAGCAACAACCCGGTAACTTTCCGTCTGCTCAGCAACACCCCCGCAACTTTCCGTCTGCTCAGCAACAACCCGGTAACTTTCCGTCTGCTCAGCAACACCCCGGTAACTTCCCGTCTGCTCAGCAACAACCCAGCAACTTCCCGTCTGCTCAGCAACAACCCGGTAACTTTCCGTCTACTCAGCAACAACCCGGTAACTTCCTGTATACTCAACAACAATCCAGCAACATCCCGTCTGCTCAGCAACACCCCGGTAACTTCCTGTATACTCAACAACAATCCAGCAACATCCCGTCCTCTCAGCAACACCCAGGATACTTTCCTTCCACCCCGCAGCACCAAGGCACATCACAATCCATGCAGCAGCCTACCCTGCATGCCCTGGGCAACTTCTCTCCCACCCCGTATGACTGGCGTATCCCTCTTGATGAATTTCTGGACCGCACGCACGTCCTTATACGGTGTCGTCCCGGAGATTATTGTTATTCACAGGCCGAGGTGGACTCCATGTGTGAATCCATCCGCCTGTGTCGCCAGGTTGGTGTACACGGCGTGGTAATTGGCGCGCTCAACCCTGAAGGCGACCTCGATCTTCCGGCCCTTCATCACATGATAGAGGCCGCAACCGGCCTCGCCTCTACAAAAACAACCAGCACCACAACGACAAGCACCATCACATCCGCCGAAACAGGCATAAGCACAACTCAAACCGCAACACCTGACGGTAATGACACGAAAAATAGCCTCGGCCCTGTAGACTGTTTCAGTGCCAAAGATCCCAACCACGCTGCCACCCAGCCACAGCCTATGACATTGGTGTTCCACCGGGCATTTGATGTATGCAGGAACCCCTTCGTGGCACTGGAACAGATCATTAAGCTCGGCTTCAGCACCATTCTGACCTCGGGTCAAAGTCCGAATGCCGAGGCCGGGATTCCCATGCTCAGCCAATTGGTGGATAAAGCCGCCGGACGCATCACAATTATGGCCGGCAAGGGCGTTACCGTTGACAATGTTGCTGATATAATCCGACAGACCGGCGTTCCGGCAGTTCACCTGTCGGAGCGGCCGGGAATCCCTGAAATTCTCGCGCGCATCTGACTGCCGCGCACTCTTCATTCATTTTACTGATTATCAATAATATGACAAAAGAGCTCACCTGGAGAGCTCTTTTGTTAATCATCTATCATACAGATCAATACATCAAGAGTGCGCAGCAGTCTTCCGGACCGGATTGGCATAAATTTTCAGGAAAATGTGTTGTGCTGCCTTTAAAGCTTCTGGTAACGTTTCATTGGCATTACTACCAAAAACCTTTTGCGGCAGGGCTTCCAGTCGCTTGAGGAAGGCAGCTTTGTCCTGGTCTGAATAGAGGTGTTTGTATGTGGTAGTGCCGTGCAGCATATCGTAGGCTATATAATTGGATGGAAAGCATTGGTAGCCGCGCCGTATCTTGCTATCAATCAATGCACAGAGGTTTGCAGCAAATGCGTTCAGATCCTGAGCGCCACTACGCCCCGGACTGCCATTTTGCATCCTTACGCCAGGAGCATGCCCTGGACTGTCATCTTGAGTCTGTTCGCTGGTAGTTTGCACGGCATTGCCATTTTGCATCTTTTCGCCAGGAGCATGCCCTGGACAGCCATCTTGCGTCTGTTCGCTGGCAGTGTGCACGGCATTGCCATTTTGCGTCCTTTCTCCGCAAGTATCGCCATGAGTCACCACGGACACTTCACCTGGGGTTTCACGGGTTCCTGTTGCACAATCTTCCAGTTCCTTTCGAGTTAGCGGATCGCATACATGGATGTGTACTTTTCCCTTCCACTGGGAGATCCCGGTTATCATGCTGTTCAGGTCTTCGTCTTCGTCCTTAATGTAGGTTTTGCCATCGGGAGCATTATGTGCAGCCAGCAGTTCCTTTGTCTTAAGGAAATCGCATGATTCGTATTCGTAGGAAATGGCTACGGGCACGATGTTCAGGGATGCATAATTTTCTACCAGATCATACGGTCCGCCACCCCCGGCAACTGCATCACCTGCATCAGCAGAAGCTCCCCCGGCAACTGCATCACCTGCATCAGCAGAAGCTCCCCCGGCAACTGCATCACCTGCATCAGCAGAAGCTCCCGCAGCAACTGCATCACCTGCATCAGCAGAAGCTCCCGCAGCAACTGCATCACCCGTTTCAGCAGCGCCCTTCTCTTCACCAGCGCCCCGCATTCCGCTCATGCCCATCATCTTGACCAGTGCCGGCGCTGTTTTGTCCAGCCCGTCTTTTGTGCGGCCGTTGCGCTGGGCTATCCAGCAGGAGTTGCCATGCCGTATGCAGCTGCGCAGAAATTCGCTCAACAGTACAGAGTTCTTGAACAATTCCCGTTTGTTGCCCTTCCTGACCACCTTGAACATTTTGTTGGAGCGGGCAAGATCATCTGCCAGTTGGTTCACTATAAGGTTGTCCCCGTAAGTGATCATACTGGTGGGCAGTCCCTGGTAAACAAAAACCATCTGTAGCAAAGAAGTATCCAGTATGATATCCCTGTGGTTGGAAATGTACAGGTAGCCCTTATCCGGCCCGATACCGTGGCTGAAATGGTACGTGAAGCTTTCAATGGTGGAGTCAATCACGCGCTTGTTGAAAGCGTACATCCACTCCATCTGGAATTGATGAACGGTCTTCACTTCCAGAACCTTCCTTATGGCTTCCGCTGGTGTGATCCCGGGAAAGATCATTGCTGCCACATCCGGAAAATACCGGTGCGCTGCAATACGCTGCATCGCTGCCGGTATCTGTTCATCGGTATAAGGTCTTAAATGTTCCGGGAAATCTTCTATCACGTCAAATTTCATTTAGCAACATCTGTTCGCAACAAACAACCTTCTTAACAGGGGCAGGCCAACTTCCTTCACAACCACCTTTCCTGCACATGCCACCAGGTGCACAGCCCGCATTCCTCAATATATCCGAAGCAAATCAATGCAAAATCGCTCTTCCCTCAGTTCGTAATCCATTGGCGGAAACTCGTGAGAACGAGTAAGCAGGCAAAGAAGGGATGATGCATAACCTCCGTAACATTCCACATATCCTGCCAACAATGTATTCAACGAAGGTTCGGTCTCTAAGGTTCCAAAGCATGTCCTGAAAAAATGCTCGTATATGAAACCGTCTGAAAGAAAGATTCCCATTTCGCCCTCAATTTTGTGTCTGAATGCAATATCACTGCAAATAGCATTGGGGATGGCACGTTTATAGGCCTGGTCATCTGTACCATGCCCTTCCATCACACGTACAAGGTTGTAATCTGCCCCCAGGCAACCCGAGCGGGAGTAAATGAACAGACCCATGTCGGGCTTGCTTACAGATACGTCGTATCCGTTTTTTTTCATGAGCAATTCCGCTGTTATGAATCCTAGCTTGCTGTAATCATCCATTTTTTCATAGGTAGGAAAATCCACTTTCAGGGAGGAAAAGATACGGTCCAGGTCTTCACCCACCTGGTTGCCCATCATTAGTTTTTCCAGTCCAGGGCACCTTTCCCTGTCCAAAACAACGGAATGGTTGGTTATCCTGCAAAATGACCTAATAAGCATGATGAATCTTTTCTTTTGTATAAAGGGTTACAGCATTTACTCCCCCAAGACCGGCAGATACATTAAGAAAACTATTCTTGCCCGATTTTTTTATGGAAGTAACGACCTGGATCCGGCTCTTAGTCCCAAGATTGGTGTGACCCAAGGTAGGCAATATGACTCCCTCTTCCAACGCTTTAGCACCAAGGATACAGTTCATGAGGCTCGTAGACCCTGAACTATGTCCAAAATTCCCCTCAAAACTATTGACCGGGACTCTTCGTAAACCAGCCTTATCAATGGCTTTTGCCGTGAGGTAGTCAAAAGCTTTCAAACCCACACCTTGTGCCGTGATGAAAGAGAGATTCCTTATACTTTCCTGGGCCATCACTTTCTGAATGGCCATCTGCAAACCATTTCCTTCCGGGTCTAAATTGCCTTCTGAGACAGGATCTGTTGTTACGATTCCCCCCCTGTACTTGACAGCGTATGGTATGTTCAGATGTTTTCTATCTTTATGCAGCTTCTCTTCACTGACAAATATGGCACAAGAGGCAGATTCTCCGGGATTTGTACCATCGCTTTCCTTATTGAAAGGCCGCACCGGATCATTGCTTACAACCCCAACCTGACTTAAGAGAAATACGGTGAACATGCTTATCAGCTCGACTCCTATGATCACTGCAAAATCATAAGGACTGCCCTTGCATAACAGCCGGTTGGCCACTATCTGGGCCTGCATGCCGGCCAAGGTGGAATTCATGACCACATAGGGTTTCCCGTGCAAATTCAATTCGTTCATCATTTGCTGGGACACATGCCAGGGATAGAGCCTGGGATTCAGGGTCTGGTCACTTAGTTCGCGGAATGAATCGACATCGCCTTTGGTAGTGCAGAAAATAAACGCGACCCGGCTGCTCTGAAAAATCTCGTTTCTGTAAATTTCAGGCAGTGAATTAGATACGGCAGATTCAAAAACGGCAGACATGGCCTGGTGGTACCTTGACATCATGTGGGTGCGTGCCCCGGCATACGGGGCTGCAAGGCTTTCCAGCTCACGGGGACTGATCAGGGCAGCAAGAATTGGATTGGACAACTCCCTGAATCCGGCAGGAAACTTTCTGATGCCGGAATAACCCTCTTTTACGGCCTGAAAGTTTTCTTCTGTTGTTGAGCCGAGAGGAGAAATAATGCCGTCACCAATTTTGTACATCATTGTACTTACAAATGTAGGAATTTTTCCAGAATATGATAATTTTGTGGAAAAAGGTGCCTATGCGGTTCTTGATCCTCCTCTCTTTCCTTTTCATTACTCCGTGTCTTCTTGCCGAGGCAGGGCCAGCGCAGGCATCCGTCCCGGGAGGTGCGCCGGAGCGCGTCCAGCAGCAATCCGCGTCCGAGCGCGTCCAGCAGCAATCCGCACCGGAAAAGACGCAGAAGCAACAGCCGTTTGAAACGGAACAGGAGCAGTCTGCACCAGAGGAGTTGCAACAGATGCAGCAGCCCGCAGAACAGAAGGTGCAGCAACAACAGCAACAACAGCAACAGCAGCAGTGGCAGCCGCGTGCGCCCCGCAAGAAAGTGGGGCTGGTGCTGAGCGGGGGCGGAGCCAAAGGTGTCACCCACATAGGCGTGCTAAAAGTGCTGGAAGAGGCGGGCATCCCCATAGATTACATTGCAGGAACCAGCATGGGAGCCATAGTGGGCGGCATGTACGCCATAGGATTCAGCCCTGCCGCCATGGACAGCATCATGCGTGCCCAGAATTGGCTGGATTTGCTGAGTGACAAGATCACCCGCGACAAACTGTTCTTCACGGAAAAGGAAGTATCGGATAAATCCTTGATAACCATCCCCTTCAACAAAGACCGCTTTCACATATCCACCGGTTTGCTGAGCGGCGGGTCTGTCATGGACATGCTGAACGAGTACACAGTGGGTTACCACGACATGCAATCCTTTGATGACTTGCCTATCCCCTTTGCCTGCGTGGGTTATGACCTTATAAGCGGGGACCAGGTGGTCATGCGGGAAGGCAGCCTGCCCCTGGCCATACGTGCAAGCATGTCCATTCCGGGCGCCTTTACCACTGTGGAACGGGATGGGCGCATACTGATAGACGGCGGGGTTATCAACAATTTTCCCGTGAATGTGGTACGGGAGATGGGAGCCGAGATTGTCATCGGAGTGGATGTGAGCATGATGACAGAACGGCTGGAAAGCCTGAGCAGGGGGGAAATCCGGGAAGACGACTACAACGACCTCATGTTCATAGTCAATCGCATGATGGAAAGGATGTCCCGGGATGCTTTTGAAAAAAACAAGAGCCTGACCGACCTCTATATTCATCCCGATACAGAGCCTTATACAACAGCCAGTTTCACCACAGCGGCCGTTGATTCTCTGCTTATCAGGGGAGAACGTGCTGCCCGTCAAAATTGGGACGCCATCCTGGCCTTCAAGGAACTTATAGGCATTCACCCCGCCGATGACATAAAGCTTCCGCCCAACCGCAAAGCAGGGACAGACTCTCCCGTGCAGGACAGTATTGACCTGGGATACATCATCTTTAACGGTATCACTACGCTGAACGTGAAAAACCTTCGTCGCATGCTCCGTTTCAAGGAATTCACCACCATAGGCACGAATTCACTCAGGGAAGCGGTGGACCGCTTCAGGGGCACCGGAAGTTTTGCATCCGTGACCTATACGCTCGTCGAGGAAAACGGGCGCTATAACCTGACTTTCGAATGCCGGGAGCGTTCCCGCAGTGCGGTAAGCGTTGGCATCCGCTTCGATACCCGGGAAATTGCCTCGGGTTATATCAATGCTGTCTTTTCTCCGGCGGAGCTCCGGGGAGGCTTGGTGGAAGCAACCGGGAGGCTTTCTACCAATCCGTTCATCAACGTGGGCATATTCTACCAGGATGCCTGGCTTGGAAAATTCGGGCTGTCCTACACTTACCGGTACGGGAACATGGAACTGTACACCGGGCGCGATACCACATCGCATAATGTCCGGTTTCACAAGAACCGCGTGAACCTGGACCTGGCTAACTTCTATTACAGAAATTTCAATTTCTACCTGGGTGCACGCTATGAAAACTTCCGTTCTCCCAGCATGATCATGGCCAACAGTACAGGATTGCAGCGGCAAAGAGTGCGTGAGAACCTGATCAGTTACCGGGCCGGGGTGCGTTACGACAGTTTCGATAATACCAATTACCCTTCTGCCGGGGTGCTTTTCAAAGCCGAGTATGCGCTCTATACGGATGATTTTTCGCAGTACAGGGATGATGCCCCTGTCTCGGCCTTTTCCTCTTCCCTCTATGTAGCCATACCTGTATCAAACAGGTGGACGCTTGTTCCCGCCTTGTACGGCCGGTTCCTGTATGGGAAGGAATTTGGCTTCCCCTTGCAGAACTTTGTAGGCGGTACCATTGCCGGCCATTACCTGGACCACCAGCTGCCCTTCTATGGGTTCAGACCCACCGAAGTGGTTGACAATAAATTCATAGCAACTGCTTTTGAGGCGCGCTACCGCCTGTTCAACAATCATTATTTATGGGTGAAGGGAAATGTGGCGCGTATCAGCCGCTCAACGCTGGAACTCATAGAATGGGACAAAGGAATGTATATGCTGGGTGCGGCTGCCGGGTACTCCTATGACAGCCCCCTCGGACCCATTGACGTGCTGGTTGAATACGGACTGCACCCGGGAGCGAAGTTCGGGGTCTATATCAATCTTGGAAAGTATTTTTGACGGGACGCACCAGCACCTTGTCAATCCGGGCAAAATCCATGTCGACAACCTCTATGGACAACCCCTCCCATTTGAACGTCTCGCCGGTGACCGGAACGTGTTCCAGTTTGTCCAGGATAAGTCCGCTCAGTGTATTGTAGTCGTTGGTGGCAGCCAGGTCTACCATGTCGAAATGCTCCAGGAATGCGTAGAAATCGCATTGCCCGTCAATCAGGTATGAGCCGTCCCCGCGCGAGACGATGTCGTGGTCTTCGCGGTTTTCGGGCAATTCTCCTATCAGGGCTTCCATGATGTCCGAGTGGGTGGCCATCCCCTGTATACTGCCGAATTCATCGGTTACCAGCGCGTATTTGCTGTAGCTGTGCTTCATCTGTTCCACAGCAGCATAGACGCTCAATGTCTCGGGAATAAAAAAAGGTTCCTCAATCACAGAACGCAGATCAAAATCTTTTCTGTCCATGGTGCCAAACAGGTCTTTCAGGTACACCACGCCCAGCAACTGGTCAAGGTCTTCGTCGGCCACGGGATATATGCCGTGCAGATTTTCCTGGACTATGTCCCGGTTCATTTCTATAGGGTCGTTTATATCCAGCCAGATCAGATCGCTGCGGTGGGTCATGACGGTTTCTATGGTGCGGTCTCCCAGGTTGAAGACGCGTTCAACCAGCTCCTGTTCCACTTCCCGGATTTCACCGTCCTCCTTTCCTTCCTCTATCAGGGCCTTTATCTCTTCCTCGGTCACTTTGGCTTCCTTCATGTTGCCCATGCCCAGGATCACAAGAAGACCCCGGGTACTCTTGCTCAGCAGCCATACAATGGGATAGGTGATCTTGCGCAGGAGTTTCATCAGGGCCGACATGGTCCCTGCCACCTTATCGGCAGCCATCAACCCTATCCGTTTGGGGACCAGTTCGCCTATGACCAATGTTAGATATGTTACAACCGTGACTATCAACACCTTGGAAATCCAGTCTGCCTGGTTGGCAAGGGGTTCCCAACGGGCCAGGACGGCAGCCAGGTTATCGGTCAGGGTTTCCCCGGAAAACAAACCGGTCAGGATGGCGATGAGGGTGATTCCTATCTGGATGGTGGAAAGAAAGCGGTCATCTGCCTGCTGCCTGTACTTGCGGGAGGACACAAAAGCCATTTCCGTCATGGACAGGATCCCGTTCAGCAGGATGAGCATGATGATGATCAATATGTCCATATCACTTTTTCCGTATCATTTTCCAGATGATGTGCCCGAATACCAGCACGCCCAGGCCGAGCAGCACCCAGGATATCTGCGTGGTGTATTCGTGCACCTTTTCCATGAGCTGG
>Ga0255345_1006345_pt1 | contig 11589 bp, 9 predicted proteins | sample wastewater_treat_6_FD_192415 | JGI IMG/M metagenome (GOLD analysis project Ga0255345, IMG submission 192415) | Wastewater microbial communities from Lulu Island WWTP, Vancouver, Canada - plant20 | ecosystem: Engineered > WWTP > Wastewater > Unclassified | place: Canada: Vancouver, British... | reverse complement strand
GGGGCTGCACGTGGAACAAATGCAGATTCTGCAATCTTTACAGGCGCACCCAGTTTCGTTTCTATCCTGTAAAAGAGACCAAGGAGGCAATCGACGCCATCGCTGCCTACAAGGATCGCATACTGAGTTTTAGGTCAATGGATAACTGTTTAGATCATCAGCGTATAATTGAAGACATCGGGAGTTATCCGCCCGAATTGCAGAACAATTATTATATGGTATACAACTGGGTCGCCCACGGCTGCGAATCGGTTTTCCTTCAGGATGGCAACACCATGGCCGTCAAGCCGGAATATTTGATTGAGGTACTGGAATATTTAAGGCAGATGCTGCCGGAGATCAAACGTGTCACATCCTACGGGAGGGCGGACAGCCTTGCCAAAATCGAAGAGGAACAATACATAAGGCTGAAAAATGCCGGCCTCGACCGCATCCATTCAGGTTTTGAATCCGGGTCTGATGAGGTCTTGGCCATGATCAATAAAGGGATCACTTCCACAGAAGAGATTAACGCAGGGAAAAGAATAATGAGATCGGGGATAGAGCTTTCAGTCTATTTTATGCCCGGAATAGGCGGGGAAAAGCTCTCATTTAAAAATGCTGCTGAAACGGCCGATGTAATAAACGCCATCGACCCAAGTTTCGTGCGTCTGCGAACAGGAGTGATCAAAAGAGGCTCTGAATTGTATGAAATGGCTGAAAGCGGTACTTTCGTTCCCTCTACGGATATTGAAAAGGTTAAGGAGATCGCATTGTTATTGGAAAATATAAAGGATTGCAGAGGCACCCTTCTAAGTGACCATATCATAAACCTTATCCCTGAAGTGGAAGGCAGATTGGACAAAGACCGAGAACGGATGCTCAGTATTATCTATGGTTTTTTATCTATGCCGGAGCAAAAAATAAAGCGTTACCAGCTGGCTAAAAGAGCGGGTATAATCAACGGCTTATCTGATTTTGGCAGTCTTAGTGAGGTTGTCCTCGATCAAATTGATAGCTTAATAGCATCAGTTAACAATTCCGCAGATTGGGAGAGACTCATCAATCGATATTTGAACAGCTATATTTAAATATTATGGGATCTGTTTCAAGGTATCCATAAAAATGCCCGGTTTATTACCGGGCATTAAAATCAAACTGGATTCTGTACAGGTTTTCATTCTTTTATTTCTTTCATTAAAGCTTCGAATTTTGGAAGGGCAGTTATAATAGTTTCCGGCGAAATGCAGTAGGCTATCCTCACATAGCCCGGGCAGCCGAAAAATGTCCCCGGCACCAACAGGATCTGGTATTTCTTTGCCATCTCCACAAACAGCTTATCATCTTCAATGGGTGTCTTCATCCAGAGATAAAAAGCTCCGTCCGGATATGTGCATTCGTAGCCCATGTTTGTCAGACCATTATAAAGAGCCTGCCTGTTTCGATCATAGTATCCTATATCGATTTGAGAATCCAAGCATTTTGCCACGGTTTTCTGCATAAGTGAAGGCGCATTTACATACCCCAGTATCCTTGTGGCTATGTTTGCCGATGCTATGACCATATCAAAATCTGAAATAGTATTTGGTATCACCAGGTATCCGATCCTTTCACCTGCAAGAGAGAGGGATTTACTGTAGGAATAGACAACCACAGTGTTATCATAGTATTTTGTTATATAAGGAACCTCCATGTCTTTATAAACAAGCTCTCTGTAGGGTTCATCGGAGACTATGTAGATCTCCGTATTGAACTCTTTTTGCTTTCTATACAGTATTTCAGCCAACTCGGCAATGGTCTCTTTTGTGTATATTACGCCTGTAGGGTTGTTGGGAGAGTTTAGGATCACGACCTTTGTTTTCGGGTTCAACATTTTCTCGAATTGCTCAAGATTGGGCTGAAAGAAAGGGATGCTTGCCGGAACTACCGCAAAATCGGCATCGTAGTTTATGGCATAACTCCTGTATTCACCGAAATAAGGGGCAAAAACCATGATTTGGTCATGGGGATTAAGCAGAGTCTTAAGAATCACATTCAATCCCCCTGCGGCACCGACAGTCATGACTATGTTTTCTCCGGAAAAAGCGGTATCGAACTTTTTATTTATGGATCGCGCTATATCCTCTCTTACATCAGCGAATCCGGAGTTGTTCATATAACCGTGAAGCTCTACCGGTTCTACCTGGTCAAGGATTTGTATTATAGCATCTTTTACCGCCGCCGGTGTCGGTAAATTCGGGTTGCCCAAGCTGAAATCGCAGACATTCTCCGCTCCGTATACCGCCGCCATCTGCTTCCCTTCTTCAAACATCGCTCTGATTGCAGACCCGCTTGCAACAAAGAACTCCATCTTCTTTGATATCATCTCTTGCCTCCTCAGTTTTTTATAACAGAGGTCACCCCGGGAGGGCGACCTCTGTTTGGCAAGTCTATTATATACTATTTCCCAACAGGTTCAAGATGAGCCTGAAAATGCCTGAGGATAGGCGGCTCCCATATGATCCTGTAACCTCTCACCGAATTCGCTCTTTCCTTAATAGCTGTCAGGGCTTCCACGATGATATCGAGATGAGCCTGAGTATACACTCTTCTCGGTATGGCAAATCTGGTAAACTCAAACTCCGATCTCAGTTGCTTTTTCGTATCGGGATCATTGCCCATCATATAGGAACCGATATCACAGGTTCTGATCCCTGCTTCGATGTATAACTCGATAGCAAGAGCCTGAGCGGGAAATTCATAGTACGGAATATGCGGCAAAAGCGCCGCGGCATCCACAAAGAGCCCATGGCCTCCTACCGGAGCCTGATATGCTATCTCCGCATCGTCCAGCTTGGATGCCACATACTCACTTTGACCTATCCGGTATTTCAGGTAGTCTTCGTCAAGGCCTTCATACAGACCAATAGCCAATGCCTCTAAATCTCTGCCGGCCAGCCCGCCGTATGACGTGAAACCTTCAAAAGAAATACATCTTGCCTTTATAGGAAGAATCAATTCAGACTCCGGATCCTTCACTCCGATAAGCCCGCCCATATTTACCAGTCCGTCCTTCTTTGCTGACATGGTAAAAGAATCCGCATAAGAAAACATTTCGCGGGTGATGTCTGATATAGCGGCATTTTTGAACTCTGCCTCTCTTTGCTTGACGAAGTATGCGTTTTCCGCATATCTGGCGGCGTCGATATTTAACAGGATGCCATATTTTTTACATATTGCGGCGGTATCTCTCATATTTTGCACCGATACGGGCTGGCCGCCAGCCGAGTTATTTGTGATAGTCATTACCACAAGACCCACATTTTCCGGTCCTAGTTGTTTGATCGTATGCTCCAGCTTTTCCACATCCATATTGCCTTTGAAATCTGCCCTTACAGAAGGATCTTTGGCCTCTTTGACAACACAGTCCACAGCTCTCGCTCCGGCAAGCTCCACATGTGCTCTCGTTGTATCGAAGAACATATTGGAAATGGCATATTTACCTTCACTGAGCATGATACCGAACAATACCTTTTCGGCTGCGCGCCCCTGATGTACCGGCTGGATATAACCATACCCGAAAATATCCTTGCCTGCATCCGTCAGCTTATAGTAGCTGCGAGAGCCGGCATAGGCTTCGTCACCTCTCATGATACCCGCCCACATACGGTCGCTCATGGCATTTGTGCCGCTGTCTGTGAGCAGGTCGATATAGCAATCTTCTCCTGCCAGATTGAATACATTGTACCGGGCGTTCTTTATCTTCTGTATCCTCTCTTCTTTGGTGAGCATCTTTATAGGCTCTACCATCTTGATGCGAAAAGGCTCTGCAATATACTTATCAGACATTATTCTCCTCCTTTAATACATTGTAGCGGTGGTTATGACAATGATACCATCGTCAGATATTACATGCAACATATTACATGTAATGCTGATTAAAAAATATTATTATTTTCTCTGGAAATGCAAATAAGCCCTTTCATTATGCTTCTTCAGCAAGTCGATAAACTCATTCCGGTTGTCGTTATTTAAAAAATCCACCATTTTTTGATGCTCTTCGATGCTTTGCAGCTTGTTTTCATCGCTTTCCTGATAACGATAGACCCAGACTGTCAGCTGTGTCTGAGTTTCTCCAGCCAACTGTCTAAGCTTCAAGTTAGGGCATTCATTGATAAGTGTTTTGTGAAAGAACACGGTGCTGTCGGAAAATGCCCGGGTATCTCCTTTCTTGTACGATGACTTTTGCTCATCAACTATGCTTTGAAGGGTTTTGATCCATTCAGGCTTGAGCCCTTCCTCAAAGATGACTTTCATTGTGCCTTCCATAAGGATGGAGTTGGTTTCGATCAGATCTGCCGACTTCTTTGCATCATAAACGGCAACACTTGGTCCTACGTTATGATTAGCTTCCAAAAAACCATTTTGTATGAGCCGGCTTATAGCCTCCCTCATCGGGGTTCTGCTCACATCGAATTCTCTTGCCATCTCTTCGATATTGATCCTATCTCCGGGCAGCAGCTCGCGTCTTTGTATTTTTTCTATGATTAGTTCATAGGCCTGATCTGTTAAAGAATTTTTAACCACCTTTTTTCCCATATCTGCTATGTGATCCTTTCATTTTGACCGCATCTAAATGTAAAGCCATATGTTTATTCTTCATAAAATGCCCCTTCCGGTACTAAAAACCGGATAGCGGCCGGTAAAACAGAAATGTTGAGTTTCCCGGATCTATGTACCTCTCCATCCGCACAGATCTGAATCGTGTCCTTTGGTTCAATGGTCAGAGCCCTGCATTTCACATAAGTTATTATATCTTTGGCTAAGGGTGATCCAAGGTGGGTACCCTTGCGGTATTTCGCTATTAAAGAGGCAAATTTTCTTCGGCTGACTTTGTTTATAAGGCTCACATCCAAAAGTCCGTCGTCTATTTTTGCCGCAGGTATGCCCTTGAAGCCTCCTCCGTAATATGCGCCGTTGCCGATTGCAACCAATGTAAACTCTCTATCATAAACGCTGCCGTCTTCTAAAGTCACCTTAAGATCCGCTCCCTTGTTGCCGGCGAATACCAGGGCTACTCCGGCTATATAGGCAAATGGGCCTCTAAGAAAAAAACTTTCCTTCAGCATTTCAACCTTTGTGACTACCTCGCAATCCAGTCCGATGTTGAGCACGTTGACGATGAGCCTATCATCACATTTGATCAAATCTATAGGTTTTGCGCTTCCTCTGATCTGTGCTCTTATATCTGAAAAGGCTCTGGGATCTGGAAATATGCGGGCGAAATCGTTTCCTGTCCCTGCCGGAATGAAAGCGATCTCTGCATTAGCGAAACCGAAAGCTCCGTTGGCTACTTCGTTTAAAGTACCGTCGCCTCCGATGGCATAAAAGCGAAGATTTGTATCAGGCTCCTGCAAACAGCAACTTCTTACGTATCTTTCTCCGTCTCCGGTATTGATAGTACGGTGGATCTCATATTCGATGTCCTGTTCTTTGGCCGTCTCAATAATAAGCGGAAGGATCTGCCGCTCCGCTTTTCGGGGCCCTGCAACCGGGTTCAGTATAAAAATATGCTTCATTAATTTCCTCGACTTAAGTATTAAAATATTAATTAAGATTATCATAATTTGCAGTGCCAATACAAGTAAAAGACTAAAAGGACTCAATTATTTGATATTTTCACCGAATGATGATAGAATAATAACACGTTTTATAAAAAGGAGACAATAATGGATAACAGAATCAAAAGGCTGGCTGACGTACTCGTTCATTATTCATGCAATATCCAAAAGGGCGAACGAGTCCTGATAGCTTATGATGGAAATTCGGCCAAACCCTTAGTCAAGCAGATCATAAAGGAAGTATATGCTTGCGGAGGTCACCCTTATGTGGAAATCAAGGACTCCTCCGTTACCCGGGAAATTCTCCTAGGCTGCAGCGAAGAGCAACTAGGATTCATGAACGAATATCTGCTCTATCAGATGAAAGGTATGCATGCCTATATAGGTGTCCGCGCATCTGACAATGCTTCAGAGCATGCCGATGTCCCTTCCTCCCAGCAAAGCCTATACGGCAGAATGCTGAAACCGACATTGCGTCAAAGGATAGACCATTCCAAGTGGGTTGTCCTGCGTTATCCCAATTACTCGATGGCACAGCTTGCAAATACCAGTCTGGAAAATTTTGAGGACTTTTATTTTAACGTCTGTACCCTTGATTACGGAAAGATGGATAAAGCCATGGACGTTCTGAAAGCTCTGATGGATAAAACCGATAAGGTCCATATCACAGGTCCGGGTACAGATTTAACTTTCTCCATAAAAGGCATCGATGCCGTAAAATGCAGCGGAGAACGCAATATCCCCGATGGTGAGATCTATACTGCACCGGTAAAAAAATCGATGAATGGCATAATTTCCTACAATACTCCTTCCGAAGAGGAGGGGTTCACTTTCGAGGAGATCGTTTTTGAAGTGAAGGACGGGAAAATCGTTAAAGCATCATCAAACAATAGCGACCGTATCAACCAGTTGCTTGATACTGATGAAGGCGCACGTTATTTCGGTGAATTTGCCATCGGCATCAACCCTTATATCCTTCAACCTATGAAGGACACTCTTTTTGACGAGAAGATCGCCGGCAGCTTCCATCTGACTCCCGGCTGTGCCTATGAGGATGCCAATAACGGAAATGTTTCTGCCGTTCACTGGGATCTTGTTATGATCCAACGACCTGAATACGGCGGCGGAGAAATTTATTTCGATGATGTTCTGGTGCGCAAGGACGGGCTTTTCGTCCTGCCGGAGCTTGAGCTCCTGAATCCTGAAAACCTAAAGTGAATTGATCTGAGAGATTCGAAATCCCGAAAGCCGGAGCTTTCGGGATTTTGTAAACTATCCGGTATTTTCTCAGTCATTGACAGACTATAATAGAGTCCTCAGCATTCTGATATAGATCTCGTGAAGTCCGGCGATCTTTATATCAGCATCAGCCACTAATGGGTATCTTCCGACTTCGATTCCGTCTTTCATCGCTATTACTTCTCCTACCTGATCCCCCGCCTCCATAGGTGCTTTAAGCTTTTCAAAGAGCACTACAGTTGTTTCGACCTTGTCACGCTCTCCTTTTTTTACCAGCACGCTTATGTCTGAAGACGCTATCGCGTTTATCATCATCGGGGAACCCTTTTCTACCGTGATCCTGCCCAGAGCCTCTCCCTGCTTTGCTATAACTGCGCATTCGCAAGTGGCAAAACCGTAGTCAAGGAGCTTCATTGTTTCCCCCCACCTGTGATGGGTAGTGTCACAACCCAGGACAACGGCGATGAGGGTCAAATCCCCTTTAGTTGCGGATCCGGAAAGACAGTAGCCTGCTTCTTGAGTAAATCCGGTTTTGATTCCATTAGCCCCGGGATAAAGCTTGATAAGGCGGTTGGTATTGGTCAGTTCAAACTCTGTCTGTTTCTTGCCTGCAAGACCGACCAGCACCTTGGTCTGCCAGGTATTGAACCACTCATGAGCTATCTTATGCTTTAATAGCTCTTTCGACATCAGTCCGATGTCATAGGCACTTGTGTAATGGTCTGCTGCAGGAAGTCCGTTGGTATTGACAAAATTAGTATCTTCCATTCCCAACTCCCGGGCCCTTTTATTCATCATTTCTATGAATATTTCTTCCGTTCCCGCAACGTATTCGGCGCAGGCTACACAGGCATCGTTTGCGCTTCCGATGGCCATGCCTTTGAGAAGAGTCTCCACGGCCTGCTGCTCCCCCTGCTCCATGTACATCTGGCTTCCCCCCATGCTTGCGGCTCTTTGGCTGATAGTGATCTCGTCCTTTAATGCTATCCGGCCTTGATCGACTGCTTCTAAGGTAAGCAGCATTGTCATGATTTTCGTGATGCTGGCCGGGGCCAGCCTTTCGTGGCTGTTCTTTTCATAGAGGACAGTCCCGCTGCCGGAATCGATGAGTATAGCGGATTTTGCTGTTTCTGCAAGAACTGCCGCCGTTTCAGCTTTGACCGTAACAGGAAGAGACGTCTCTATTACCTGCAGCCGGTCATTGATGAGGACAGGTAAATCTTCCTCATAAGTATCATTGGCAATAACAGAAAGCGTGGGCAATCCAAGCATGAATGCCAAAACCAATGCGGTAAGTTTATATGAAAACAATAAAAAAACCCCCTCCCATACACTCCTTTACTAAAGATATTTCCGTTAAAGGGGGTTTATTCTCTTTAAAACTTAATTAACGGCTGAGCATGCGTTCCCTTATACAATGATCTTTTTGATTAAAGGGCTCTTTTGCGGTTTATCTGCGCAAAGGACGAAGGCTTTAGACGCTTCCTCGGCCGCCCTTGCCACTCGCTCGGAGTCATTTCCGTACACAGTGGCAAGCACAGTCCCGACAGCAGCTTCATCTCCGATCTTTTTTGAAAGGAACAATCCGGCTGAAAGATCTATGTCGTCCTCTTTTTTCTCTCGGCCAGCCCCCGCATGCTGTGAGGCCATCCCTATGCTTCTGGCATCTATAGCGGCTACAAATCCGCTTTCTTTTGCATATATGCTCTGGCTGAAGGATGGCTGCGGAAACAGTCTATAATCATCTGTCACCTTCGGGTCTCCCCCCTGCCCCTGAATGAATTCACGCATCTTTTTAAGGCCTGTGCCTTCCGTCATTGCTTTTTTCGCCATGGCCCTCCCGTCTTCCGGCGTATCTGCTTTCCTCCCGCAATAAACCATATAGCCGGCCAATGTCAGCGAAAGCTCCGTGATGTCATCAGGTCCGCACCCCCGGAGTGTTTCGATAGCTTCGATAACTTCCAGGCTGTTGCCTACGGCCTTTCCCAAAGGCTGGTCCATATCGGTGATCAGAGCAATGGTCTTCTTGCCGTCTGCGTTTCCAATGTTTACCATGTTCCTTGCGAGGGCTTCGGCTTCGGGCATTGTCTCCACAAAAGCGCCTTTACCGCATTTGACGTCCAACACTATGGCATCGCTGCCGGATGCCAGTTTTTTGCTCATTATGCTTGCGGTGATGAGACCGGTGTTGTCCACAGTGGCAGTCACGTCCCGCAGGGCATAGATTTTTTTATCTGCCGGAGCGATTTGGCCTGTCTGACCTATGACGGAGATTCCGATACGATTCACCAGATCAATGAATTCTTTTTCCGAAAGAGAAGTCCGAAACCCGGGGATCGACTCCATTTTATCCACGGTACCGCCGGTAAAACCCAATCCTCTTCCTGACATTTTAGCAATGGGTACGCCGCATGCCGCCGCAAGCGGACCGACTATCAGTGTGGTTTTGTCTCCAACTCCGCCGGTACTGTGCTTATCGACTTTGATGCCTTGTATTGCGGAAAGATCAATCAAGTCACCGGAACGCCGCATCGCATCGGTCAACAAATAGGTCTCTTCGTCATTCAGTTTCTGAAAGTATATAGCCATAAGGAGAGCCGCTGCTTGATAATCCGGTATGCTGCCATAAGTATAGCCTTTTATGAAAAAACGGATTTCATCAGCGTTCAAAGCCATGCCCTGTCTTTTTTTATAGATGATGTCGTACATATTCATATATTTACCTCCGATGGCAACGATGACCGAAAGAGCCTGAATCCTTATCCTGCTCAGAACAGCGGCCTTGGCTCAAAGTGAAACATCTTTTAGAAAGCTTTCTCCGATAGCAGGTGCATCAACTCCGAGATACTCCGCCGCAGTTGCCGAAAGGTCTGCGAAGCTGCTTCTTGTACCGAGATTTACGCCTGCCCGGATGTTTTTCCCGTAGATCAATGCCGGAACATATTCTCTTGTATGATCCCATCCCTTGTGAGACGGGTCGTTTCCGTGATCTGCGCATAGTATCAGCACATCTTCGTCCTTCATTGCCTTAATGATCTCGGGAAGCCCGGCATCAAATTCCTCCAAAGCCATGCCGTAACCGATACCGTCTCGCCTGTGTCCGTATAAAGAATCAAATTCCACAAGGTTTGTAAAGAGCAAGCCTTCAAAATCTGCATGAAGCGCCCGGATCGTCTTTTCCATGCCATCCTTATTGCTGTCCGTATGCATCGATATGCTGATGCCTTTTCCGTTGAAAATATCGCTGATCTTACCCACGGCATAGACTATCATTCCCGCATCTTTCACTATGTCAAGCATTGTCCTGTCCGTGGGCGATACGGCATAATCTTTCCTGTCGGAAGTCCTGATATATTTATTACCTGATTCTATGAAGGGCCTTGCGATGACCCTGCCCACATTAAGATCTCCCACCAGCATTTTCCTTGCCATCTCGCAATATCGATAGAGTTTTGAAAGAGGCACCACATCCGTATTGGCTGCGATCTGGAAAACACTGTCCGCCGAGGTATAGATGATAGGTTTCCCCGTAGATTTATGCTCGGGCCCCAATTCTTTGATGATCTCCGTACCGGAAGCGGCATAATTCCCCAATATCCCAATCCCGATGGCCTCTTCATAGGCTTTTATAAAAACATCCGGGAAGCGTTCAAAGGTTTTAAAGGGCAGCGGTGTATATATCCCTGCAATCTCCCAATGCCCTGTTATGGTATCCTTTCCTTTTGACATTTCCGCCAACCGAGCGTAAGAAGCAAGGGGTACGTTGGTTTTTTCCGGCAGATTTACCCCGTCAATGAGACTTAAGCCCATTTTGATCAGATTTGGTATATAGAGATCCGGTTTTGCCATCTTTATGCCCGCCAGCGTATCGGCTCCGCTGTCTCCGTAGTTTTCTGCATCGGGAAGAGCGCCTATTCCTAAGCTGTCAAGCACGATAATAATTACTCTCTTCATAGTTTCCTCCCTTTTTATCTCTGCTTAAAAGCAACGGGCAGCAGTCAAGATAATCACAGGAAACCAACCGGTATAAAACTCCGTTATGCTGTCCCTTTATGCTGCGATTGTGGGCTGCAGTCCCATGCAGATGCCCGTAAACCACCTGTTTTACGCCATACTCCTCGAACAAAGCCATAAAGCCCGACTCTTCATTATTATCATTTGCCGGAGGGAAATGCATGACTCCTATTATTTGGGTGATCCCCATGCTCCTCGCCGACTCAAGGGAAAGGCGCAATCTTCCCAGCTCTCTTTTGTAAACCTTTTCGTCCTGTTGCGCAAAATCGGTATCACCGGGACACAGCCAGCCCCGGCTGCCGCAAATAGCCGTTTCCCCGGCCATGTAACAAGTGTTCTGCAAAAAAAACATGCTTTCATGAAATAGGTTCAGCTTCGACACAGAGGTCCACCAGAGGTCATGGTTGCCCTTTATGATGACCTTTTTCCCGGGGAGCTCCGCAATGAATGACAAATCGTCCTCTGCGGCCTGCCTCTTCATTGCCCAGGATATATCGCCGGCAATAATGACCACATCCTCCTCACTTACTACAGATCTCCACTTCTGTTTCAATCTCTCCGGATGATTTACCCACTGAACGCCGTAAATATCCATTGGCTTTGTGCCATCGGACGACAAATGCAAATCACCGATTGCGAAGATTTTCATTATTATTCCTCGTTTTCTTCATTAGCATATTCTTCTGTCTCGTCTCCATGTCCTAAGAACGCCCGGCTGCTCTCTTCCGGAAGGGCTGTCACTGCCCGCAGCTTGCTC
>Ga0255345_1006332_pt1 | contig 11610 bp, 10 predicted proteins | sample wastewater_treat_6_FD_192415 | JGI IMG/M metagenome (GOLD analysis project Ga0255345, IMG submission 192415) | Wastewater microbial communities from Lulu Island WWTP, Vancouver, Canada - plant20 | ecosystem: Engineered > WWTP > Wastewater > Unclassified | place: Canada: Vancouver, British... | reverse complement strand
AAAATTGATATCCTTTCAGGAGATAAAGATAAAGATGGTGTATCTGACTTATTCGACAAAGACAATAATACGCCTGAAGGCGCTAAAGTATATGGCGATGGTACTGCAGTTGACACCGATGGTGATGGTGTAATCGACAGTAAAGATGCAGATCCATTTACAGCTAAAGGTGCTAAAGTTGATGCTAATGGAGCAGAAACAGATACTGATGGTGACGGAGTTGCTGATAGCCGCGACTTAGAGCCTGCAACACCTCAAGGTTCTCTTGTAAACTTCCAAGGTATCACATTAGCTAAACCGGGCGAATATGGTAAAGATGGTCTTTCAGGATCAGGGTCTAATGGTAAAAATGGAACAGGATTCTTACCAAGCGTATTCTTTGATTTAGGAAATGCAGGAGTGAAATCTATCTACCATGATCGTATCTTGGTTATTGCGAAAGTAATGAAAGCTAATCCTGATCTTAAAATTACTATCACTGGTAATTGCGATGTGAAAGGTGGTGATAACGAAAATCAAAAACTTGGATTACGTCGCGCTGAAAACGTGAAGAAAATCTTAGTTGGTGAATTTGGGATAGATGCAGCTCGTTTAACAACGGATAGCAAAGGTGAAAAAGATCCAATGGCTAGCAAATTAAACGCAATGAATCGTCGCGTTGATTTTGTAGTCGATCAAAAATAATTCCACAATTGCCGAAAGGCTGAAAAATCCCGAGATATTCATTTATCTCGGGATTTTCTTCTTTCAAACCATCTTCATTTCATTTGAAAGAAATATTTATTCTCAAAAGTTGTTGATAGGTTAAACTTAGTTTAGTACATTTGTTTAAGGGCAATTTCTTTATGAGCAAAATATCTTTCTTCTACGATTCAAACTCAGTCTACAAGGTGAGCTTGAAAGCGCTAGTAAAGCGCGATTTCATTATTGAGGAAATGGACCAAAATACTGGTATTATTAAAGCTAGTACAAAGAAAAAACTTTTAAAACCTTCCATTAAAATCGAATTGGAGATTAAACCTGTTACTGAAACACAAACTTCACTTGATATTAAATCCATTTCCGAAAAATCATGGATTACACCTGATGAATATGAAGCTAACGCAGAACAAAAATTCATCAATACGCTTTATAAATGTTTTGATGCGCTTTAATAAGATTAAAGCCTAGTCAACTTGATATAAACTCAAGCTTTTTTCATCAGATTTCACAACAAACATCATTTCATTATCCGATAAAATTATCGGCGTGCTTATCCCCGCTTGCGGAAAACCTTCGTACACTGTCCCGTCTCTGTTTAAGAGGTAAAAACGGTTGTCGGTTACTCCTCGAAAAGTAATTAATAATTTTCCTTGTATTGTTATTATTGATGCATCAGCTAACTCAGTAGCATCTGTTTTGTATTTGAAAATAATTACTCCATCTGCCGTTGTTGCTTGTATTTCACCCGCATTGAAAACTACATAATCATTTTCGTTGTCGCCATTTACATCCATAGGTAATATTGATGAAATATCCGTTTGCTGCGAATCAAATAAATTTGATGTAATGCCATCGGCTTTTGCAACCTTCACAATTCCGCTCTGATAGAATTCAAATAAACTTAAAGTATCGGAAGGAGCGAATATGGATGTTTCTTTTAGATCAGTTAATTTTTCTTTTAACGTGAATTTACGGTCCCCCTTTTTATCGGCAAAGAAGCAAGTTCCTGATTTATCCGCAATGCTCAAATAATTAACCCCATTTAACGTCGATAACCAAACAGGGACTTGAACCACGTCTTGCAATTTTATAGTACTGAAGCCTTCTAATGGCTTCCCAGTGTACGAATATCCGTACAAACGCATGTTGGAACATGGAATAAAGAATTGTCCGTTTACAGCCGTATTTAATGGCAATAATGACATTCCTGCTGATGCTCCTGCAGGTAATCGTATCGGATAGTTACCCACATTTGCTCCGGTCGAATCTAACAAATAAATAAATGAACCGGTATTGAATATGTATTGATGATCGCCCGTACCATAAAAATCTATCGCATTCACTTTGCCTTTTATCTCACTTTCTAATGTTTTCTTCCATTTCACTACTCCATCTCGGCCTATCGCGTATAGTTGCAAACGCTCGTCCTGGGCAAAAATCAAATCTCCTTCTTTAACAGGAATAAATGGACCAGCCACAATAGTTGTATCTAGCTTTGTATTCCAAACTAAATGCGGACCTTTTACTCCATCATCATAATATCCTAAGCATCCATTGGTATTAAACACTCCATCTTTACTGGCAATATTTAACACCAACCCATTCCAGCTTTTTAACTTCTCACTATACTTTGCTAACCAACTCACCCACTGCGGTGCAGCTACACTCCTAAATATTTTTTCACTCTGAGGAATACTGCCGTAAAAGAAAAGACTTCCTTGTTGAGGTATCGCACTCACGAGTGACGAAAATCGCGGATCAATATTTAAAAGATTGTTTGTTTTGATATCGTTAATGTATCCTCGTAATGAGGATACTTGATTAGATGCTAAAAAATATCCATTGATTATAGTATAATAACAACGATTCATCCTCCCAAATAAGGGGCCAAATACTGCAGGTAATACATCCGGCACCGGAATATAACGGATAGCATAGCCGTTATATGATTCTTCCGCATTTGCAGCACCCGGAACAGTTGCAGATAATTCGCTTAATTGCTTTTTACATGCTGCTTCATTCTTTACACTTATAGCAGTGAAATAATGATTATCGTTCCCTGTGGATACAGGTTGTGTTACAATTAACGAAATTTCATTTCCTATCCATCCCGAAAAGTATTTACGATAGCCTGTATTTCGTTTTATTTCTTCCGGTCCTGAAGCATTTTTATTCAAATAAGCTTCAAGGTTTGTAAGCCATAATTGCGGATCACTAATTCCCCATACAACAGCTGCTGCTGTGCGTGATGGCATTATGGATGTTACTTTTATTGGGACACTTTTCTGATCTTTAAACAATGATAAAAATTGCGAACTGTCGCTCACTAAGGTTGTTCCTTGGAAGGTAATCTGATTAGGATGTAAATCCATTTTTGCAATCGACCAATCTCCTACTCGTTGCAATGCTTCCATTTTTACCCCTGCCTGAACATTCAATTGAGAACTTACCCATTTGTAAAAACCTGAATATCGTATCGCTACTAACAAACTTTTTTCTTTCCCCTCTGTAAATGGTAATAATCGCAATGCGGGCGAAGGACTTTTAGCTGACCGCTGTTGACGAATAGCATCTTCTACTAAATAGGGAGTAAAACTTCCTATGAACATGCCTTTCGATACCGTCCATGAAAATATTTGACGGTCGGATGTGGTCATTTCTCGAATATCAACTCCATTGTAATTTCGAAGTTGGATGTCGTCGCTCGAGTGCAGTAAAGCTTTTACTAACTCATCGGCCTCACCATCGGGATTCGCTCCTACTAAACGGATATAGAATAATTCACTGAAGCTATTTGGGCCCGTTACGTGTCCGGAGATGAGCAATGGACTATCCTTGAAAATCTCCTTCATCACTTTGTTGTTCACCATCACCGAATCAAGGCGCATTAAACTTTTGTACCATGAATCCAACACAGGAACCGAATCATGTTCTTTAAAAAATCCAGTACGAGCCAGCTGCTGCAAATTGCCCGATGAAGGGTCCACCGAGATCAACCAAGCTACGTCTGATGGCACTGCGTCGAAGGCCTTCGATGATTCACCACGGTAATATTGATAGTATAGAAAGCCACCTGCCACCAACAAAAGGATGACAACAGAAATGATCGATGAGCTAACTACGCGTTTCATGTACCGAAGTTTCTCAAAGCTACATCAGATGACTTCGTTAATGCACACCGTGAGTAATGCACTTATCTACATAGCAATGTTAATAGAATACTGCATAATATCTACACATTAAAAAATGCATTTTAATGTTATATATATAAATTTCACGAATGAAATAAAATACGTGCTTTGATAATAATTTCGAATATATTTAAAATTGAAAAGGCAAAACACTTCGAACACACATCATCCTTTACTTAGTAAATTGATGTCGATTATTGCTATTAAAGCTTTTGTTAACTAGTTCTGAATATGATCAAATGAAAACATATCTGCATAATTATTCGAGATACTTACCGCTGTTGCATTGCTTGCAGTAACAACCGGATTATCGACAATTGATAAGTTATATGGATTTTGAAAGAATTCCAGAATATCGGTTTTGATATATAGCTGAGGTATTGATGAAGTAGTAATTACTAGCGGCTGACTTCCAAACGAGATTTCCGCCCAGTGCAAAGCATAGGTGTTATTGGATGTTTTATATCCGCTGATATGGTATTGATAGACGCTATCAATTGTACCGGCTACCGGCGATTTTCCTTCTAATTTCACGAAGATATATCCTGTATTCCAATCCCATACCATCCCGTTTGAGGGGTCCAAATCGCCTGTTTGCGCTCCTTGAACTGTCTTAGCACTATCGACCCCAATTAAGAATTTAACTCCTTTGTAGGTCCCCGCAGGGATACCCGAAATGGTACGCTTAAATCCTGTTTTACCCGATTGATCGATTAAATAGTAGTCGGCAGGCATTTTAACTTCCGATCCATCATTCTTAATAAATGAAAAATTCGACACATAGTATCTCAATGCTGTTACGCTGAATGTCTCGCCCGAAGAGTTTGTATAAACCGAGTCGCCGGCAACATTTAATGGTGATGCTCCAGCCATATTGCTGAAAATTATCTTAGCTGAACCTGTGGTTACTGTTGTTCCTGTTCCAGCTCCCTGTTCGTCATCTTTATTACAAGAGAATACTAGTACGATTAACGGAAGGAGGATGAAGGCTGCAAAGATTTGTTTTTTCATTGTTAGAGCTATGTAACGCAATATTACGGATTAATTCCCAAATTATCTTCACCCTTTAACTCTAACGTAAGATTAGGCAGGAATACTATTTCAATACCCCTGCCCAAAATAATAACTGTTTACTTTTCCTTGTTGTTAAAAAGGAATTTACTTTGATTGAAATTATAAGTAATCCCGGCAACGGTACGTAACGTTGTAAACATGGTATTACTCGACTTTGGCTCATCAATAGCTTTTTGAGCGATTATATCAAGCGAAAATCTTCTATAGGACACTTGAAGACCAACTCCTCCAAGCAATGTTTGCATTCCGGTTCGACTTTGCAATACGTCTTTCAAATACTCTCCTTTCGTTTTTTCATAGTTAACGACTATCGAAGGAAGCATTTGAAATCCGCATCCCATGTCGATTTTATAGAACAAACTGGTTGATGCCGAAACACTATTCCCAATACGTTCATTGAAGGCATTGGTCCCGTTAAATTTACTCATACCATTTACTACAATGCCCCATTGCTTATACCCCATCAAATACGCTGCCATGATAATTGCATCATTTGCTCCCGTTCCCGGCTGATTTAAGATGGTTATACGTTGACCATTGGCATTATCTCTATCATCGCCGGTTGCTAGCTTTACTCCACCTCCCACGATCAGTCGATGCTTCAAATCGGAGGTAATCGTATCATCTATTAAATGATATCCTGCGGTTAAAGTAAGGTCGCCGAGGCCTTCTGCTATGGTTGAAGTAGTACCTACAACCTCTTTGTTATTTGCATAGGGTAACACCAAATTTAATTCAACGCGTGGATGAATGAAATATCGTGCCCTGAGTTCCGTAACTCTAAATACTTCGTAGGTAGAAACACCGGCTGCACTATGCCCGGCATGCTCAGTTTTGAAATAGCTTCCATCGGGAAACATTTCATTAGAGCCCGTAAAATAATCACCTTTAAAGGCTCTATATCGATTATAAACCGCAATAAAACTGTTTTTTTCATTGGGCATAATACCCATGTATGCGCCACATACATCACACGCAGTTACAGTGGTCATCGAGAATACGACGACCATCCATAACATCATAATTTTTTTCATTATTTATTGTGCTGAGAATCTTTTATCGGTGATAAAAGTTTGATCAGTTAAAGTGTTTAAGAAAGCAATAAGCTGAGCTTTTTCTGCATCAGAAATAGTCATATTGCCGCTTGAAAGTAGTGGATCGATTGTTGAACTTTGAACGATTGATGATCTATAATGATCAATCACTTTACTTAAAGAACTTAATCTCCCATCGTGCATATAAGGATACGATAGTACAATATTTCTTAAAGTTGGTACTTTGAACTTTCCTGAGTCAGCAGCTAGCGTTGTAATACGAGCCCTGCCGGGATCAGCAAAGTGTGCGTCAAGTCCATTATTTCGGTAAGTCAGATCCGTTAGTAAAGGTTCTTTGTGACAGGATTCACATTTGCTCTTGAATATAGTGTAACCACTATCTTCCGTTGCAGTAAATGTTGCTTGTCCGTTGCGAACCTGATCATATTTGGAATTGGCAGAAATTAAACACGACATAAACTGTGATAATGCTCTCAAAATTCCTTGCGAAGTAATGGTATCACTACCATAAGCCGAGCGGAACATGGAAGGATAAAACGTTGAACGATTTAATTTCGCTATTACGCCATTCAACGTTTCATCCATTTCCACAGGATTAGTTATCGGACCGATCGGTTGTACTTCTATGTGATTTGAACCTCCATCCCAGAAGAATTCACTGTGCCATGCTAAATTGATTAAAGTTGGCGAATTCCTGGTTCCAAGCAAATTATTTATACCATGACTTACTTTATGATCTACTTGAGCGAATGCACCAAATTGTTGATGACATGACCCGCAATGTATGGTACTGTCTTTCGATAGTACAGGATCATAAAATAACTTACGACCTAATGCAAATCCTGCGGTTGTTACCGGATTGTTTTGCAATTGACCAGAAGGTGCCGGAAAACCATCTGGAATGTAAAACAATGGCTTTGGCGTTTCGACTGTTTCGTCATCCGATTTTTTACATGATGATAAAAATGCAAACGCTGCAAATATTGTTAGACAGAAGTATAGTTTTTTCGACATTTATCAAAGGTAATGAAGAATGTAGCTTGATGGATTTCTAAATGATAATTATCAATAAACATCATTATGGATATGATCAAGACTGAACATATCTACATAATTATCTGCTAATGTCATTGCAGCAGCACCAGGCGACATTATCATTCCATTTGTTGCAATAGAATAGTTAGTTGGATTCTTAAAGAATTCTAAAACATCTACGAGTATATGTACTTCTGCTTCACGTTTAGTACCATCCACAATTAATGTTGAAGGATCGAAGTCGATGTGTACACGACGTTGTGCATTGGTATTGTTCGAGTTTTTATATCCTCCAATATGGTACATGAAATCGCCACCCATTCCTGCAGCAGGCGAAGTACCTTCAATTTTCAAGAAAATATAACCTGCATTCCAATCCCAAAACATTCCGTTAGCAGGATCTAATGCTCCTTGTTGCGCACCTGAAACATTGCGAGCACTGTCTATACCAATAGTATATTCAACTCCTTTGTATTTCCCTCCGGGGATGTTTTCAAGGACTGCAGCAACTGAATTTGAATCAGATTCGTCAATTAAAAAAACTTGATCAGGTACATTGTACACTGAACCATCTTCTTTAATCATCGAAACATTTGAAACATAATATTTGAATTTGGTGACAGTAAATGTCTCACCAGAGCTGTTTGTGTAGTTTGTTCCACCTGTAACATCTAAATGTGTGGTGCCTGCAATATTGTCGAATTCTAACGTTACTTCACCCGAAGCATAAGTTGTTGTTGCAGGTGTGGTTGTATCATCATCGTTTTTACAAGATGAAATAAAGAACATTGAAGCGAAGGCTAATATTGATAAAGAGAATATTTTTTTCATTTGGTTTTTTTTTGAATAATAGTAAAAACTGTACGAATGAAATCATCAACGAAAAATCAATTTGAAATTGATTTCGTTATTTCGAATTCACTGATAAATAAGATGGGATTAAGTAATCCTTTAACAAAAAATACTACTAACCTAATGGCGGCCTGAAAATAACCCCGGCAAATCCTGACTTAACTGGTTTTACAAACATTGCTATTTGTACTGTTGACTCATTACGATAAAAATTAAAACAAAATTGATCTTGTATGAAATAAACAATTTCATGCTTAATTGAAATTCCTGTTGCAGGTGATTTCTCACGCTCGTCTTCCTGCTTTAATTCTTTCTTTAAAGCACATGAACCTTTACAACAGTTATCGGGAATATCCTTTTTTACGCAAAGCTCTTTCGCAAAATAATCACGATTCATTTCAAAGTCTATTACAATAATCGACCTGCTTACCGATTCTGTTAAAATGGCAAGGATCAAAAAAATTGCAACGATGAATTGTGATTTCACAGTGCTAAAGTATGGAAAACATTTCTGTTAGTTTATGATCAAAATCTTAAATAAATTCTAAACCCCTGTTATTCAGTTACATAGAATTGGTAATTCAAGAATAAATTGCCACTTGTAGACCAAAAAAACAATCATTTCCGATTCAAAATAAACTGATTTTTATCATTAACCACCAATTGTTTGTAACATTATTTGGAATCAATCTAAATAATTTACTTTCTTCGCAGTCTTAATTAGAACCATTCTAAATAGTGTCGCTTTTAAAGTCAAATGAAAAATAAATTACTCACATTAACCTTATTGCTAGGGATTTACAGTATTAAGTCTCCTGCGCAAACTGATTCCATCATTTCGAAATCTCAACGTTGGAGCTATAGTGTTTACGGGAATTTGAACTATTACAAGTTTAATTGGGATACGTGGACCGACAAACGAGCTGCCATCGATGGTGAACGTTTTATTATTGAAGGCAATTACAAATGGACTCCCAAAATCAGTTTAAATGCTGAACTCGAAATCGAACATGGCGGCGTGGGTACCGAATTAGAATTCGACAAATTTGAAGAATTCGGTGAATTCGAATACGAAATTTCAAAGGGTGGAGAAATTTGGATGGAGGAAATGAATTTGAGTTTTAATCCAACCGATCGTTTAGAAATACAAGCCGGACGTATTAAAGTTCCTTTTGCTTTACAATATACGCTCGACGAACCGACCGATTTTTTAACAGCCATGCTTCCAGAAACAGAAGCAACTTTACTCCCAACAAATTGGACTGAATACGGTGTTTCTGCTCAATATACTTTAGGTGAATTGCATCGATGGAAGATTCATGCAGCATATATTAACGGACTCGATGGAACTGCATTTTCTTCTGCAAATTTTATCAAACGCGGTAATCAGCGTCGTTTTGAACAGGTAAATGCGGAGAACTGGGCATTTGCAGGAAGAATAGATTATAACTGGGGATACGATTGCGTTGCAGGTGTTTCATTTTACAGAGGAGATACGCGTGATAATCGTCCGAAACCAGATTTTAAAAAACATGCTGTGGTGCAATTGCTCGATGCGCATCTGGGCTTTAAACAGAAATCACTTTATGTGAGAGCAGGTGTTGTTTATGGTACCATCCAAAATTCAGAAGCCTTATCGGAGGCGAATAGAAATCTCTCGAATAACCTGAATGTAAAACGTACTCCTGTTGGTGCATCAGCATTGGGATATTACGGAGAAGTAGGATATGATTTTTTAAGTTTCATTCCTTATTTCCAAAAGCAAAATAAGGGCGCCGATTTTGTTGTCTACGGACGATATGATTTTTACGATTCAATGTATAGTACCCAAGGACAAATCTATAATAATCCGAGATGGGAAAGATCTGCCGTTAGCGGAGGAATTAAATGCAGTGTGCATCGCGACATCCAGTTAAAACTTCAATATTCAACACGTGAAGTGGGTGCCGCAGCAGCTACAACACCCGACAGTGGAACAACTGAAGAAACGATTGTCGCTGGCGTAGCTTTCATTATCAACTAAAATAAAATTACCATAACCTAAAAATTACTTTTTACCATGAAAACATCAATAAAGATTATTCTACTATCAACTTTTGTATTTGTTGCTACATCTTGTAATAAAGATGATGACAATACAGCTACTACAACTACGGCGGATTACCAACCCGAATTAAAAAATATTTCGCAGTTAATAATAACAGCTACTTATCAAAATTTAAATAATGAAGCCGGCGATTTAGTATCAGCAGTTACTACTTTAAAAAACAATCCTACTTCAGTAAACCTCGAAGCTGCTCGTCAGGCATGGCGCGAAACACGATTACCTTGGGAACAAAGCGAAGCATTTCTATTTGGTCCGGTAGAGCAACAAGGTATCGATCCTTCAATCGATAGCTGGCCAGTTAATGTTACCGACTTGCAAAATGTATTAAGTGGATCAAGTAGTTTAACAAAATCATATATCGATGGACTCGATGGAACTCTTAAAGGTTTTCACACAATAGAATTTTTATTGTGGGGAGCTAACAGCAATAAACAAATTGGTGATTTCACTGCTCGTGAATTTGAATATTTAACAGGATGTAGCGAAAGTCTTCAAGGTGCTACATTACAACTATACAATGCATGGCAAGCTAACGGACAAAATTTCGAGCAAATATTGTACGATGCAAATTCTTCTAATCCATATTATCCCTCGCAAAAAGCTTCCTTGCAAGAAGTGGTTAATGGCATGATCGCTATTTGCAATGAAGTAGCAAACGGTAAACTATTTGAACCTTATTCACAACAAGATATTACACTAGAAGAATCTCGTTTTAGTGTTAACTCAAAACAAGATTTCGCCGATAATATCCGAAGTGTAGAAAACCTCTATTTAGGGACATTTAACAGCGGAGGAAATGGCAAAGGAATCAGCACCATTATTGCATCAAAAAACGCAAATCTCGACACGCAAATAAAAGCTAAAATAACATCATCGATCAATGCAATTATGGCAATTCAAGGAACATTCACAAGTGCTATCACAAATGATCCGCAAGGCGTTCAAAATGCAATTGATGAAGTGAGTGAATTGCAAACTTTATTGCAACAAAATGTTTTAACTACTATCATTAATCTTTAAGATCCATGAAAAAAATTATTTTTCTTTTCATAGCTACTGCTTTAATTTCTTCTTGTAAAAAAGATGATAACGATGCTGACACAACTACTTCATCGGTCGATATTAATAGCGGTGGTGCTACTACCACATTAAATTCTACAAGCTTAGCATTTGAAGATCCTTCTTCAAATTTAAATGCAGTTGAATCAGATCTACATGCCCGGGGAAACGTAGCTTTTGAAGCCACTTTCATTACGGCACCTGCTACTAATAACCCCGGCTTAGGTCCTTTGTTTAACAATACCGGTTGTGCTGCTTGCCATATTAAAAATGGAAGAGCTCCCTACCCTACTTCTGCAAACGATCTTGGAGGCCTCCTGATCCGTGTGAGCATGAACGGAACTGATAGTCACGGTGGACCATTAGCTTATCCCGGCTATGGTGGTCAATTGCAAAACCGTGCAGTATTTGGTAAAGCACCTGAAGCAACGGTTACATTGACGGAAGCTCTTCAAATAAAACAGTTCCTCGATGGATCATCGTATGAATTGCGTGAACCGATCGTGACGCTATCGAACCATTATACTCCTTTGAC
>Ga0255345_1006330_pt1 | contig 11614 bp, 8 predicted proteins | sample wastewater_treat_6_FD_192415 | JGI IMG/M metagenome (GOLD analysis project Ga0255345, IMG submission 192415) | Wastewater microbial communities from Lulu Island WWTP, Vancouver, Canada - plant20 | ecosystem: Engineered > WWTP > Wastewater > Unclassified | place: Canada: Vancouver, British... | reverse complement strand
ACAGTGGGATAACCCTTGCTTACGGACTCCCGAGCCTTCTTGTATCCTCTCCAGGCTATCACTAATGCGTCAGTGCCGACTCCTCCCGCATCCTGAATGTCGTCAAATCCTGCAAGATGTTTTCCGTGCTTTTTTATAATTGTTTCCATCCTGCGTACAAAGTGGCCGAGTAGCTCTTGAACCTCCTTGTAACCCTCTTTCTCCATAAGCGCACGGCAGTCGGGGCACTGTGCCCAATAATCCCACACCACCTCATCGGCAGCAATGCTGATATAGGGACCGGGGAAAAGCGCTGCTACTTCCTTGAAGATGTTATCAAGGATTTTGTAATTGGATTCTTTGCTTACGCACCATACATTGTCAAACTCTCCACAGGCACTTGCCTTGTCGGTCCGAGTGCCGCAAGTCACATTATCCAATATTGCTGTTGAGGAGAGCGAATGTCCCGGAAGATCGATTGTAGGTATGATGGTGATGTTTCGTTGAGCAGCATAAGCAACAACTTCTTTGATATCTTTTTGTGTGTAATAGCCGCCGTAGCGTTCGTTGCCCGAAAGGTAAGTGGCGGGGATAACCTCGTTTCGACCTCTCCAGGCACCCTTTTCGGTCAATTGCGGGTATTTCTTTATCTCAATTCTCCATCCGTTGTCATCCGTCAGGTGCCACTGAAATACATTGAGCTTGTGAACAGACATCCAGTCTATGAACTGCTTGACATACTCCTTGTCGAAGAAGGTGCGGGAGACATCCAACATAAAACCTCTATGTGGAAACCGCGGTGAGTCCTCAATAATAACATTTTGTAGCGAATATTCTCGTAAACGGAGCTTTTCTCCGCTGTATACTTCCTGAGGGAACAACTGGAGCAAAGTCTGAACTCCGTAAAAAAGTCCTGCGTCGTCTGATGCTCTTATAGTCACCCCTGTAGAACATATTTTCAGAGAGTAACTCTCCGGCTTGAAGCCTTTCTCTTTGCGTAGTACTATGGCGTTGCCATTAGCGGTAGTCGAAGCTTTACCGAGTGCAATGCCATACTCGAAAATAGGGCTGATATGTTCATGTAGATAGTATGCGCTAAAAGACCCTTCGTTATCAGGGACAATTATGGTGTGTCTATCTATGGTAAAAATGCCCTCTTGTTCAATAATGCTTGTAGGAACAGGGACCAGGCCTGAAATGCCTTGCGCATTAATGCAAACGGCAGAAGCAGTCAAAAGTGCTGCAGTGATGATGGGTTTGAAATAATTCATTATATAAAACAAGATTTCTTTAGAAATTATAACGGTCAAATTGCGAAAATAGTCCTTTTTTCCGACAAAAGTTACATCGTATTATTTTTTTTTCTATTTTCGCCCACATTATTAACCAATGTTCTTTTTATGGACTCAAATGAAGAAACTACTAATTTCCTTCGTGGCCTTGATGTTATCCTTCCAGGCCTTCTCTCAGGACTCTGAGTCGTCGGCAAATTATGCCGGACTGACTCTCATTCCGCGTCTTGATCTTACACCGTATTATAGCAAAGCAGACGGTGCGTGGGGTTTCAGCCACGGCAATTCTTCAATCTACACACTTTTCGAGGGCTCCGCTTCGGAGTATTTCAGTTGGACACTGGCCAATCACTGGATCAGCGCAGGTCGTTTGGACTATGGCGACGAGTATGAATATGGCTGGCCCTATACTTCCCTCGGATATTCCAACACAACCAACTGGATAGATTTATGTTTTATAAATCTTAATTTCAGTAATTGGACTATTTCTCTCGGTAAAGATATGATCCTTACCGGAGGTTTTGAGTATGACGACTGGGACTGGGATGTACACCCCGAGTTTGCAACTTCACTTTGGAACGGACTTCCCGTCTATCAGTGGGGAGGTAAAGTAACCTACACAACTCCCAATGAAGCTCACGAGTTCGCAATTCAGGCAACTACTTCTCCTTTTGCGGAGAGACCTTTTACAAATAAACTATTTACAACTTCTGCACAGTATAAAAAGTACGGAGAAGTTTATGAAATCATAGCCAGTGCTTCCATACTGGGATATGATCCACTTATTCCCTCAGGAGCTCCCAATTTTTATTCATTATTTTTCCTCGGTCAGAGAGTCCATCTGGAAGACTGGACAATTACGTTGGATGTTTCCAACAACAATTGCTTTGACAGCAATGAAGATGAAACCATAAGTTACCTCAGATGGGGAATCGGTCTGAATGCCGCCCTTACCTGGGCTCCCTCGGACAAAATTGAGTTAACGTGGAAAGGACTACACTCCAAACCTTTGAGCGAGTTCTCCCCTCCGGGCATAACAAGATGGAACACCGGCCTTATCTGTCACTATTATCCTCTTAATGATAGTGATGCTCTAAGGCTCCACGCATATGTCAATTATGATTCGGTTCTAAAGAATCTCGCATTCTCGGTCGGTCTAAGGTACAACTTCCTTATCAACCTTTGGTAATAAATGGCAGCTTCAGACAAGATCATTGAGATCCGTCATCTGAGCAAGACCCTTGGTAGTAAGAAGGTGCTTGATGACATCAATATAGATATACGTAGAGGAGAATTTGTTACATTCCTCGGTCCTTCCGGTTGCGGTAAAACTACTACTCTAAGGTTGATTGCAGGTTTTCTTGCCCCTGATGAGGGTGAAATTCTTTTTGAGGGCAAAGATATATCCGATATTCCTCCCTACAAACGTCCTTTCAACACCGTATTCCAGCGTTATGCGCTATTTCCGCATCTGGATGTCTATGAAAATATAGCATTTGGACTAAAACTTCAGAAGATTCCTCGCGAAGATATCAATAAAAGAGTGCGTAGGGTACTGAAGATGGTAGGCATGACCGACTATGAAGATAGGGATGTGGATTCTCTTTCAGGAGGACAGCAGCAAAGGGTAGCTATTGCACGTGCGTTGATCAACCAGCCGAAAGTGCTGCTCCTCGATGAACCTCTGGCTGCACTCGACCTCAAGATGCGCAAAGATATGCAGATAGAACTCAAGGAGATGCATAAAAAGCTAGGAATTACCTTTATTTATGTAACTCACGATCAGGAGGAGGCACTTATCCTCTCCGATACCATTGTGGTGATGAATGAGGGTAGAATACAGCAGATAGGCACTCCTACAGACATATACAATGAACCGGAGAATAGTTTCGTAGCCGACTTTATAGGAGAATCCAATATTCTCAACGGCAAGATGTTCGATGACCGCAGGGTAGGCTTTATCTATCACGATTTCGACTGTATAGATGAGGGTTTCGGGAAAAATGTCCCGGTGGATGTCGTTGTGCGTCCCGAGGATATTTATATAATGAAAAACACCGAGGGTGCCCAGTTCACCGGCGTTGTCCAATCCTGTGTATTCCAGGGTGTCCACTACAAGATGTTTGTTGAGAGTGATACAGGTTACGAACTCATGGTACAGGACTACAACGCATTTGAGGTGGGTTCGACAGTTGGTCTTGTCATAAGGCCGGAAGATATTCAGGTTATGCACAAAGAGCGCTCTCGGAATTCTTTTGAAGGAGAAATGGTGGACGAAAACCATGTGCGTTTCCTGGAAGGGGAGTTTGAATGTCCCCGACAGGCGGGACTGGAAAAGGGTCAGAAGGTCAATGTTGAGGTGGATTTCGACAAGGTCGATCTCTTCGACCATCAGGAAGAGGGAACCCTCTCCGGTTTTGTCCATTTCATGATATATAAGGGAAACCATTACCACGTAACGGTTCTGACAGATGATGGCCACCACATCTGGGTTGACACTAACGATGTCTGGGATAAAGGCGACCTGGTTGGCATCAATTTTCCCGCAAAACACATCAAGATAACCCCTTTGCAATGAACAAACGAAGCAGTTGGAGTCTGCCATATTTGATCTTTATGATCATTTTTGTGGTGCTTCCCCTGGTTCTGGTGCTAATATATGCATTCCAGGATGCTCAGGGCCACTTCTCGTTCGTAAACATCACAAGGTTTTTCTCGGACGCAGATGCATTGAGCACCTTCGCTCTCTCTCTCGAGATTGCTATTTTGAATACCCCGATATGTCTCCTGCTTGGTTATCCTGCCGCTTGGATTCTTGCCAACAAGAAATACAATCGCAGCGCTGTAACCGTGGTGCTCTTTATCCTTCCGATGTGGATAAATGCACTTATGAGGACACTGGCGACCGCTGAACTCTTTAATGTGTTCGGTGTCACGCTGGGTAAGGGCACTCTGCTCTTTGGTATGGCTTACGACTATCTTCCGTTTATGATCTATCCGATATACAACATCCTCAGCAGAATGGATCCATCCTATGCCGAGGCTGCGGAGGATTTGGGTGCTACTCCATGGAAGGTATTCTGGAAGGTAACCGTACCGCTCTCACTCCCAGGCGTAATCAGCGGAGTAATGATGGTCTTCATGCCCACGGTATCCACCTTCGCCATATCAGAATTCTTGACGAACAATAAAATCAAACTATTCGGTACAATTATCCAGGAGAATATCAACTCCTCGATGTGGAACTACGGCGCTGCTCTTGCTCTGATAATGCTCGTAATTATCGGTATCACAACATTGTTTTCCAATGACCGTAAAAATGTCGAAGGAGGGCTTGTATAGGATATGAAAAAGTTTTTTGCAAAAGCATATATCTGGTTTCTGCTGGTCATTCTCTATGCGCCCATTATTTTCATAGCGATCTTCTCCTTCTCGGAGTCGAGGGTGCTTGGCAACTGGACAGGCTTTTCAACCAGCCTTTATGCAAATCTTTTTGCGAGTCATGCGGCCAGCGCCACATCACTCCTGAAGGCGATCTACAATACGTTGATCATTGCCCTTATATCGGCTTTCGTGTCGATGATTCTCGGTGCGATAGCTGCTATAGGTATTTACAACCTTCGCAGTCGCAATAAGAGCGTAATGCTCTTCCTCAATAGCATTCCGATAATCAACCCCGACATTATTACCGGCGTAGCGTTATTTTTACTATTTGTCTTTTTGCACATTTCGCAAGGCTATACTACAGTTGTACTGGCGCACATTACCTTCTGCACTCCATATGTGGTGCTGAGCGTGATGCCGCGCCTGACTCAGATGAATCCCAATATCTACGAGGCTGCACTCGATCTGGGTGCTACTCCTATGCAGGCACTTCGTAAGATACTTATACCTCTGCTGCGTCCGGGCATGATATCGGGATTCATACTTGCATTCACAATGTCGCTCGACGACTTTGTGGTTACATTCTTTACAAGAGGTACAATCGGTCTGGAGACTCTCTCTACCTATATTTACGCCGATGCGCGTAAAGGAGGTCTAACTCCCGAATTGCGTCCTCTTATGACAATTATTTTCTTAACTATCTTAATCCTTCTGGTGATATTCAATGTCAGGAAGGCAAAATCCGAAAAACAACTAGCATAATGAAAAAACTTTTTACCTTTCTGGCAGCCTTGCTGCTTGTTGTATCCTGCTCAAGTGACAGGAGCAAGTATCTGAAAGTTTACAACTGGGGAGACTACATTGACGAGTCCCTTATCGGCGAGTTCGAGCAGTGGTATTACGAACAGACCGGTGAAGAGGTGGAAATCATCTACCAGACCTTTGATATCAATGAGACGATGCTCTCCAAGATAGAAAAGGGGAAGGAGGACTTCGACGTAGTATGTCCTTCGGACTATATCATTGAACGTATGCTCCGTGAGGATCTTCTCCTGCCCATCGACAGGGATTTTGGTGATACTCCAAACTACATCGACGAAAATATCGCACCCTATATTCGCGAGTGCTTCGACAAGATTGACGGCAGCGGCAAAAATGCAAATGACTACTCCGTCGGTTATATGTGGGGTACTGCAGGTATTCTCTACAACAAAAAATATGTTGCAGAAGAGGATCTTGGCACGTGGGATATTATCAGAAACCCCAAGTATGCCAACAAAATCTTCATTAAAGATGCCCCTAGGGATGTTTATAGCTCGGTTTTGATCTATCTCAAGAAGGATGAAGTTAAAGAGGGTAAAGTTACCCTGGAAGAATTGATGTATGACTCTTCGGATGAGTCGATTGCAGCTGTTGAGGCCTATATGAAAGAGGTGAAGAATATCGTTGCAGGCTGGGAAGCCGATTTCGGCAAGGACCAGATGACACAAGAGCGCGGCTGGATCAATCTCACTTGGAGCGGTGATGCAGTATGGGCTATGGACGAGGCAGAACCGATGGGTGTCGAACTCGATTATTTCGTTCCGGACGAGGGCAGCAGTGTCTGGTTTGACGGTTGGGTAATCCCCAAATATGCAAAGAATGTCAAAGCTGCAAAATACTTCATCAACTTCCTCTGTATGCCCGAAAATGCCGTGAGAAATATGGAATTCATTGGCTATGTTTCAGCTATCGGCGGAGATGCCGTACTTGAGGCGATCGAAGACGAAGATTACGAACCCCTCGATTTGAGATATTTCTTCGGTCCCGAGGCAGATTCAGTTCGTACTAATCCGGTTCTTTATCCCGACCAGACTGTTATCGACCGCTGTGTTATGTTGCATGACTGGGGTGAGGAGACTCCTAAACTGATTTCGATGTGGAGCCGCGTTAAGGGCAGTGATTCAAGCAATATCATCACTATTGTAATTATTAGCGTATTTGTGATATTGTTGCTGATATTCGCGTTGCGCAGGAGGATAACCAAGTCACGTCGCAGCAATGCCCCCAAAAAGGGCAAAAAGCCTGTGAAGAAGTAAAAAAGTGCCTCTAATGAGGCCTTTTTTACTTCTGAGGTGCGGGTTGCGGGTTACGTGTTACGAGTTACGAGTTGCGGGTTGCAGGGTGGTATGGGTAGATAGGAGCGAAGCGACCTCCCACAAAAAAATAAAGCGACCGAAGGTCACTTTAGTTTATAACAATTCAGCAAAGCTGAAGGCAGCGCTTCTGCGATGCTTGGTTCCCCAAGGGAACCATTAAAAGGAGGGGTAGATAGGAGCGTAGCGACTACACACAAAAAAATAAAGCGACCGAAGGTCACTTTAGTTTTTTGTGGGAGCAATAGGATTCGAACCTATGACCCTCTGCTTGTAAGGCAGATGCTCTAAACCAGCTGAGCTATGCTCCCTTTATTTTGGGAGAGCAAATATAGATACTTTTTTAAAACCACCAAAATAAAATGAAGAAAATTGCGTTATTTTTATTTCTTACTGCGTTATTTGTCGCCTGTGACGGCCCTTACGCCAGCATCATAGGAGAGTTAAATCAGGCAATATCGGATTTTCGTCAAGATGTTAAATCAGCGAAGATTCCTGTCTTTCAATATTGCATTTTTGAGAATAATATTTCAATGGGAGGAGTCATTCTCGCGGACAGCACTTACAGTTATACTCAGCCTGGCGATGAATCGAGCATCTTCCAGGCAGCTTCCCTTAGTAAGCCTATATTTGCCTATATCGTGATGAAGATGGTGGATAGGGGAGAGATTGACCTTGATACGCCGATTTGTCAATATACCGATATGGATCGGTTTGAGGATAAAGAGATGGCCGCTATCCTCACTCCGAGGATGGTGCTCTCACATACTTCGGGATTGCCAAATTGGGCGACAGGCCCCTCATCGGACGAATGGCCGACAAGTGTGATTAAATTCAAATATCCTGCTGACTCCTGTTTTTCCTATTCAGGAGAGGGCTTTGCCTACCTGCAGCGCGCTGTAGAGGCAATTAGCGGCGGATCTTTGGATGAAATTGCACGCGAAGAGGTGTTTATCCCACTGGGGATGAATTCCACTTCATATGGTTGGCTGCCGCAGTACGACAGCATTGCGCTTGACGGTTTCAACCGCGCCGCGGAAAATCGCGGTCAGGGGCGTCACCCGCGTGAGAATAGTGCCTACACTCTGCGCACAACCGCATCTGACTACACTCGCTTTTTGATGGCTCTTATGGAGGGGAAAGGCCTAAGTGAGACATCGTGCACTGAAATGCTCACTCCGCATGTTCATGCCATCCGATATGCAGATAACCACCGTGACTGTGACTCTACCATTTGGTGGTGTTTGGGTGTGGGATCTATTTATTCTGAGACAGCTGCCGCTGAAAAAGGGGAGGCACCACGTTACTATTGGCATTGGGGTGATAACGGCAATTTCAAGGCACTCTTTGTTTTACGTCCTGAAGATCGTCGCGGAATAGTCTATTTTACCAATAGTGCAAATGGTCACGACATAGTTACTTCGGTTACGCAAGCCACCTTCGGAGAAGTGCTTCCGTTACAGGATTGGATTCAGAAGGAATAGGAATGAGTTTCGTAATCAATTGAAGGTATTTGAAGATTAAAAGCATTTAATATTAATTCGGCATGAAAACGATTTACTACTATCCATTGCTGATTGTCCTTCTTATTTCCTTTTCCTGTCAGGAGAAAAGGGTTGAAGATAACCTTGCTGCAGATATTGTTCACTTAATTCCGATGCCGAATAAAATTAAGGTTGGTCAGGATTCGCTTGATATTTCTTCGGGGTTAAAATTGAATTTCAAGGAACTGAATCCAGAGGTTAAGAATGATTTGTCAGCTTATTTAAAATCTACAGCATTAAATCTTTCTGATTGCGGTGTCGAGGCATCGTTTTCATTGAATAACTCAAATTACGCCGACTCTTTGGATGAATCGTATAAGATTTTCGTTAACGGAAACGGGATCAAAATATGGGCTGTGTCTGAAGCAGGGCTTTTTTATGCGATTCAGACACTTATTCAACTTACAGAGCACAATTCTGATAAATTGCCGTTTATAGAGATAGAAGACAGCCCGCGCTTTGCATATCGTGGAATGCATCTCGATGTTTCACGCCATTTTTTCTCGCCCGATTTCCTAAAAAAGCAAATCGATTTGATGGCGCATTACAAGCTCAACCGGTTCCATTGGCATCTTACTGATGGACCAGGTTGGCGTATAGAAATTAAGAAATATCCAGAGCTGACCAATATCGCCGCATGGCGTACACATTCGTTATGGAAAGAGTGGTGGACCTCCGGACGAAAATATACAAATGAAGGCGACACAAATGCTTATGGCGGCTATTATACTCAAGAAGAGGCGAAAGAGTTGGTTGAATATGCCGCAAAACGACATGTCACAATTATTCCTGAGATAGAGATGCCGGGGCATTCAGAGGAGGTTTTGGCGGTATATCCACAATTATCCTGTAACGGAAAGCCTTATACAAGCAGCGAGTTATGTATAGGTAATGAAGAGACATTTGTTGTTCTGGAAAATGTCTTGGATGAGATTATGGATATTTTTCCCTCTAAGTTTATCCATATCGGCGGAGATGAGGCGAGTAAAGAGCATTGGAAAAAGTGCCCCAAATGTCAGGAGCGTATTAAAAATGAGAATTTAAAAGATGAAGCCGAGCTTCAAAGTTACCTTATAAGAAGAATAGAAAAATATCTGCACTCGAAAGGAAGAGAGTTAATAGGTTGGGATGAAATCCTTGAAGGTGGATTGGAGAAAAGTGCCACTGTAATGAATTGGCGCGATGAAAAGATAGGAATTGAGGCGGCACAAAGCGGACATAAGGTTATCATGACACCGGGAAAATACACTTATTTTAACAGCTATCAAAGTTCACCCGAAAAAGAGCCGGAAGCCATGGGTGGCTTCTTACCATTGGAGAATGTTTATGCTTTCGATCCTCTGCCTGATAGCCTTTCTGCAAATGATATAGAGAATATTTGGGGCGTTCAGGCCTGTCTGTGGACGGAGTATATCCCTACCGAAGAGCATGCCGAATATATGCTCTATCCGCGTATCTTAGCTTTTGCTGAAGTGGCCTGGACTAATCCGGAAAATAAGTCTTGGGACTCATTTAAATATCGTGTAAACCGATCCATACCGATTCTGCAACAGAAAGGTTACAACACTTTCACCTTGAGCAAAGACCCTGCGATTTATATGTCAAATGATTCTCTAAATAAAGCTGTCGCAATTACTTTAACTTCTGAAATCTCCCCTGTTGAAATACGCTATACAACCGATGGTTCAGCAGTTACAAGTGAGTCACAGCTATACGAAAACCCGATTTTTGTAAAAGATTCGGCAAAACTTAACGCTCAACTCTTCAGAGATGGAACACCATTAGGTGATGTTTTAGAAAAACGAATTGATTATCATAGAGCGATAGGGAAAAAGATAGAATATCTCAATCCATACAATAGATATTACCCTGCAAACGGAAAAAATAGCCTGATTGACGGTTTATATGGCGGATTTTCGCATGGCGACGGCTTTTGGCAAGGCTTTATAGGCGCCCCTTTTGATGTCATTATAGATTTGGGCGCAACAGATATGCTTCGTCATATACGCATTAATTTTTTACACAATGCGAACGCTGAAATCTGGCTTCCAAAAGAGATTACAATTGCACTCTCAAGTGAAAGAGAAGGTGATTTTGAATCAATAGCTACATTTAATAACAGCATTGCAAGCGATAAAGCAGGTACATTCTTAAAATCCTTCGAATGGAACGGCTCCCAACAAGCCCGGTTTATCCGCATAACCGCAACCATCAACCCAGTTGTAAGAGGTTGGGTATTTGCCGATGAGATAGTAGTGTGGTGAGAGTTTAGTTATTGGCCGTTAGCCATTAACCATTAGCCCTTGGTATTATAATTACTCACAAAAATTTTACCCCAGATGGCAGTATTTGATGAGTTACTGCGTATATATAGTATGCTGAACTCATCTATTTGAAAACACCAATACACTTTATAATGAAAAAAATTAAACTTATTTCTCTACTTCTCGTTTCAATTTTTGCAATTTCCTCTTGTGATTTTAAAGTTATAGATTGGTATCCTATCTCTCTCAAGATTTATGTTGAAAGCAGCGAGACTGGAGAGGATCTGCTAAATCCTGAATCGGATATGTTTCTGGGAAGAAAGGCTGAATTGGAATATGAAGGCGAGAGATATCCTTTAGTTCTCAATGGTGTGGTAACTAAAGAAGCCTCTCCGTGGTTCGAAGGTTTTTTGCTCAAGTGTAGGGATGGTAAGTATTATTTATATTTTGGAGAGCTGGACGGTGGAAAGGGTTATAATACCAAGTTTACAATCCACTGGAACAATAATATGCCGGAAGATGTCATCCAATTACGGAGACGTGTAAATTATTCTCTTGTAAAAGCTACCAATAAATGGAAACTCAACAGCAAGAAAACCGATTTTCCAATAGTCATAAAGAAATCCACCCAATTTAGTTTACCTTAACCGAATGAAAAGGATAATAATTGTTTCGATATTGCTTGTTTCAATCTTGGCCGTTTCCTCATGTGAGCCTACTATTGATCCTGACGATCCCGAGGATATGGGTCGCGGTTGGCCTCCTATAGAAATGAGAGTTTATGTGGTAGATGAGTCAGGAAGGAGTTTGCTCGATCCTAAGTCGGAATGTTTTTTTGCTGAAGGAGCTATGCTTAAACATAGAGGTAGCGAATATCAGCTCTATATAATACCACAAGTTGACATTAAGAGCTCTGTGTCAAGGTATATAGGCTTTTTATTAATGAATCAAGATGGTCAATATTTTCTCCATTTCGGCACCATAGATATACATGTAGTAAAGGATTATGAGACTGA
>Ga0255345_1006324_pt1 | contig 11630 bp, 9 predicted proteins | sample wastewater_treat_6_FD_192415 | JGI IMG/M metagenome (GOLD analysis project Ga0255345, IMG submission 192415) | Wastewater microbial communities from Lulu Island WWTP, Vancouver, Canada - plant20 | ecosystem: Engineered > WWTP > Wastewater > Unclassified | place: Canada: Vancouver, British... | reverse complement strand
TGCCCAAACCCGCTCTCGTCACTATCAACCCCTCGGCCTCCAACTCCGAATACGCCCGCTTCGTGGTGATCACGCTCGCAATCAGCTGGCTTGCCAATTGCCTGATCGACGGAAGCGGATCACCGGCCCTCAACTCTCCCGTCAGTACCTTGGCCCTCACCTGATGCACAATCTGCTGGTAAAGGGGGATCGGGTTATTCGGCGACACGGTGATATCCATCTGCAAACCCCGCTACTGTGCATATTGTCTATATACACTATACTCAGTGGTCGCCCACATGTCAACACTGGTGGTCCCATCACATATCCGGCCGCACCGACAGGGCCCTCCTGAGCGCGGGCGAAGGCCCATGCGTCAGCTTGGGCTTTGGAGCGGCATCAGGGGACCGTTCATCTCGTGTTGTTGTCTGCGGTCGAGTTGTGGAATTCGGTGCTGTCAGCGTACTCCCTCCGATCATGGCCTCGCCGCATGGGCGATGGCGGGCACGCATGTGCATACTCAGCATGGCGAATAACCGGCGTGCTGCATCACCCGAATGACCAGTTATGGAGGAGTATGGTGGCATATGTCGAATCTGGCGGTATTAGCAAGATAGGACATGCCTAAGGGAGGAGATCATGTTGAAGCACAACGCCTACTTTGACGGGCGAGTTCAGAGCCTGGCACTGGCGGTCGACGGCGTGGATGCCACCGTCGGAGTGATGGAACCCGGCAAGTACACCTTCTCCACCTCATCTGAAGAGCACATGACCATTACCGCCGGGGTTTTGAGCGTTCAGCTTCCGGGCGACTCGGAGTGGCGCGACTATGCTGCAGGCGAAACCTTCGTGGTGGCGCCCGGGAAGTCCTTCGAAGTGGAAGCGAAGCAGGATGTGGCATACATCTGTCTGTACAAGTGAGAACAGCGAACCGGCGGCTGACACGCCCTAGCCTCGACGCAGGCGGCGAACCGTCATCTTGACGCACACTCCGTCGGGCGTAGCGTCCGCAGTGAGCAATCCCCCATTGAGTTGGATTATTCTGTACGCCACTGCCATACTGAGAGCGGAATCGCCTGGCCTGGCGCCTAAGAGCAGCTCGGCTGCCGTATCCACGCGATTCCGCTCCCCGCGTCCGATCTGTGCACGCTTCGTGTCGAGATCGCAAACGTAACCGAACACCTCTACCTGAGCGAACGTCTCATCAGCTATCCGCAGATGCACCTCGATTTCCGACCTATGCTTTGAACACGCTACAGCGTTTGATACGACCCTGTACACGGCGTCCGCTATCTGAGCCTCATCGGCGTAGGCCTTCACATCAGCGAAGTTCGAGCGGATGATGATGCCTCGGGGATCGGCCTCGTCGCTTACGCGAGCCAACGCTTCGTCGATACACGCTGCAAGGTCGAAGGCCTTGGGCCTGGGCGGTTCGGGCCTGGCGAAGAAAGCTAGGTCGCCAACAGCGGCGTTTGCTCTGTCGATCTGCGACGGCACGAACCTGCATATCTCATCGATGAACTCAGGCTGATCATGGCGAAGGGGCAATTGCCCCAAGTACTCACGTATCGACAGCAGCGGGTTACGAATGGAGGCAGCCACGCCCGAAATCGATCTGGCCAGCGCGCTCATGACTAGGCTGGTTGACGCAGTGTGCTCTGAACGCCTCAGCGTCGTCACATCGGAGAACAGCAAAAGGACCCCGCTTCGGGCAGAGGATGCCTGGGGCATCAGCGGCATCAAGCTGACGCTGAAGATCCGCTGTTCATCGCCTATGCTCAGCTCCACATCGCATTTTGTCGCGGCGGCTTCCTCCGATGCGATCCGCCGCAGCGGCGTTCGGTAGACCAGAGGAGCCAACGGAGTATCTGCAAGGTTTGCACCCACAATGGGGCCTCGATTCCAGCCCATGAGGCGCATTGCCGCGCCGTTGGCCCATATGAAGTTGAACTCCGAATCGACGGCGGCAATCCCGTCACAGGAACTCTCCAGGATCTGTTGGTTCAGGGCGTTGACCTGCGCGATTTCCGTGGTCTTGGCCGCCACGAGCCTGCGCAGTGAGAGGTTCCATCCTACAATAACGACGGCCCCTGCCAGTATGAAGGCTGACACGGTCAGTAGCAGGCGGATGCGAGCCCTGTCCAATTCCCGAAGGCCTTCAATGGGCCGGCCGAACCACTTGGCATGTATCTTGTCGTAGGTGCCTGACGCCTTGACCTTTGCCAACCCGGCGTTGAACAACGCTGCGAGCTCCTGGTCGGTCTTCCTAAACGCCATGGCATATGGCGTTGGATCTATGGCATCGCCAGTTATCTTGACGTACTCTGCCAAGCCACGCTTCTGCGCCATATGTATACCCGCCAGCCTGTTGCCGACGTAGGCATCGGCGCTACCGGCGACGACGGAAACGAGCGCGGCTTCCTGCGAGGGCATGGTCAGAAGCTCAATGCCACCGAGCGCCGCCAGCCTCTCGTGCCCTGCATCAGCCCTCTGCACTGATACCTTGCGACCGACGAGGTCATCCAGGCCTGCTATTCCGAACTCAGTGGTTCTCACGAATATGGCCATCGAGGATTCGAGATACGCATCGGAGAACAAGAACTGGGATTCTCGCGCAGGCGTGAGCTTCATGCCCTGTATAGCGCAGACATCGCCGTCTTCCAGCGCCTGGCGGACATGCGACCAGGGCATCGGGATCAGCTCAATCTGGATCCCCAGCTCGATTCCTATAGCGTTCATCAAGTCCACATTGAAGCCCTGATAGGCTCCGCTCTCGGCAACATACTCGAACGGGGGAAACGCCTCATCACCACAGATTCTGTACACATGGAAGACACTCTGGGGTGGGGTGCCGGAGGATGGCGAGGCCCAACAGGTTGGCCCCAACGCCGCCGCAAGAACACACACCGAAGCAGCAACAAGCTGCATTTGGAATCGCCTTCGCCGCGTTGCGCACACTGACATCCCCCCCACAAGAGATTAATATCAGATTGAGGCATCGTGAGCTTCGACTTTCGCTGGATTTTCGGCAATTACTGACGTTTCTCCTGCTTGCATTTGCGCTTGACGTGCCGAAATCCCATGCTTGGCGGCGGTCGTGTCGCGATGGGTGGAGGCGATCCGAGGTCATCTGCCGGCTCTGTAGTACAAGATGTTCGTCAGCCTGGATATGGCCGCCACCATGAGCGGGTATATCACTACTATTAGGACTCTCCGCACGGTCTGAATCATCACAACTGCACTGTGATCCACCTGGTATGCCTGCGAAAGCGCCACTATCTCCTGCATCCCTCCCGGCGCGCTGCCGAATAGCGAGGTATAAAGCTCAATCCCGGTCAACCGGCTCACGATGAACCCGGTCGCCACGCCAAACACACACAGCAGCGCCACAACCATCATTGACGCAACGACGTGAGTCTTGAGGCTCGACATGACATCCCTAGTGATGGTTAGCCCCAAAAACCCGCCCAGGACCATCTGAGCCATGACGTTGTACGACTGAGGCATTTCCGGCCTGGCGCCCAGCAGGTTTGCCGCTCCAACCGCCACCATTGAACCAAGCAGAGCGCCTGCAGGTATGCCAAGCGTATGACCCATGAACCCTCCGACTACCGTCAATGCGACTGTGAAAATGACCCGATCGATCTTGACCAACTCCAATCGCCTCGCACGCTTCAGCTATCAATCCATGTTCGCCACGATGGCCTCGGCGAATCCTGAAGTGCTCAGCTCGTGCGCTCCCTCCATCATTCGGGCCAAGTCGTATGTTACCTTCTTCTGCTTGATCGTCGCCGCGACTGCCCGCACGATCGCCTCGGCCGCTTCATTCCACATCATGTACTCAAGCATCATGACTGCAGAGAGAATCAGGGATCCAGGGTTGACCTTGTCCAGGCCTGCGTATTTGGGCGCAGTCCCATGAGTCGCTTCGAACAGAGCCACATGATCCCCGATGTTTGCGCCCGGCGCCATGCCGAGCCCTCCTACCTGAGCTGCGAGAGCATCTGAGAAGTAGTCCCCGTTCAGGTTGGGCATTACAAGGACCCTGTACTCATCGGTGCGCGTCAGCACTTGCTGGAACATGTTGTCGGCAATCCTGTCGTTGACTAGGATCTTTCCGCCCGGAAGCGGAAGACCGGAAGAGGCAAGTTCGGCCTCGGTTACGACCACCTCGCCGTACTCATCCTGAGCCAGCTCATAGCACCACTGGCGGAAGCTGCCCTCAGTGAACTTCATGATATTGCCCTTGTGTACCACTGTGACGACTCGCTGTGCGCTGTCTAGAGCATGCCGGAGAGCCTTCCTCATGATCCGTCTCGTAGCTGTCCTGCTGATCGGCTTGATCCCAAGGCCGGCGTCTTCAGGAACGCGACACCCGAGTTCGCAAGCCAAGAATTCCCTCAGGCGCAGGGCCTCCGGGCTGCCCGCACTCCACTCGAAACCGGCGTAGGTATCCTCGGTGTTCTCCCGAAAGACGACCACATTGACCTTTTCAGGATGCCGAACCGGGCTAGGTACACCTTCAAACCATCGGATGGGACGGATGCAGGCATACAGATCCAGTGCCTGGCGCATGGTCACGTTCAGGCTGCGGAACCCCCCTCCGACAGGTGTCGCCAGCGGTCCCTTTATGGCGACAAGGTGATCCCTCACTGCATCGAGCGTAGCCTGCGGCAGCCACTCGCCGGTGGTCTTGAACGCCTTCTCGCCGGCGAGTATTTCCTCCCATTCTATCTGCCTGGACTGCCCATAGGCTCTGTAAACAGCGGATTCAACCACCCTGCGAGTGGCGCGCCAGATATCCGGACCTGTCCCGTCTCCTTCAATGAACGGGATTATGGGACTGTCGGGGACTCTCATAACGCCCGCCTCAACCGTGATCTTCTGGCCCATTCCTCGTTTCACTCCTCCGCACTCAGATGTACACGAATCCTTCCATTATTCTGCGGGCGGTTCGCACACCGGTCACTCTCGTGACCGCGATTCCGTCCTGCTCTGAAGCTCTAGCATCCACCGACACTGCGATGGAGCCTTCAGGATGCGCGATGCTAAGGGTTGTCTCACCGTCGTACACGTGTGATCCGTTCGGCATCAGGCTCCAAGGCAGAGTGCCGGGGATCCGGGCCGCGGCGGCCAGGCAGAGCGCGGCGGTCAGCGGGATGGTCTTGTGCGCTCTGCCCAGCGAAATCGTCCTGACAACAAGGTCATCCGTGCTAGGCCCAACGGACAGCGGGCGCCCTACCACAGCGACTTTGGGAAACGACTGTCCCCCCAGGCCGATTCGCTCAGCCGCCTGATCTCTGATGTCCTGCAGAATCCGGAGTTCGGCGCCGGAGTCGATTTGAGACGGCAGCTCAGCGCCGGTCATCCCCAGTTCGTCGGCTAGAACGAACACATAGGGATTCGTACAATCCACAACGGTCATCCGATACTCCTTTCCGTCGACACTGGCCCGATCCACCGCTCGCCCAGTCGGAAGCAGACGCCCGGTCATGGCGCCGGCTGGATCAAGATAGTCAATGATGATCGCCGAGCCTCTCTGGACCAGTCCGGACACGGAACACTCGCCTTCCGGGTCGAACTTGCCTGAGCGAACCTCAACCTTCGCCCGGTGCCTCTTGCCGGTACTTGTGTTGAACATGTTGACTATCGAATCAGGCTCAACAGCTGGGGCCAGACCCTCATCGATAGCGAATGGACCAACGGCGGCGGAGAGGTTCCCGCAGTCGCCGCCGATGTCTGCCGTCATCTTGTCCACGCCAACTTGAACAAACACGTAATCCACGTCTATGCCCGGGCGTTCGGACTTGCTTACGACTACCACCTTGCTAGTGGAAGACGTCCCCCCTCCCAGGCCGTCTACCTGCTTCGGGTCGGGCGTCCCCATGGCGGTGCAGAACAGCTGCGCCCAGGCGCTTTGGTCTTCCGGCAGGTTCTCGCGCCGAAAAAACAGGCCGCGACTAGTGCCCCCACGCATGACGACACAGGGTATCTTGACTAGCATACGAGCATACCTCACAGCGCTGATCTGATGTGTGCAGGTCTCGGGCTATGCAGAGACGGCCCCGGCACGTTTGCGCTTGGCTTTGGCCTCCCTCATGAACGAATACACCAGCGACAGAACAGTCAAGACGATGAACGCCAGCGAAATGGGCTTCTGGAGAAACGTCATTGGATTGCCATTGGCAATAGTCAGTGCCCGTCTTAAGGACTGCTCAGTGTTTGATCCAAGAATCAGGGCGAGCACTAGAGGGGGAATAGGAATATCCAGCCTAGACATTCCGTAGCCCACTAGCCCAAACAGCGACAGCAAGAAGAAGTCAAAGGTGCTGTAGTTGATGGGGTAGGTGCCCATGAAAGCCAGGCCCATGATGATCGGCAGCAGAATCCGCTGAGGGATGTTCAGGAGTTTCACTAGCGGCACTACCAGCGGCAGGTTGATAATGATCAGGATGACGTTGCCGACGATCATCGAAGCTATGACGCCCCAGGCGACTTCGGGGTGCTGCTGGAACAGCAGCGGACCAGGACGGACCCCGAGCATCATGAGCGCCCCCAACATGACGGCCGTGGTGCCCGAGCCGGGGATGCCCATGGTCAGAAGCGGAACCATTGCCCCGGAAGATGCAGCGTTGTTGGCTGCTTCAGGCGCAGCCACTCCCTCGATAGCGCCCTTGCCGAACTCCTCTGGATGCTTGCTTATCTGTTTTTCCATGGCGTAGGCCATCATGGTGGCGATGGATCCTCCCATGCCTGGCAACACGCCTACTATGAACCCGAGCGGAGTGCTTCGGAGCATCGGCATGAGAGACTTTCTGAAGTCCTCCCGGGTCATGAACACTTTGCCGATGCTCTTGGTACTGATCTCATACTTCCTGTCAATTGCCGAGTAGTTTCGGAATACCTCAGCGACTGCGTAGAGGCCTATCATGACCACAAGGAAATCCACCCCATCCTGCAGCTCGGTGATTCCCAGCGTGAACCTCTGCAGGCCGGTCTGAGCGTCAATCCCTATGGTGCTCAGCATGAACCCAATCGCGAGCGACGCAAACCCCTTCACGATACTCCCCTGTGACAGCGCCACGGTTGCCGTCAACGCAAACAGCATCACAGAGAACATTTCGGCCGGGCCGAACTTGAGCGCCGCATTGGCCACAGGCATGGTCAAGAAGGTCATCATCACAACGCTGATCAAGCCGCCGACAAAGGAAGCTATGGCACTCGTAGCCAGCGCCTTGCCGGCTTCGCCTTTCTGCGTCATCGGGTAGCCGTCAAAACACGTGACAATCGACGAGGCGCACCCAGGGATGTTGAGCATGATGGAGGACCGTGAACCGCCGAACATTGCCCCATAATAGATTGCCGCCATAGTGATCAGGGCCGTAGCGGGATTCATACCGTACGTTATCGGAATCAGCACTGCTATCCCAGTGGCCGGCCCCAGCCCGGGCAGCATGCCGATGATGGTGCCCAGCAACCCGCCGGCGGTCAGCCATACCAGGTTGATGGGGGTAATCGCCTGGCGAAAACCGAGCATCAGGTAGCTAAACGTCCCCAATTGTAAGTTCACCTCCCCCTCCTAGAATGCAAGTATCCCTCGCGGCAGGCTTACCTGGAAAATCGTCGCAAACAGGACATAGGTCACCACGGAAAAGCCAATCGAGACGACGGTGTTCTCGACCATCCGTCTGATGGTGTTCACAAGACACATGAGGATCATCATGAACACGAAGGTGGAGATCAGGTAGCCCACAGTGTCAAGGATAAAGCCGTACACCACCCCGGCCAGAATAGTCAGGCCGATCTTCCCGTACAGCGCTTTTCTCGCGGAACGCTCCACAGCAGTCTCCTCGTCTGCCCGCTGCCTGGCGCCGCCTTTCGCGGCCCGGATTTCACCTGCTACCAGCAGAACACCACAGACCAGCGAGCCTATCCCGACTATCATGGGAAACAGTCTCGGCCCCAGAGGATCGCCGATACTGACGTCTGGCAATCGCAGAGTCATGAACAAGTAGACGACGCCGAGGACTACCGGGATGAGCCCGGCAGTTAGAGTTCTGGTCAACTGCAACACCTCCTGCGCGAAGTATTGGCTGCGTGAGACCACGGGACATCACGCCCGTGGTCTCACGCTGCGCTTCCAGGCTACTTAACCAACCCAACTTCGGTGAGTAGCGTCTTCATGGAGGCAGTCTGTTCCGCCAGGAACTCCTCGTACTTCGCCGCGTTCATGTAGAACGGATACTGCTCCATGTTCGCCAGCTGCTCCAGCCAGAGCGGATGCTTAACCATCTTGCCGATCACATCTTCCCAGTAGGCAACCTGCTCCAAAGTCATGCCCTTGGGCCCCATCACCCCACGCCAGTGAGCAAACACGAGGTCAATGCCTTGCTCCTTCCACGTTGGAACGTCCGGCAATTCCTCAAGTCTTTCCTCTGAGGAAACACCCAGGATGCGCATCTTGCCGGCCTTGTACTGCTCCAGGACTTCGCCAAGGCCGATAGTGAGGCCCTTGATGTGCCCACCGAGCAGAGCGGGAACGAGCTCGCCGCCCGCGCCGGGGTAGACGACAAAGTTGATGCTCTTTGCGGGAATGCCGTACGCCGTGGCAAGCATCAGGAACTGAACATGGTCGTCATTGCCCAAGCTCGGCCCGACTCCAATAGGCATCTTCGCAGGATTGGCCTTCAGTGCCTCAAAGAACTCCTTGCCTGTCTTGTACGGCGAATCAGCGCTGACAACAACTGCCTCCCACTCAGTCTCCAGGTTCGCCAATACACTGAAGTCCTTGAAGGTGAGTTCGCTGGAGCCCAGAAGGTTGTTGAACAGGATCAAGCTAGAGTTCACCGCCAGGTAGTTGCCTGATCCCTGATGGCGGTTGAGGTAAGTCCATCCGGTGGCGCCACCGCCTCCAGGTTTGTGAGTGATGATGATGGGCCTGTCAACCAGTTTACCTTCGGTCAGCGTCCTCTGCATGATCCTAGCCAGCATGTCCCAGCCGCCGCCGGGGTTGGCAGGCGCTATGATCTCGATGGTGCCCGTGGGCTTCCAGGTCTTCATCGTTGCGCCTGCCATGTAACCGGGACCCACAATCATCATAGCCGCGCACAGCGTCACAAAAACGGCCCTCAGGATACGCCTGGTTACTCTCATCGCGTTGTTCCCTCCTCGATTTTTGTGTACCGCCTGCTTTCAGACGGGTTGTCCCCATACTCCCTCTCAAGCTCCTCGAATCCTTTCAAGCCAGTCAGCTCGTTTCTCAACTCCATGCTGATCATCTCAGCTGCCAACCCCGCCGTTGAGCCATGGATCCTAAGTCCTGCCAGAACGCGCTGCACCCCCTTTACTGCAGACTTGAGAGTGGCATTGGCGAACAGAACCATCCTATAGCCCATCTCCTCCAGTTCAGGAGCGCTCACAAGAGGCGTTTTGCCGCCCTCAACCATGTTGGCAACTAGAGGAAACCCCACGCGCTTGGGGAGCAACGCCAGCTGTTCCAAAGTCTCGGGCGCCTCCACGAAGATCAGATCTGCTCCGGCCTCTCCGTATGCCTGCGCTCGCTCAAGAGCGTCCTCCAGCCCGCAAGGGGCAATCGAGTCTGTGCGCGCAATCAGCACCAGGTCGTCATCGATGGAACCGTCGCGGGCGGCTCTGATCTTCTGAACCATCTCGCTTTGGGTTATCACCGTCTTTCCACGAAAATGGCCACACCTTCTGGGCGCCGCCTGGTCCTCCAGCTGAACGCCGGCAACCCCTGCCCGCGTGAACTCGCTCACACACCGATAGACGTTGATCGGACCCCCGTAGCCATTGTCGATGTCCGCTATGACGGGCAGAGACGTGACCGCGACAATGCGCCGCACGGTTTCGAGGATTTCCGTCATCGTCGCCAGCCCGAGATCCGGCAGACCCAGCTGAAGGTTGGAAATGCCTGCCCCGGTTGCGTACAGGGCCTCAAAGCCGGCGGCCTGGGCCACCCGTGCGAATAGCGCCGCCTGAACGCCAGGCACAACCAGGATCTGCCGTCTCTTGACCAGCTCTCTCAGGACCGTAGACTGCCGCACACATGCCACCTCCGACATCGCCGCATTCAGTCATCTGCTACACTGATGGCGTCTGTCTCTTGACGTAGTTAAGAAGCCCTCCAGCAAGGACGATCTCGATCTGTCGCTTTGAGAGACCGTGCGTCACGGGATAGACCGTGTCTCGAGTGATGTTGCGTACCGAAAGAACGCCGTTGGCCAGCTGTTCCCTGATTTGCCCTAGCGCCAAGCGGTCGCCGGCCCGGATCTGGTCGTAATCCTCGTCCTTTACGAGAATGAGCGGCAGCAACCCGAAGTTGACGAGGTTCTGCATGTGAATTCTGGCAAAGGACTTCGCCAGTACCGCCCGAACCCCCAAGTACAGCGGGGCAATCGCCGCGTGCTCTCTGCTGGATCCCTGCCCGTAGTTGGACCCGCCCACAATGATCGCTCCGTCGGTCGCCAAAGCCCGGTGTGCGAAGGTAGGATCTACTCTCTCGAATGCATGCATGGATATAGCCGGGATATTCGATCTCAGGGGCAGTATCTTGGCGCCCGCCGGCATGATGTGGTCGGTGGTGACGTTGTCGCCCAACCTCAGCAGTACCTCACCCATAATCTCATCGGGCAGCGGCGATGCCGCAGGGAACGGCTTGATGTTGGGGCCCATGACAAGCTGCATCTGTTCGCGCTGCGCGGGAGGAGGGATGATCATGCTGTCGTCCACCAGGAATCGCCGAGGCACGTCAACAGCTGTAGGTTCGCCCAGATGGCGAGGGTCAGTTATCTTGCCGGTCAGGGCGGCTGCCGCCGCCGCCTCGCAACTCACCAGGTAGACCCCGGCATCACCCGTACCGCTACGCCCTTCGAAGTTGCGATTGCAGGTTCTTAGCGAAACGCCGCCCGAAGGCGGCGCCTGACCCACGCCTACGCAGGGGCCGCAGGCAGACTCGAGGATCCTTGCACCGGCGGCGATCAGATCAGCCAGTGCCCCACTCAAGGCCAGGGCGTGGAAGACCTGGCGCGATCCCGGCGCGATCACCAAGCTTACGTCAGGGTGGACTGTGCGCCCCTTGAGAATGGAAGCCACCCTCACCAGGTCGGCGTACGATGAATTGGTGCAGCTCCCGATGAAGACCTGATCCACCTGCCTGCCGGCTACATCGGCGATCCTAACCACGTTGTCGGGCATGTGGGGCAGAGCAACGAGCGGTTCCAACTGCGCGAGATCGACTTCGACAACTTCGTCGTAGACTGCGTCCGGGTCAGGCATCAACTCCCGAAACACATCTACCCTGGCCTGAGATGCGAGAAACCTCTTGGTCACCTCGTCACTGGGGAAGATGGACGACGTTGCACCCAGTTCAGCGCCCATGTTGGTGATTGTCGCCCGCTCCGGTACGCTCAGATGCGATACCCCTTCGCCGGAGTACTCCAGGACCTTGCCTAGTCCTCCCTTCACTGTGAGCCGGCGCAGGATCTCAAGGATGACGTCCTTCGCTGTCACCCACGGCGGCAACTCCCCGTGCAGCCGGATGTTCGCCACCTTTGGCATCTGCAAGTAGAATGGATATCCGGCCATGGCAGCAGCTACATCCAGCCCGCCCGCGCCGATGGCCAGCATGCCGA
>Ga0255345_1006317_pt1 | contig 11636 bp, 10 predicted proteins | sample wastewater_treat_6_FD_192415 | JGI IMG/M metagenome (GOLD analysis project Ga0255345, IMG submission 192415) | Wastewater microbial communities from Lulu Island WWTP, Vancouver, Canada - plant20 | ecosystem: Engineered > WWTP > Wastewater > Unclassified | place: Canada: Vancouver, British... | reverse complement strand
GGTTGATATGGAGCCTGTGATCGCTAAGATCGCCAGGATATGCCCGAGACCGGACGGGGAACTCCCACCAAAAGAGGTTATCGAGGAGATAAAACCGCTCCGGGACTGCATCGAGTGTCTCTGCTGCGTCTCCGCCTGCCCGGCGCTCCTGGTGACGGAGTTCGCCGGGCCGACGGTGATCCGCCAGGAGATGCGGCTTGCCCTCGACCCCAGGGATTCCGGCGACCGGATCACCGATGCCATCAAGAAAGGGCTCTTCTACTGCACGACCTGCAAGCGCTGCGTGGAGGTCTGCCCGAAGGATATCGATATCCCGGGCAAGGCCATCGAGAAACTCCGGGAACTCGCGAACCGACGCGGGCTGACTCTCCCACGCCACAGGGAGGTGGCCCGGCTGGTGCAGGAGACGGGACGGAGCGTCGAACGGACAGGGGTCACGTTTCTTGAGCAGGTGCCGGAGGTGATCGAGCCCGATGGGCCGGTCCGCGGCGAGGTTGGGTTCTTTGTTGGGTGCATGTTCAACGGCCGGGTGCCGCAGACGGCGCTTGACGCGATGGAGGTCATGAAGCGTAACGGGATCAGGGTGATCATACCCCACGAGCAGGTCTGCTGCGGGTCGCCGCTGATCAGGACGGGACAGACGTCGATCGTGGACGGTCTGAAAGAGAGAAACATTGAGGCGTTCGCCAGCCGCGGGATAGAGACCGTGATGACGATCTGTGCCGGCTGCGGGGCGACGCTTAAGAACGATTATGAGACTCCATTTGTGGTAAAAGACGTCACAGAGATCCTGACCGAGTACGGGATCGAGCCCCCGGCGAAGCTCGATATCCGGGCGACCTACCACGATCCCTGCCATCTCCTCCGGGGCCAGGGGATCCGCGAACAGCCGCGGGAACTGCTCCGACAGGCCGTGAAGGAGTTTGTGGAGATGCCGGTGCAGTGCTGCGGTGCCGGTGGCGGCGTCCGTTCGGGGGTGCCGGAGGAGGCGATGGCCCTGGGGGCGATGCGCGGTGAGGCGGTGAAGGCAACCGGGGCGGACGTGGTGGTGACGGTCTGCCCCTTCTGCGAGTTCCACATCGCCGACTGCACGGATGTTCCGGTGAAGAACCTGACGACGATCCTGCTTGAGGGCTACAGGAAGAAGGACGCGGAGCAGGAGGTATCCGGGTGAGCGATTCGCCGGGGCTCAAGCCGGCGGCCACCACGATAAAGGGCAACCGCAAAAGATCCCGGCCTGAATAAAACCAGAGAGGGAAGGGGGCTTGAGGGAGGCCGGACAAAAAAAAGTGTCACTGGCGGGTTTGCACCTTCAGGGCGACCCGGCTCAAATAGTGGGCCCGGAGGGATTTGAACCCACGACCGCTCGGTTATGAGCCGAGCGCTCTAACCAGACTAAGCTACGGGCCCTACAACTCCCTTATAAACATCGATCTGTCACGATAAATACGTTGTGCGCACCACGCCGAAGATGCGGACAGTATATACAATCGCAGAACGAGCAAAACTGTATGCACCGGATCATCGACTGGAGCGAACTCTGGAAAGCAATTTACATCAGCTCACCCGAACGGCTCGAGAAGAGCCGTGATCCCGCCGCCGCGTGGAACAGGCGTGCCGCTGCCTACAGGCGGATCACCCGCGGTGAGAAGGAGGCAACCAGACTGGAACTTGAGATCCTTAACCTCCAGGGCGGGGAGACCGTGCTCGACGTTGGTGCAGGCACAGGTAGACTTGCGGTGCCGATTGCGAGGACCGCAGCCCACGTAACGGCCCTCGACCCCTCCGAAGGCATGCTCAACGTCCTCCGGGAGCGGATGGCAGCAGAAAGGCTCACGAACTACTCCTGCGTTAAGATGCGCTTGGAGGATGCCGTGATAGGGAGAGATATCGAGCCCCACGACCTGGTCATCGCGGCATTCTCGCTTGGGTTCTACGACCTTGCCGCCGCCCTGGAAAAACTCGACTCCGCTGCAACCCGGGCGGTCCACCTCTTCTGGCATGCGGGGGAGTGGCGCGGCCCGGAGGAGATGGCGCTCTATCGTGCAGTCTTCGGAGAAGAAGCTACCATGAGAAAGGGCTACCCCGACTACATCTTCCCGGTAAACATCCTCCATGATGCCGGTGTATACACGAACGTCAGGATCTACAACGCTGTCTGGGAGACCGTCTACGACTCTCCGGAAGAGGCCGCCCGGACATGGGTGGCGATGCACAACCCCCGTATGGAGGATCTCTCTCCGGTCAGGGACTACTTTGCCAGGGTGCTTTACAGAGACGAGGCCGGGAAGTATGTCGAGACGACGCGACGCCCCACAGCGGCGGTCTGGTGGGAGAAGTAAGACCGGTAAGGGGAGATCTCTTCAATCCCGGATGATCTGGTTGATGATCGCTTCAGAGATGTCGGCGGAGTACTCCCCTGCCCGCCGGATGCTCTCAGCGATGTAGCCGATCGAGAGGGCAACCTCGCCGGTTTTTTCGTGCGCAAGAGCGCTTATACCATCAGTCATCCTGGTAAGATCCCCAACCATGTCGATGGTGCGATTGGCATCGACTATATCGGATGAGAAGAGAGACCGCATGCTCGAATCCAGTATGGACATTGCGGCATCCGTCGCGGCCAGCATGGTAGTGTTTCAGATCTTCTGTAATTCTTCTGAGCCCTGTCTCCTTGTTTGATCATTCCCCCTCCATCGTCAAATATTTTCTGCCGGTCACCCACTCCTCATTGATGTCCATCAGGATTCATTGGGAAATGCCCCTACAACTTTGTTTCTCCGTTTCAGTTCCTTGTTGACTCTTTCCATCATGTTCGTCGTTCTGATCCGCTTTGCGTGCTCTTTCGGGAACGCCGTGTAACTCATAAGTCCCGGGATGAATCTCTCGATCGTATTGGCCGCTTTCCGATATCCTCGTTCGTTCAGATCATCTGCAAGCTGCTGAAGTCTCTTCTCGTTCCCATATGCCTCCTTCAAGGATTCAGCAACTTCTTTCTGATGTTTCCGGGGAATATTCTTTAAAACCTTAACTCCCGCACTTTTTAGGCGCACGGGGCAGACTATTCTCACGGTAGTGGCTCCTTTCACCACTATTCGCTTCATCTCCGTCTTTTATGCTCAGGTTGCTAAGGTATAATGTGCCTATACATTTTTAGGCGCTGCAATTCATTCGACCTTTCGATTCTAATAGTGTTACAGGGGCATTTCCGGGAGAAAAGGGATTTATCGTAAAATTGGTGCAATGATGCGCCTAAATTTTCCGGGAGTTTGGGTTAAAACCACCCGCGTGCAATGGACCGAGCACATCTGCCACGATGCGCCGAGGAAGGCGGCTTCCGCCGCCCTCTGGATCCCGGCATGACCATCCGAGACAACCAGTTTGACACCCGTCAATCCTCGTTCTTTGAGGTCTTCGAACAATCCTGACCAGAACATCTCATTCAGTGATTCTGGCTCCCAGGATTTCCCGGTAGCCGTCCATTCGAACCCCGGCGATCACCAGAAGAGCTTTGGTGATGTACCGTGGTCCCTCTCTCACTTTGTAGTACGAAGCATCCACAAAGAGATGGGGAATATCCTGTTCAATCGGCCTCTGAAGGAATGCATGGACCTGTTCATCGAGATCTCTTGCTATCCTGGATACTAAAAGCAGGAGAGAGTTGTTCGATGCCAAAATGAGCAACAATCTCCTGGATCCTGCGGGTTGAAACACCCTGAAGATAGCATTCTCAAGAGCCTTCTCAACCCGGGAATAGCGTCCAAACACCTGTGTTTCGAAGGGGAACTCTCGGAATTGTGGTTTCAGGAGGATCGTTTCTCCATATCGGGTTTTCAGAGAGAGCTTCTTGTAGCCGTTTCGGTGAGCCTTCCGCGCATCGGTCCGTTCATACTGCTCGGCTCCCGCCTGTTGGAGGGCTTCGAGCAGCATCACCTGGTTGAGGAACCAGGTGATGAGGGTCTTCATGCCATTCTCATTATCGGAAAGATAATCTTCGATTAACGCCAAGGGATCCATGGCCCTGTTTCTCCTTTGTCCAAATCTAGGTTGGATTCAGGGCCAAATCATTTTTACAGAAAATTCGTTACACTATCGCAGCAGATGGTGATAACCACACGGAAGCCATGACTGGGGCAGGAACAGGATTTTAAAAGAGTGTTCGGTGAGACCGCAAAGTGGCGGCTCCCTCCCGGGCACTGTACCGATGGAGAACTGCCAACCGGAGAGGCGCTGACGGAGAGTGGGACGGAGACGTTCCCCTCCCCTGACTCTCGCATCTCACGAAAAGATATCCCTTGCAAAACCCTGGCCACCCCGAGATCTGGATGGTGCAAACGGCCCGCGGCGATTGTACACATCCCCGTGGTCATTCCCTCCATGGCGAGGCTCATCAGGCAGCGGCAGAGCCTGAAGGAACTCGTTTGGTAGCCTGCCATAATCAGAGGCGGCTTGCGAAAGTTTCACAGGCCATTATTTATACCCTCAGGCGAATCTCTCAGTCAGAGATGCAGTATCAACAGCCCGTCAACCTCAAGGGCATCGCCTGGACGGCGATGCAGCAGTATGGTTTCGTCCCGGCCTTCCCCCCATCCGTCCTCCGCGAGGTCGAAAGACTCAAACCGAGGGTCTTCCCGGCGATCATCGACGACCCTCGTGACCTCCGAACGCTCCCCTGGTCATCGATCGACAATTACGACTCCCAAGACCTGGACCAGATCGAGGTCTGTGAAGAGGGGCCTGGCGGAGAGATCCAGGTTATGATCGCGATCGCGGATGTCGACGCCTACGTCCCGAAGGGATCGGAGACTGATCGCCATGCCGCCCGGAACGGGACGGCGGTCTACACCGGGGTTACGACCTTTCCGATGCTGCCAGACCGCCTCTCTGCAGGGCTGACATCGCTCCTTCCCGGCCAGGAACGACTGGCGGTTGTCATCGAGTATACCGTCCTCCCTGACGGGGGCATTGTGCCCGGCGACGTCTACCGGGCAATAGTTGCAAACCAGGCGAAGCTCGTCTACGAAGAGGTCGGCGACTGGCTGGAGGGGAGCGGCCCGGTGCCCGATATGATCCGGGAGAGACCAGACCTCATGAGACAGATCCTGCTCCAGGACGGGGCCGCAACACGGATGAAGAGTTACCGGACGGAGAGAGGGGCGCTCGTCCTTGAGACCATCGAACCCGAACCGCTCGTGGAGGGTGATCAGGTGCTTGGTCTTGTCATCCAGCGGCAGAACCGCGCCCGCTGTCTGATCGAGGAGTTTATGGTCGCGGCGAACAGGACGCTGACAGGTTTTCTGAATAGCGCTGGTCTCCCCATGATCCACAGGGTCGTCCGCAAACCAAACTACTGGGAGGAGATCGTTGCCGTGGCGGCGGAGCGCGGGGCGGCACTGCCCGAAGAGCCGGACGCGGAGGCTCTCACCCGTTTCCTCATACGGGAGAAAGCGGCCGACCCCGAGCGTTTCCCTGACCTCTCACTTACCGTTATAAAACTCATGGGGGCAGGCGAGTACGTGGCGTTTCGGCCGGGGGAAGAGCCTATAGGCCACTTCGCCCTCGCTGTCGCCGACTACACCCACGGCACCGCACCAAACCGGCGTTACGTCGACATCATCATCCAGCGGCTGGTAAAATCGGTGCTCGCCGGTGAACCCGAACCGCCCTACGCACCCGAAGAACTCGACGAACTCGCCTCCTGGCTCACGGGTCGGGACAAGGCAGCCCAGAAGGTCGAGCGGTTCGTCCGGAAGGCGGTGGCGGCGGTACTCCTCGGGGATCGGATCGGCGAGACCTTCGAGGCGTTTGTCACCGGCGCCTCGGATAAGGGGACATATGTCCGGCTGATCGATCCGCCGGCCGAAGGAAGGGTGGTCATTGGGGAACGGGGGCTGCGGGTCGGCCAGAGGATACGTGTCCACCTGCTGGCTGTCGACCCCTACAAGGGTTACATCGATTTCGGGTATACCAGGTGAAGAAAAAAAAGGTTTAGGTCACCTATCCAGATGGACATCCACCTGTGGGAATGGGATCTCTATACCGGCATCCCTGAAAGCCCCGACGATCTCTCGGGTCAGATCCCACTTCACTCCCCAGAGGTCATCCGTCTTCGTCCAAGCCCGCAGGGAGAGGTTCACCGAGGAGTCCGCCAGCTCGGTTACGACCGTCACAGGCTCAGGTGATGGGAGCACCTTCTCGTGAGACTTCATCAGGTCAGTGGCAACCCTGATCGCCTTATTCAGGTCGGTGTCGTAGGCCACACCCACAGTGACATCGACACGCCGGGTATCCATCCGGCTGTAATTGATCACGGGGTTACCCCAGACCTGGGAGTTCGGGATTGTGATGTAGGTGTTGTCGGCCTTTAGCATCTCGGTTGTCATGATACCTACACCCGTGACCGTCCCGGAGATCCCGTTGATCTCGGCAAACTCCCCCTTCTCGATGGGGTGGAATGCCGCCACCCAGACCCCTGCGACCAGGTTGGTGATGGTGTCCTGGAGGCCGAGCCCCAGTATAAGCCCGATCACAGCCGAGAGACCGAGAACCACAGAGGATACATCAAACCCCAGCGTCGCCATGACGACGAGTACGAGGATAACGTAGAGCAGGATCGAGAAGAAACTTAACAGGAAATCGACGACCAGTCCAGAGAGTTTGGTGGCCCGGGAGAGAGCCATTTTGAAGGCAGACCTGAGCACCCTCACCACGATCAACCCTATAACCGCAACGATCAACGCGAGAACAACGCTCTCGGGTGTGATACCGGAGAGCGAAGCAGGCGTGCTAAGACTAAAATTATCTCCTAACGCCATACATCCTGACAGATGGCATGGGGTGGTAGATATATCTGCACCCTCCAGGGGTTCGGTACAGGCTCCAGAGTAGGGCCAGCTGACATCAAAACAAGTTTACAGGGGGAGAGGAAAGTAAGTAGAACTGGTCTCACGCCACATGCAGGAACTCGTTGACCAGTTCCCGGATCGCTTCTTTGTTCCCGTAAAGCCTCTCACTCAGCCCAAGGTCATCGAAGGCTTTCAGTGCGGTGATACGGCTATCGATCATTCCCGGCGGGAAGATGCCATATTTCTCGAAGATCGCCCGTTTCGCCTCAAGCGCCCCGGCAGACTCAACGCATGAGGCGGGGAGGTGCCGGAATTCCGCAAGCCGCTCCTTAAACGCCGGGCTGAAGATGTTCCCGCTGACGTAGAGCCTCTCCGCAACCTCGAGCGCATCGGGCATCTCGATCCCGTGCAGCGACGCCATAATCAGACCGGCGACGGTAAGGTAGAGGTCGGCCGAACCGTCAGCAACGCGGTACTCGAAAGTCTGTTTTGAGGGACGGTCGCCGGCAGGGCCTTTCTCAGCGGGGTTGGCGTCACGTGCCATGTCGTCGGCACCGATCCAGCCGAGGGGCACCCGGATCACGACCGAGCGGTTGCGGTCGCCCCAGCATACCGTCGTCGGCGCTTCCTGGTGGGGGACGAGGCGCAGGTAAGAGAGAGGGATGGTGTTCCCGAACGCCGTCAGGGCATCGGATACGTCAAGAATTCCGGCGATCATCTTCCTGGCAAGCGGGCTTAACCTGCCCTCCTCGACCAGAAGGTTCCGGCCATCTTTCTCGACGAGCATGTGGAAATGCATCCCGCTACCGGCCTTGCCGACGGTGATCTTCGGGGCAAAACTGATCTCGACACCGTAGCGGTCCCCCAGCATCCGTAAAACCCATTTGGCAATGATCAACTGCTCGACCGCCTGCTCCACCGGCATCGGCATGAATTCGATCTCATGCTGCTCGTAGTAGGTGTCACCGTCGTAGAAGCATCCAACCTCCGAATGACCGTATTTTACCCTGCCCCCGGCACACGCTATCAACCGCATCGCCTCATCCCGCAGGTCAGCAAACTTGACAAAAGGCCCGGATGAGTGATAGCCTTTCTGATCGGTGGCGGGGTATAGGTCATCGCGCGGGCTGATGACATAGTACTCAAGCTCGCCCATGGTCATGAAGGTGTAGCCTGTGCGACGGGTGAACTCCTCATCTGCCTTGCGAAGCACGTAGCCTGGCGAACTCTCCAGTGGTTTCCCATCAACATCGTAGAAAGAACAGAGGACCTCAAGCGTAGGCACTTCGGAAAACGGGCTCACGAACGCCGTGCGGTAGCGCGGGATCACGTAGAGGTCGCTGCTCCCCGCCTCAATAAAGGAGAAGAGGTTGCTGCCGTCGACGCGCTCACCCTCGGAGAGGATGGTATCGAGGTGGTTTCGCGAGGTTATTACGAAGTTGAGGGTCTTTAGTTTGCCATCCTCTGCGGCGTAGCGGAAGTTAACCATCTCAACGCCGTTTGCCTCACAAAAACAGATGATATCCTCTTTTGTAAACTCAGCCGGATCTTTCTTGAGAAAGCGTACCAGCCTGTTTGGGTTCATCAGGATCTCAGAATCTTTCATTCTTTTTTATCGTTGTATTTGACCGTATAAAAAGAAATATCATTATGTATGATACCCGTTTAAAGGGGTTACGGCCCCTGTTCTGGGCTTGAAAGAACGGGACTGCAGCCATTTTCAAACTCGCGCTTACCGCAGCAGAGTAGAACCCCACGCGGAACCCACACCCGGATCACTTATCAGAGAGATACCAGCCGCCCGGCGCCGCTGCTGCAGTATCCTCCTCCCGGGCAGGGGGGCTGTGGATGGCGACACCTGTACGGAATCCAATGGGGGGACCACCAGCGGGCAAGCGAGAACAGGAGTCATAATCCACAGTTCAGGCCCCCAGCCTCTCATTCATATAAGCGCGCGGATTTATCAAGTCGAAAAGAGAGGGCGGACTATATATCACATGAAATGGGATGACTTATCAGTAGAACCGAATACGCGAACACTCACAAGGAGCGTGATACTTATGCCCGAGCGACCCTCAACCGGCGAGGACTCAACAATCCTCCGCTGGATGCGGTTTGAGATCGGTAGAATCAACGACGGCGTGGTTGCGGAACGAAAACGTCTCGCAACCCTGCTCTCAGAGGAGAGACCATCGACCATCACAAAAGGAGGAGAGTATTACGAATTCGACCGCGACGTCCTTCTCCGACTGAAGGAAACCCTCCCGGCTGAACTGCAGCGGCGGCTCAGGCTTCCTGTCCTCTTCTACTTTGACTCAACCGTTCCTGACAGCCTCTTTCTTTCGGATGAGGCTGCGGTAGAGGCCCTCCAGCACCTGGGGGAGATCAGTTCGCTCCGGAGGATGCATGAGGGGCGAGTATGGATAGCAAAACCGCTTGTCTATCTCATGATGGGTCGGTATCCAACGGTAATACAGATCGTGATGAGGTAGCATCCAGTCTCCACAAAAAATGAAGATAAAGGATTCCCCGATGAGAGAACGCGTCCTGCCGGGTCAGCCAGATCGGTTGACTGGCTGGCCTGGATCGCTCTTCTTCGTGACCCTCCGCCGCAGCCGTTCGAGCAACGGCCGCGTGATCTCATCCACCTGCCGATCGAAGTAGTCCACCCACTCTGCAACCAGTGCAAGGTGTCTCTTCTGTTCGGAGAGTCGCTCCTCCAGATCATCGATGGTTCTCCGGAGTTGAGCGGTCTCACTGGCCCTCTCCCGGCGTTCACGATCGAGTTCCTCGGAGAGGCGCGCAATCCGGCGCTCCTGCAGGGCAAGCGTATCCCGCATCACCCCGAGATCTATGACCACCTCGGACGGGAGGGGGGCAGCGGCCGGCTCTGCCTCTTCTGCCGCCTCTTCTTCCGGCGCAGCCGGTCTCTTCCCGGACGTTACCATCTCTGTGATCTCATCCGGCGAAAGACCTTTTCCAGATAGTTCCGCAAGTTCCCTGACGATCTTGACCGCTCTCTGCGGAAACAGCCTGACCGGGCCTATCATCCGGTAGGTAAAGAGACTCTCGTAGGTCTGAATGAGTCTCCGGACCTCCTGCTCCGTGAGACCGGTGAGGTGCGCGATGTCACCGATCTTGAGTTCCTTCTCGCTCATGATTGCCACCATCCTTCCGCAACCCGCCCGCGCCTCCGGGCGGGAACCCTGCGTAAATCTTTGTCATCATCAGGTATAGGTACGTGCCTGATCACGTTTTTTTATCCAGACATACAAGTAATTCCTGCATGAAACGGAGAGAGGAGGAAAGCACCCCCCGAGATGTGACCATTGTCCGCAAAAGGGTGCGCACCGCCCGCCTCCAGGTGCGGCCGGACGGAACCCTGCGCGTTGTTGCACCGCCGTCGTTTGACGTCAAAGGTTTCCTGGAGCGCAACGCCGACTGGATCGAGAGGCGGCAAGATGAACTCGACCGACTGGCCGCAGAGGGGTGCGGGCGGGAAGATCTGCTCCTCCTCCACGGACGGTTTCACCGCCTGCTCCGCGGCGCGCGGTTCGCGATCGACGTCCCGGGGGAGACGGTCACCTGTCCATCCATATGGAGCCTGAGGCAAAACCTGAGCCTGCTCCTGAGGGAGGAGATCGCAGAGAGGGTTGAGGCCCATCCCGACCCTCTCAGCCGTAAGGTTGGCCGGATCACGGTTAAGATGCAGAAAACCCGGTGGGGGAGCTGCTCGACGCTCAACAACCTGAACTTCAACCTCCGCGTAATAGCCCTCCCTGAGTCGTTGCGCGAGTATATCGTCATCCACGAGATCGCCCACCTGCGCGAGCAGAACCACTCGCAGGGGTTCTGGCGTCTGGTCGCAGACCGCTGCCCCGATTACCTGGAGGCGGAAGCCGAACTGCGGCGCTACTGGGTCATACTCGAGCGGAACCGGGTATGGAGGAGGCTGCAGGATACCAGATAACCGGAGTGGTTTTTCCCCGCTTCTCGATCGAAGACTGCCAAACGGATACCTTCAGGCAGCGCCCAGGTCCGATGAACCTCTGCGAGGACTGATTCCAGGGGATGTGCGCCACCGCAGACCGTTCGCCCCTATCTGGATGCGCAGATGAACTGGTTTTTTGGCGGAGAGGGTGTTCTCCATCGGTTCCCGCTGAACCCTCTTTGATGCCTCATCCGTGACACCCCGCCCGGTTTCACACCGCCAATCACCAGGCACTGCCCATCTTCCCGGGGGTGGTGAGGGTGGCTCAACAAAAGACCTTCAACACGAATGGCACGATTGCATCACCTAAAGTGTTTGCAAGAAGAGCCGGTCAACCATTTATGCAGGGTCTCGACCCATTGGCCACGTTTCAGCCCTCTGTCTCCGGTCTCTGATAGTGGTTCCGGTAGGTCACAAGAAGTGTGGCACAGATCAGAAGGAAGACGGCAATCGAGAGAAGGAACCCGGCTCCCGGTGGGATCAGGTTTACAACCCAATCGATGCCAAGAGCGATTGCATAACTCCCGATAACAGCGCCTATGACGATACAGGAGAGAACCTCGGTCTTTGTCATGCCGAGCATCCGCCCGACGATGGATCCGACGATACTCCCCGAACCGTCGAAGGGAAGCGCCACAAACGCTATGAGCCCGACAAAGTAGAGCCTCTCCAACCAGGGTCGTCTGTCAAGAAACGACCTTCCCGCCTCCACAAAACGGCTGATCCAGGGGCCGACGCGAGGTATGCGCATGAGCAGCGGGAAGTTCCAGGCCATGAAAAGCCCGCCGGCAAAGTCCAGAAAC
>Ga0255345_1006316_pt1 | contig 11637 bp, 10 predicted proteins | sample wastewater_treat_6_FD_192415 | JGI IMG/M metagenome (GOLD analysis project Ga0255345, IMG submission 192415) | Wastewater microbial communities from Lulu Island WWTP, Vancouver, Canada - plant20 | ecosystem: Engineered > WWTP > Wastewater > Unclassified | place: Canada: Vancouver, British... | reverse complement strand
AAAAACCCCTCAAGAATTTTTCGTATTTTCCAATATTTATGGTATAACATATTACTTCTTTTTTACCGGTTGTTCCGGAACGCATCGTAGATAGACTTCAAGATAGAATTCCGGACGGTACGAGGAAAGGAACGTTCTTGAAAAAAGTATTGGCTATCTCTTCCCGCGATGAGTATTTCTTTTCGCTGTTTAGAAATGTGTCGTCTGATTGGCAGATTAGTATTGTCCGGGATTGCTATTTGAAAAGTGAATTGAACCGGATTTCCCAATTCGACTTCCTTCTGATCGATTTTTTGTCGGAATCATTTTATCTTCCCGATTTGATCGCCAGGATTCGGGAGCACGATGCACGTATTCCCTTTTTCGTTTTTTCGGAAGAAAATTCGTGCGGTTTTGCCGAAATGGCACAACGGGTCGGGGCTGCAGCGTATTTTATTGTTCCGTTCAATCCTGACATGATTGCGTACCGGATAGAGAAATTCCTGATCGCTTATCAGAAGCGGGGCGCTGCCGGTGCACGATATGCGGGTGATGCGCAGGAAGACTGTTTGATGCCGGAGTTGATCGGAAATTCTACGCCCATGACGCAGCTTCGCTCAATGATTATCAAATATGCAGCTTCGGATGCTGCTGTGCTTCTTACCGGAGAAAGCGGCTCCGGGAAAGATTTGGTGGCCCGTCTTATTCATTCGTTTTCTCCGTTTCGAAATGGACCGTATATCGCGTTCAATGTCAGTTGTATTCCACTGACTCTGGCAGAAAGCACGCTGTTCGGTTCTGTGAAAGGAGCCTATACCGATTCGCGGGATAGCAAGGGGCTCTTTGAATGTGCAGACAAGGGCTCCCTGTTTCTTGACGAAATTACATCCCTTGATCGCGGTTTTCAGCCGAAACTGCTGCGGGTGCTGGAGGATCACACGGTATCCCGCGTTGGTTCCGAGGAAAGCTGCAGGGTCAATTTCCGGCTGATATGCGCGACGAACAAACCCCTGAAAAGCGCGGTAAAAAGCGGGCAGTTCCGCGAGGACTTGATGCACCGGATCGATGTTCTCCGGTTGTCTATTCCGCCTTTGCGGGAGCATGTTGATGATATTCCGTTCCTGGCTGCCTCCCGACTGAAAGCCCGCAATCGCCTGCTGTCGGTCAGCGCACTGGAGAAGCTGCAGGAATACCATTGGCCCGGAAATGTCCGACAGCTTTTCCAGTGTCTGTCCCGTGCGGAAGTGTGCGCTCAGACCGAAATTATTTATCCGGAACATATCCAGTTTTGATGAGTTTCCGGAACCTATTGCTGTTGTTCGTGATTGCATCTGATATATGCCATTTTTCGGAACAGTTTTTCGATATGCCGGGCTTCGTTTCCTGAAAGCGCTGCCCGCGCAAAAATGCCCTCAAGGAATCGTTCGTTTTCTTCTTTCCCTGCATGGGTATAGATCCCGATCCGGTCCATGTGGCCGCTTATTGTGGCGACCAGGTCTTGCACTTGTGCCAAAGGAATATGATTGTAGCCACGTTTGCGGTTATCCCGAGTTCTGAACAGGGCGTAGGTAACGATCTGGACTGCATGGGAAAGGTTAAGGGACGGAAAATCGTCGTTCGAAGGAATATTGAGCGCAAGCGAACAACAATTGAGCTCTTCGTCGGTCAATCCGGTTCTTTCGTTGCCGAAGACTGCGGCAAAGGTGCTTTCTCCTGCGTTGAGCGTGAGTTCGGCGAACTGTTCGGGCGTCATTCCCCATGACTTTCTTTTTTGTCCCATTCGTCTGGTGGTACCTGCGGCAATCGTGCAATCGGAAATTGCCTGTGCGAGTCCTTGTGCGTCCGGGGGGTAGAATTGCGCCGATTCCCAAATATCGGCCGCATGCAGCGCGAGCGTTCGCACCTGGGTGTCTGAATAATCTTCGGCTTTTCCAACTATACGCAGGGTATAGCAGCCCATGTTTTTCATGGCACGGCACACCGATCCGATATTACGGCTTTCTTCAGGCCGGCACAATACAATGACGCAGGGAATTTTCTGCATGCAGGGATTTTCCGGAATGACGCTTGTTATGTCAATATCATTTCTATATCTTGTAGCTGTGATAAAGCCAGATTTTAGCGGAAAAAAAGCACTTGTAGCCGGAGGTACGGGAGGTATCGGGAAAGCGATCGCTTATTCCCTTGCCCATGCGGGTGCGCAGGTCCTGGTTCTTGGACGGCATACGGTTCCGGAGCTTGAGAGCTGTGTTGTCGACTTTGATACTGCCGAGGGCCAGTCGGCAGCGTGCGAGTATGCTGCCAGCACCGATATTCTTTGTATTTCCCGTGGTCCTTTTCTTCAGAAGCCTCTGCATGAAACAACAACAGACGACTGGAAACGGATGACCCAGAGCAATCTCGCTTTTCCGGGCATGCTTGTTTCTGCAGCATTGCCGTATCAAATGGAACAAAGATGGGGACGCATGTTGCTGTTCGGAGGAACCCGCACGGACTCCGTTCGCGGGTTCAGCACGAACGCAGCGTATGCAGCCGCTAAAACCGGTCTTTCGTCTCTGGTAAAGTCGGTTGCTCTTGCGTACTCTGATTTTGGGATTACGTGCAATGGTGTGTGTCCCGGTTTTACCGATACCGAATATTTACGTCCGGAAGACAAAGTACTGCTGGCTGCGAAGAATCCGGACGGGAAACTGATCCTGGCAGAAGACATAGCTGAAATTTCGCTGATGATGTTGTATACTAGTTCCTGTAATGGGATTGTACTTCCAGTAGACAAGGGGTGGACGCCCGGTTTTAGTTGAGTACCGGCAAAACTTCCCTTAATCTACCGGCTTTTGAAATCGGCTCGCTCATTTGACAATTATTTTCTATCTGTTTATAGTAATGATATTAGAGAAAATACCGATAATCTGGACGGCAGGAGAGTTATGAATAATAATAGCATTATTCCAGGCTTTGATGATGAGAAAGATGATAGCTTGAAAATCCGTCTGGAAAAAATTGATGAAGTTAACGGTTGCATCGTTCTGTTTCTTAACGGTTATATTGATACCTATAATTCCAGCTTTTTCCAGAAACGGGTTACAAAAATTGTTGAAGCCGGTTTTTTTAAGCTGATATTTAATTGCAGCGCCCTCAATTATGTCTCTTCTACGGGTATCGGATCATTTACCGCCTTTCTGAAAACGGTAAAACCGAAGGGAGGAGATGTTGTTCTCCTCGAGATTCAACCTAAGGTATATGAGGTATTCCAGCTCCTCGGTTTTTCCCAATTCTTCAATATCAAAGACAATCTTCCGGATTCCATTGCATTTTTCAAGACCAGCGGGCAAGAAGTAAAATCTGAAGTGTTTCCGAAAATATTCTCGTGCCCGATTTGCAGCAAAAAGCTGAAAGCGGTAAAATCGGGACGTTTCCGTTGTTCAGAGTGCAAGACGATCCTTGCGATCGACAATAACGGTCAGGTTTTTCTTGGATAACTGAATATCTTGCGCACATATGGTCCGGCTCTTGCCGGACTTTTTTTTTTAGCCAGGCTCGTTTCATCGCAGCCGGTGAAACGGGAAAGAACCCGGTACGCATATCTGTATTGCTGAAAAAGAGTTAAGAACGTCTGTATAAAGAGTTTGTATAAATTGTGAAAAACCATGTGGATAACTTGTGGATAACTTGCGTGTAAAGCTATAAGTCATTGACAGATCAAGGGTTGCGGATTCGGGGCGGGCAATGTAGTTTGTACTGTAAGTTGCAGTGACAGTGTAAATCTATATATTACAAGCAATTACGGCTGCTCCTGTGCGAGGCAGTTTTTTCTCTAAAAACTACAAATTTATATAATACAAAGAATTGAGTTTCGGACTTTTCCACAGATTCGGGACAACCTGTGGACAAACTGTTCAAATCCCGTTTCAAAAGTTCTTGTAAACACCTTCTGCGCATGGTATTCTGTATGGTATGAAAAACACCATACTGATTCCTGTGGTTTTTCTTGCCAATCTGCTTCTCTGGTCTGTAATGAGCGTTTTTCTGCTGATGCTGGGAACTTCCTCTTCGGTGTCTGCACTGGTGTATAGAGAGTATTCACCTCTTCTTTCTCTTTTATATCCTTCATTTTTACAATCTCTGGTCTATGGCAGTCTCTGTGCAATTCCTGCAACCTTTTTTTATATGATGCGGCATTCGACGGTTTTTCCGGTGTCGTTACTGCTTGTGGCACTGTGTTCGGCGCTGTGTCTTTTTTTTCTGTTTCCGTATTCGTTTTCACGCTATGAACGCTTGTCTGTGGAGGACGCCCCCGCCTTCGACAGTCCGGATTTTCAGACTGTCTATGCTTCGGGTCTGATCAGGGGAGGATCCGGAAGCTTCAGAGCAGTATGGTTCAATCAGGATGAATCAAGTGGATTGCCGGTTGTAGTGGTTAGCGCAAATTCGTCCGCACCCCGGGGTACTCCGGCTCTAAAAACGCATGATGCGCTCGAATTTAATTTTGCCTCCGGAAACCTGTACTCCCCAACAGACCATGAATCCGACTTTTCAAGCCTTGAAAATCCTGTTATTGAACGAACCAGAGATGTTCCGGGGTATTTGCTGCAGTTCGGCTCAGATATGAGCGCTGTCTATTCATCGCTTGCAACTGCCTGGATGCAGGGCTTTTCTCAGTATATAACGACTGCTGGCCCTCTGGTTCTCTCTGTTTTTTCTCTTGTTTCGCTGTGTTTTTTGTCGCTCTGGAGATTGTTGAATCTGCTGTTGTGTCTGGCTGCATGGCGCGGCGTATTTTTTGTGTGGTCCTATGTGGAATCTGCGTCTTTCTTGCAGCCGCTGCGGACCTGGACGGTGGATTGTTTTGGTTCGGACAAAACGAGTGCCGTTGTGTTCGTCGCTATCTCTGTAGTATTCGCAGGTATTGGCATTGCCAGGATGATTGATCGGCTTCTGATTCATCCGGAGCCGGCCTATGAATGAACTGAAACGTGCACTACCGGTTATAGCTGCACATTTTATTTTGGCTGCAGCCGGATGTCTGGTGTGGGCTTTATTAGTTGATATTCCCGAATCGTTGATTTCTCCGTTTATTCTTGGTTACCGCTTGCGTTATGCCTTTTTGAAATTTACAGATCTTGTTCCTGCTTTGTTCATCAGCGGAATCATGCTGGGCTACTCGATGGCATTCGGAAAATTCCAGAACCATGCAACAGGCCGATGGTCTCACGAGTTGTTCGAAACCCTCAAATTTTCATTTGTGCTTTCTTTGTCGGCTGTTTCTGTGTTTATCATCCTTTCCGAGGGTATCGCTCCCTTTATGGATTCCAGAATCCAGCAGTATGGAACGCTTTCAGAAGATTATTCCGGGAATATTTCGGTAGCTACGGATTTCCGGTCTCAGGGACGATACCTTGAAGCCGAGCTGCATGCTCAAGCCGCCCTGCAAATTTGGCCGGAAAGTGCGGATGCTGCAAAACTGCTCAACGACATCAGATATGACGCTGCAGATAAGTCGGGCGTTTCTGCATACGCAATTCCGCCGGCAGGCTCTTCCGGCACTGTCAGGGCTCCCGGAGCTTCCGGACTGACGGTCCTTGATGCAATATCGCAGGCACGGGAATATACAGATGCCGAAGACTTTTTTTCTGCCCATTATTATGCGATGCTTGCCTACAAGCTTGCCCGCGAAACCGACCCGAACAAGCAGGTTGCGCTGCGGGTAGCAGCAGAGGCCTGGAACCATATTTCCTCAATGCCGGATTCTGCTGCAGTCCGTTCGGACTCGCGCCTTTTTTCGATCAAGAGAAACGGCTACGATGCGATTCAGCGGGAAGACTGGTTGCGTGCATATTATATTTTTTCTTCTCTTCAGGACGAGGAAAACAGCTCTGATGACGGATTGTATGATCCAGATGTCGAACGGCTGTTCGACATTGCACGAGACGGACTTGTCGGTTCTTACTTCTTTCTGGATGAAACTGTTGGGATTGAACCCTTTGAAGCCGCGAGGGATGTTTTTTTTATTGTCCGGCACAATGACGGAACCAGTTCGGTGGTTTTTTTCAGGGGGATTGCCTACAAGAAAGAATCCGGTCGGGATATGGCCTATCTGCGTGGATTCGAATATGCACGCTTTGATGTATATGGGGAATGCCGATACCGCATTTTGGTTCCGTATGTAAAAATGCTGCCGTACCGGTCTGGGGATTCGGGGACCGTTCCTCAGTTCCTGCTGCATTCGGTTGACCGCTCGCAGCCCGGTCTTGATTCTGTTCCCCAAGTACTTTCCGGATCGGTGGATGAGCCAATGCAGAATACGCTTGTGCTGGACATGCCCTATTCGGATATGCATTTGGTCATTTCTGCAAATCGTGGTATCCCTTCGATGACCCTGGCCGATCTTCTGCGTTTTGGAAAAAAGGCCGATACCTATGGGTTTTCCGGTACGCTGATACAGAGCGAAATTGTATACCGGCTCGCCGAGCCCTTTCTTGTGCTGATTCTCTCTGTCTATGCGCTGATAATCGCCTGGAAATTCCGTTTTTTACCGAACATGCTGTTCAAAGCCTGGTGGGTGCTTTTTGTACCAGTGTTCCCTGCCGTAAGCTGGTTTGCCTTTGACGCGGCCAGATATTTTCTCCGGTTGTTTATTATTCCGGTTGTGACATGGTTTCCATCGTTTTCTGTACCAATAATGCTTGCGGTCGCTACGCTGATTTTTATCGGTGCATCAATGACTTTTTTCGGTCAGCGAGGCGACTAGCGCCGGAAACAGGAGGGCGTACCGTCCGTTCCGGCTTGTGTCAGTTTTTGGCGATTCGTTCGATCCGTGCGCCGAGCGAAATCAGGCGGTTGGTCAGGTTTTCATAGCCGCGTTCTATCTGATACACATTTTTGATCACGCTTTCTCCGCGAGCGCACAACGCGGCGATTACCATAGCCATGCCTGCGCGGACGTCGGGAGAGACTAGTTCGGATCCGTGAAGAACGCTTGGTCCGGAAACAACTGCGCGGTGCGGGTCGCATAAGGTTATCCGTGCTCCCATACCGATCAGTTTGTCCACAAAAAACATTCTGGATTCGAACATTTTTTCGTGTATCAGCACAGTGCCTTCAACCTGGGTTGCCACAACCGTCATGATGCTCGTTAAATCCGGAGGGAATCCCGGCCAGGGCGCATCGTCGATTTTCGGGATCATGCCTCCCAGATCGCAGTTTACCTGGAGCGACTGCTGGGTCGGAACTGTCAATGTTGTTCCCTCAATATCCCATCTGATGCCCAGTTTTCCGAAGGCCAGTTTAATAGGTCTCATGTCTGGAGGAGAAATATCGGTTATTTCGATTGATCCGTGAGTGACTGCCGCGAGTCCGATGAATGAACCGATTTCCATGAAGTCCGGTCCGATTCTGAAGCGGGTCCCATGAAGCTTTTCTACTCCGTCGATTTGCAGAATATTTGAGCCTATTCCCGAGATCGCTGCTCCCATGCTGTTGAGCATTTTGCATACATCCTGGACATGCGGTTCGCTGGCGGCATTTGTTATGATCGTTCGGCCTTCTGCAAGAACGGCTGCCATAATTGCGTTTTCTGTTGCCGTTACGGATGTTTCATCAAGGAAAATGTCCTGTCCTTTAAGCTTGTTCGCTGTAAAACTGAATTGACCGTCAATTTCGACGCGCGCTCCAAGTTCTGTCAGGGCCAGAAAATGGGTGTCGAGCCGCCGGCGGCCAATAACATCCCCGCCGGGAGGGGGGAGCACTGCTTTTCCAGATCGCGCAAGCAGGGGGCCTGCAAATAGTATTGAAGCTCGAATTTTCCTGGAGAGCGCGAGAGGTATATCTGTGCGCGAAACGTCGGCAGCTCTGAGTTTCCACGAGTTCGCTCCGAGCTTGTCCGCAGTTCCTCCCAGGGCGATCAGGATGTCTATCATCACCTGGACATCTTCGATTTCGGGAAGATTATCCAGAATCACCTCTTCGTCGGTCAGCAATACAGCCGCAATGCAGGGAAGTGCAGCATTTTTATTGCCGCTTGCCTTTATTGTTCCCTTGATCGGGAAACCGCCTTCAATTTTATATTCGTACATATTTCTAAGCCCCCCACAGCTTGGCGAGTTCTATAAGTGTTCTGACCATACTGGTCATTTGTTTGACAGAAAGCCATTCTGTTCTGGAATGATAATTATGACCGCCGGTAAAAATATTCGGTGTCGGAATGCCCAGTTCGGTCAGCCGCGACCCGTCTGTTCCGCCCCTGATCGGTTTCATATACGTTTCAACACCGGCCTTGCGTGCTGCTTCATGAAGAAGATTCACAACTTCCGGCTCTCCATCGAGTTTTGATTTCATGTTCAGATACTGGCACGTATGCTTAACCGCCACGGTTCCGCCAGGAAATTGCGCTTCGATTCCGCGTGCAATGGTTTCGACTCTGTCCAGCCGGCGTTTCATGTTTTCGATATCGAAATCGCGTAAAAACAGAAGAACGGACGCGTTTTCGGTTGATCCCCTGATTTCTATCGGGCAGAAATAACCGTAATAGCCGTCAGTCGCTTCCGGACTTTCTTGCGCTGGAAGCGCGGCAATAAACGCCGCTGCCATGGTCGCCGCGTTCACCATCTTTCCGCGGGCGCTTCCAAGATGTGCGGCGACCCCGGTGAACGAGAGTTCAGACTTCCATGCATTGAAGCATTCGGTTTCAATTTCCCCTTCCTGGCCGCCGTCTACCGTATAAAAGGCTTTTGATACAAGTTTTGAAAGCGGAACATGATCCATCCCGTGGCCGGTTTCTTCATCCGGGCTAAAGAGAATTTCGATCGGTCCGTGAGGAATTTCGGGGTGTTCAAGCAGCCACTCGGCCATAGTCAAAATTCCGGCGATTCCCGCCTTGTCGTCCGCGCCGAGAAGCGTCGTTCCGTCGGAAGTGATTATCGTGTCGCCTTTGCACGACGCAAGCTCGCTGTCAAGACCCGGATCAAGAACAAAGCCAGCTTCCAGCTGAATGGGCTTTCCGTCCCAGTTCCGGTGGATGCGGGGTTTTACGTTGTCGCCGGGCGCATCGCTGGCTGTATCATAATGCGCGCACAATCCGAAAGACCTTTTGTTTTCAAGACCGGGTGTTGCGGGAATACGCGCGAGTATATAAAAGTGTTCATCGAGTTCGACATCGGAAAGCCCCATTTGTCGCATCTCTTCGGCAAGAAGCACAGCGAATTTTTTTTGGCAATCTGTAGAAGGAAAAACGCCGGAATCCGCCTTTTCCATGTTGCTTTGGGTTCCGAATGCAGCGTAGCGGACGAAGCGTTCGATCATTGTATCAACCGGAATACTGACCGGTTTTGTAGTATCATTCATGAATGTCAGAGTACGATATTTGTATATCGGCGTCAACTTGCCCTAATGTTTTGAAAAGAGTACTTTATACCCATGAGCCTGATTCCCTCGTACCCCGAGTTCGCTCCCCTGACGCTCGAAATGGCGCGCGAAATGTCTCCGCATCTGGTCAAATCCCCGGACGGGATTTCCGAATATAGCTTTGCCGGGTTATATCTTTTTCGCAAAAAATACGGATATACCGTATCGCAAAAGAACAATTTTATAGTCATTTCCGGCAGTCATGACGGCCGGTCTTTTTTTATCACTCCATGCTGCACCACCGACATCCAGACCATTCGGGAGCTTTTTCAGGCTCATGATGTCTGGAAACTTGTGTCCCCGGCCTTTATCGCCGAAAACGAAGCGGTAATCCGTGAAGCGGGATATGAGCTGGTAGAAGATCGGGACAATTTCGACTACCTGTATTTGAGAAGCGAGCTCGCAACGCTCTCCGGGAAAAAATTTCACAAGAAAAAAAACCACGTCAATGCGTTCGAGATGACCTATCCGTCCTTTTCGGTAAAAACACTTGATGCTGCAACGCGGGATGACGCCCGATCCGTTCTGGAAGCCTGGAAATCGAATCAGGAATTCCCGGAACAGACGGATTATCAGGCAGCCAGCGAAGCGTTGGATCTAATCGATAAATTCGAGATGTCGGGCCTTGTCCTGTACGTAGAAAACATTCCCGTTGCCTGGACACTTGCGGAACTCGTTGCCAACGGAACAATGTCGGCGGTCCATTTTGAAAAAGCCCGCATCGATTTCCGCGGAGCTTTCCAGTATATCAATTATGCCTACGCCCAGTCGCTTCCCGAATCGGTTGAATTCGTCAATCGCGAACAGGATCTGGGAGATGAAGGCATGCGTCAGGCAAAAATGACGTACCGGCCGGTCGGCTTTGTCAAAAAGTACCGGGCAGAAAAACGCTGACCTCCTAAAACTTCCTGCTGTGCGCTATACTACAGGTATGTGAGGCTCTTTCAAAACTCGGAAAGTTTTGAAAGTAGCCGACTTTTGAAATCGGCTCATGTTAGAATCGCTTTTCCGGAGGACTATATGGAATTGGTAAGTACCCGCAACAGCACGAAAAAAGTAAGTTTCAGAAATGCTGTTCTCGATTGTATTCCTCCAGACGGCGGTCTGTATGTTCCTGCGAATGAAGCTGATTTGCGGCCCTGGATTCTGTACATGGACGAAACTACCAGCTTCCCCTCGGTGGCCGGAACTCTCACATCCGCCCTCCTAAAGGAAGAGTTCAGCCCTGTCGTGTGCGAACGCATCGCCGGTTCCGCATTCGGGGCGTACGCTCCACAAATTCGCCAGCTGGACGACTTTTTATATTCGCTTGAACTGTACCACGGACCGACCGGATGCCATAAAGATTTCGGCTTTATGTGGTTTTCTTCGGCACTTGAACACATTCTTACCATGGAAGACCGTACGGCAGTGGTTCTTGCCGCAACCGGAGGCATGACCGGGCGCAGTCTTGCGTCGGCCTTTGCCGGTAAAAAGCGTCTGAAGATGATTCTTGTGTTTGCGAAGGGAGCGCTGACCGGTATCGATCCGTCTCTGTTGGCATGGAATGGAGGCAATATCTGGCCTGTAGAAATCGACGGTTCTCTGGAGGATGCCCAGAAACTTGTGCGCGACGTCTACTCCAACCGTACTCTGGTGACTCAATATGGTCTGACGCTCGCAAACACCATGAACATCGGCAGGCTTCTTCCCCAGGTGTTTTTCTACATGTTTGCCTTCTCCCGGCTGCGGAAAAAAGTTCGCGGGGAAATATTCTACGGAGTTCCCTCCGGCAATTACGGAAACTTGGTTGCCGGTTTGTATGCCTGGAAATTCTCGTTGCCCGTCAACGGCTTTATTACTGATGCGACACATCTTCTGTCCTGCGATATTTCCGGTCGCTGTCAGTGCAACGGCTCTGCCATACCGCTTGAAAGCCGCAACTTCGCAGATCCCGCGCGGCCTTCGAACATCGAGCGCCTTGAACAGGTTTTCGAGGTGAATCCGGCAATGCTTCGCGGACTGGTTTTTCCGGTCGCCGTATCCTCTGCCGACGTACCCTCTCTGATCGAAGAAGCCTGTTCAAAATATGGCATAACCCTCGACACCCCGGCTGCCCTGGCCTACGGAGCGGTAAAACAGACCAGGGATCGCATCGATTCCGACGAAGGCACGGTTGTGCTGGTTTCCAAAGACCATCCCGCGTTCGAGTCTTCTGTGTCCGCCAGCCAGTGCGACGCATCTTTGGATATGAGGGAACGCTTGGCACTGGCTGCGGTT
>Ga0255345_1006311_pt1 | contig 11640 bp, 8 predicted proteins | sample wastewater_treat_6_FD_192415 | JGI IMG/M metagenome (GOLD analysis project Ga0255345, IMG submission 192415) | Wastewater microbial communities from Lulu Island WWTP, Vancouver, Canada - plant20 | ecosystem: Engineered > WWTP > Wastewater > Unclassified | place: Canada: Vancouver, British... | reverse complement strand
CAGCGGGTAGAGCGAATGATAAAAGTGACATAGTTGATGCTATTGAGGAGCGATTGTTTGATGCTGAAGCGTATGTAAGGCGCGTCGATGAAAGTTTTTCTCTATATGAAGCGCATGCCGAGGCCCCCGAGGTTTTCCCAAGGGTAGTTCGTTTTATTGAAGAGGAAATTATTCCCAAATATTGCGTAGATCAGATTAGGCTCGCGTACGTTATTCCGAGTTGGATGGAAAATGTCTGATTTGTGGAGATTTTCGCGGAACAAAGTGGATTGCCTAGCTCGCGAGATTTAATTGTTTTGGTGTGACCTTACCCCAAAAACTATAACACGGAGAAGTTGAGTATTTCGGTGGTCATGCTGACCTTACCCCAAAAACTATAACACGGAGAAGTTGAGTATTTCGGTGGTAAGGTCACCACAACCTTGCAGGCCCGCCGATCGCTTATCTCGTATTCCGTCTTCAAATACGCTGCTGCCGGCCTTAGATCTGCGGGCCCTACCATTTTTTTGAAAGCACATCCTTGAGCATGGTGATGTCCAGCGTCAGATCCGCCACGATGCGTTTGAGCTTCCGATTCTCATCTTCCAGCGCCCGCAAACGCTTGGCGTCGGGTACCTCCATGCCGCCATACTTACGCCGCCACAGATAAAGGCTTTTATCGCTGATCCCGTATTTGCGGCTCAATTCGCCTACGTGTACCCCGACTTCCCACTCCTTTAAAATCCCGATGATCTGCTCTTCCGTAAATCGTTTCCTCTTCATTCCAAGCCTCCTGTTTGAGGCTATACGCCCGATCTACGGAACCTGCAACTGGCCTAGTTTTTGGGGGGAAAGGTCAGGAAAGCTCCTAAAGGCTACAAAGTGATGTCAGTAAATCCCATAAATCCCAACGGTGTTGAAAAAAAAGATGCTTATTATCCAAATGGGCGCTGCAAACCTACGCTTTGGAAAATCCAGAAGTAATTTGGCAATAAATTGGCAATAAATAAAAAACGAGGAGTCAGCGTTTCGCTAACTCCCCGTAATCATTGTGGGCCCTCCCCGAAGCCTCGCTTCGCTTCGACACTTCCTCGGGCATGATTCACTTCGCTCATCCTTTGCCCTCGGTCGTCGAACTGCCGTCCTGTGGCCGGCAGTTCTCGCGGTGACAGTCAAACAGAATAAAAAAGGCCGTTCCTTATGGAACGACCTTTTTCATTCTGTGGGCCCTCCCCGACTCGAACGGGGGACCACCCGGTTATGAGTGCCCGAAAGGGGGTTTTTCAACGATTCAAAAAGATCAATTAAACCGCTATATTATCAATGATAACAATAACCTATGCCGGGCGTCGATATTGGAGTGTTAACGGATATTTTGGGCCATTTTTGAGTCGATTTGGCCCAAATTTGGCCTGAAAATCGAGATCGATGATCGTTTGATTGCGAAAAAAATCGCATGGATAATGTCGGAAAAAGAGATCGTTTTTTCTGAAATACGTTGGATGATAGCCCCGACAATAGAAGTCGCTGTTGACTCTCGACTGCTTATGCTATAATCGTTGCGACATTGAGATTGATATCCTTCGACCTCCTCGATACGTCCTTATGTAAGAGGCTTCGGCCTCACGTGTTGGGGGGGTCAATTCGTTTTTGGAGTCCGATCCAATGAGTTACGTTGATAGATTTGCAATATTTCTTGATGGCGGTTTTTTGAGAAAACGCTTGGGGTGGGTTTATAAGAGAAAACCAAGCGCTAACGATATTGTTCAATATTGTAGTGCTTTAATTAAATCAGAACAGTTTATCGGGAGCGAATTGTTCCGCATTTATTATTACGATGCTCCCCCGTTCAGTTCCGAAAAAAAGCATATTCTCACGGGCGAACCAATAAATTTTTCCGAAGATCCAAGAACGCTTGATAGCCAAGCCTTGCTTGATTCTCTCAAATTAAAGAAGAATTTTGCCGTAAGGTTGGGTAATACGACATTTCGCGGTTGGAAGTTAGTTGATGACGTAAAACATAAACTATCGAAATATCATTCAACGCCTGATCATGATGGAAAATTCAAACTTTCGAAAGAGGATTTTGCACCGGATATAGTTCAAAAAGGCGTTGATATGAAAATCGGGTTGGACATTGCCAGCATTGCGAGCAAGCGTATTGTTCAAAAAATAGTCATTACGAGCGGCGATACCGATATGATTCCTGCCATGAAGCTTGCCAGAAAAGAAGGCTTGAGAGTGTATATCGATTTTATAGGTCAGCCGAACAATGATTTGATTGAACATTCAGATGAGATCGTAAATCCAATTCCACGCGACGAAATCGAAAAAAGAAAAAATGAGGACAAAAAACGAAGGAAGAAGTAATCACGCATTTTCCCCCGCCGCCTTTTGTCGTGCCCGGTAGGTTCTAAACCGCCTTGTTTCAATAGACTTTTCATGCTTTTTGGAAGAATCTAGAAATAAAAGAATCGTTGATATTCCCCTTAAATCAAGGCTATTTATATCGCCCATCCAAGAAACATGGTTCGGGCAAAAGTCCCGTTGAGATTTTATTAAAGGAGGGTCGAAATGAGCAACCCACGCAAAGTCTATATGGCTCGTGCCGGCAGTAACGGCGAGGATGAGGAATACGTCATCGAGAATAACCTCGCCATGATTGGATATAGCGAGGTCCCGTCGCTTGAAGGCGCCAAGGATTATGACGGCGTGTTCAAGATCGTCGAAACTGCGATGCCGGGAGAAAAGCCGCGCGCCATCGGAAACTACGCCGGTCAACTTTGGGCGTTCTCCGTTGCCATGCAGGAGGGCGACATCGTGGTTTTGCCCCGCAAGCTGACATCGCAGATTGCCCTCGGGATCGTCGGCGGGCCATACAAATATCAAAAGATCCGCGACGAGATGCGCCACACGCGCCCTGTGAAGTGGGTGCGCCCCGACGTTGCACGCACCACCTTCGAACAGGACCTGCTTTATTCCTTCGGCGCCTTCCTGACCGTATGCAATATCACGAGAAACGACGCCGAGAGGCGGGTCGCAGCGGTTTTGGACGGGAAACCGGATCCGGGCTTTGGGGCCGCGGTTGAGTCCAAGTCAAAGGAGGTCTCGGATCTCGCACCCCGTGCCGAGGAGGCTACGACCGACCTCGAACAGCTCGCACAGGACCAAATCGTACGGCACATCCAAAGCCGCTTTGCAGGCCACGCCCTTTCAAAGCTCGTCGAGGCGGTCCTGATGGCCGAAGATTGGGTGACTCACCTCTCACCGCCGGGGGCAGATGGTGGCGTCGATATCCTTGCCGGCCGTGGCACGCTCGGCCTCGATCAACCGAGGCTCTGCGTTCAGGTGAAGTCGCAGACAAGCCCCGTGGATGTGACCGTTTATCGAACCCTGCAAGGCTCCATGCAGAGCTTTAAGGCAGATCACGGGCTTTTGGTCTCTTGGGGCGGATTTAACAAGGTGGTGCTCACCGAGGCAAAGCAAAGCCACTTTTTCGTGAGGCTGTGGGACAGCAAGGACCTCGTCGAGGCGATCTATCGCAACTATGAGCGGTTGCCCGCGGAGATTCAGGCTGATCTTCCCTTGAAACGCGTGTGGATGATGGTTCCGGAGGACCGCAAGGCATAATTGCGAACTTGAGATGATCTAAAAATTCGAAATGGGGAACTATATTATGGCAAAAGAAAACAACGGTGCGAATCTTGGATTTGAATCGGAACTTTGGCGGACGGCAGATGCCATGCGTTCCAATATGGACGCGGCCGAGTATAAGCACGTCGTACTCGGTCTCATCTTCCTGAAATACATCTCCGATGCCTTCGAGGAGCATCACGCAAAGCTCGAGGCCGACCGCGCCACGGGCGCCGATCCGGAAGATGCCGACGAATACCGTGCCATAAATGTATTTTGGGTTCCCAAAGAGGCGAGATGGTTGAACCTCAAGTCGAATGCCAAGCAACCGACGATCGGCAAAATAATCGACGATGCCATGCTCGCCATCGAACGCGACAATCCAACGCTCAAGGGCGTGCTTCCCAAGGACTACGCGCACCCGCGTCTCGACAAACATCGCCTTGGGCAGTTGATCGACATGATCGGCAACATAGGCCTCGGCGATAAGGCAAACCGTTCAAAGGATATTCTCGGTCGCGTATATGAGTATTTCCTCTCGCAGTTCGCGAGCGCCGAAGGCAAAAAGGGCGGTCAGTTCTATACCCCTCGCTCGGTGGTAGGGCTTCTCGTCGCGATGTTAAGCCCTTACAAAGGCCGTGTGTATGACCCCGCCTGTGGTTCGGGCGGCATGTTCGTGCAATCTGAAAAATTCGTCGAGGCCCATGGCGGCAGGATAGGCGACATAAGCATCTACGGTCAGGAATCCAATCACACGACATGGCGGCTTGCAAAGATGAACCTAGCCATCCGTGGCATCGACGGCAACTTGGGAAAGGAACATGCGGATAGCTTTCATCGCGATTTGCATCCCGACCTCAAGGCGGACTTCGTCATCGCCAATCCGCCCTTCAATGACTCCGATTGGCGCGGTGATCTTTTGAAGGATGATAAACGTTGGAAATTCGGGACCCCTCCGACAGGAAATGCAAACTTCGCATGGGTTCAGCATTTCATTTATCACCTCGCCCCGACGGGGCTTGCGGGGTTCGTCCTTGCAAACGGTTCGATGTCGTCCAACCAATCCGGGGAGGGCGAGATCCGAAAGAAGATCATCGAGGAAGACCTCATCGACTGCATGGTGGCCCTGCCGGGGCAGCTGTTCTATTCGACGCAAATTCCGGTGTGCCTTTGGTTTATCGCACGTGACAAGAAAAATGGCCGTTTCCGCGACAGGCGCGGCGAGGTCCTTTTCATCGACGCCCGTAAAATGGGGACGCTGATCGACCGCGTGCATCGTGAGCTTGGCGACGACGATATCAAAAGGATTTCCGACACCTATCACGCATGGCGCGGCGACAAGGACTGTAAGGCCAAATACGAAGATGTCCTTGGCTTCTGCAAATCGGCCACGCTCGACGATATACGTGGTCACGGCCATGTCCTCACGCCGGGCCGATATGTAGGGGCCGAGGAGATCGAGGACGATGGAGAACCGTTTGACGAGAAAATGAAACGCCTGACAGCGGAACTCAAACAGCAGATGGGTGAATCCGCGAAGCTCGATGGCCTCATATGGGCGAATTTGGAGGATATTGGGTATGGGGAGTAAGTGGCGAACAAGCACGTGGGGTGATGAAATATCGCTTGAATATGGCAAAGCCCTTCGAAATTATGACAAGGAACGTGGTTTGTTTCGTGTATTCGGTAGCAATGGCCCTATAGGTTGGACTGCTCAGCCACTCGCTCCGGGACCGGGAGTCATCCTTGGGCGTAAGGGTGCTTATCGGGGCATCGAATTTTCCCGTGAACCTTTTTTCGTTATCGATACGGCCTACTATGTAGTTCCTAAGACCGAACTCGACATGCGGTGGATCTACTACGCCATAAAGCATCACAAGCTTGGTGAAATTGACGATGGTTCTCCAATTCCTTCTACAACCCGTTCGGCGGTTTACGTAAGAGAATTAGATATACCGCCACTCGCTGAACAAAAAGCCATCGCCTGCATCCTCGGCGCACTTGACGACAAGATCGAGCTGAACCGCAGTATGAACAAGACGCTTGAGGATATGGCGCGGGCGATCTTCAAGTCGTGGTTCGTGGACTTCGATCCCGTGCACGCCAAAGCCGCCGTCCGTCGCGAGCATCCGGATTGGAGCAATGCCCAAATCAGCCGCGCCGCGTGCCCCAACCTCAAACCCGAAATCGCTGAGCTGTTTCCGGATACGTTTGAGGATCCCGATATTTGTAATATACCCTCCGGGTGGCAAATGGTTACGGTAGGTGAAGCTTTCCGACTTGTCATGGGGCAGTCGCCGCCGGGGAGCACGTATAATGAGATGGGTGAAGGGTTGCCCTTCTATCAAGGACGGACAGATTTCGGATTTCGTTTTCCGACTTGCCGGGTACATTGCACAGAACCAACGAGGCTTGCAGATCCGGGCGATACACTCGTCAGTGTCCGAGCGCCTGTTGGTGATATCAATATAGCAATCGAAAAATGCGCTGTTGGACGTGGCGTTGCGGCAGTGCGCCATCTTAGCGGAAGTCAATCCCTTACATATTATTCGATGCGTAATCTCAGTAAGCTCTTTGATAAATTCGAAGGGGAAGGCACCGTGTTTGGTTCGATTAATAAAACTGATTTTGCCAAACTCCCGTTCATTGAGCCGCCACCTTCCATCCTGAAAGCTTTTGACCATCATGTCACATCTTTTGACAGGCAAATCGAAGTCCTAGAACGCGAGTCTCGCGCCCTTTCAGCTACCCGCGATGCGTTACTTCCGAAGCTAATCTCCGGAGAACTACCGATAAAGGATGCTGAGCGAATTGCCGGGAGGTGTGTCTAATGTCGGCTGCATTTGACATGATTGCACCTCATTTCCGCAGGATGGTCGAGCGGTGGCCTGACGCGCAGACCTTGAGCAATCACTATCAAGTGGTGGTCGAGAGCTTTGAGGGGAATCAGCACGGCCTTGTTGAAACAATCAAGTCATTCGTGGAATGTGTTTGCCTTACCGTTCTCGGTGAATACGGCAAGTCAATGCCCAACTCATATCCATCCACAACGGTGATGCTTGTAGAGGCTCTTAAAATCCTTGGCCTACAAAACTCGCACGGTGCAAGTAAGCTTGACCGAATCCTTTCCGCGCATAACAAATTAGCTGATGCACTCAGTGATGTTCGCGATGAGGATGGCCTCATTGCCCATGGCAAGGATGGCTTTCTCGATACGCTGACGAAAAACCATATTCGAGCATACCTTCTTACAGCTGACACGCTATTAGCTTTGCTTCTTGCCGCCTTTGAGGGAACGGAACCCGATCTCCAATTCACTCGCGAACCATACGAACGATTTGATCACCTTCACGACCGAATTGATGGTTCGGTTTCGGTCGAATCGTCGATAGATTATGAGGAAGATGATTCGCCGGTTGTTGTGGTTACTATCAAATCCGGCGGACTGCCTGACGGACTTGAGCTTCGTATTGAACCAAGCCGCCTACTATATTCGATAGATCGCACCGCATATATCGAATTATTAGCGTCATCTGCTGCACAGGCGGCCGTTGAAGAATCTAGAGTATACAGCGAGGGTGCGGTTGTGGAGGCCGATGAGTATGTAGGCGCGAGAGAAGATGAGCCGAACTCCGAAGTTACTTCTACTTATGCCGGATATCTGTTGCCATTGGTCGATGAGCTTCGCTCATATGTGAGTACGCTGAACTTGCCTGAGCCGACGATGTCTGCTGATGGTGCAGACATGATTGAATCCATTTTGGCAACGGCGGAGGCTAATATGGGTGTAGATTGGCGTGATCGTGAGTCCTTGCAATCGAGAATGAAAGTCGCATTGCGAAGGACACTTGTTCAGTTTGGACTTTCGGAGGACGAATCCAACAAATGTGCGGAGCATTTGGTTTCATGGTTCAAGATTCAAACCGTTGGCATGAAGAACGGTGGTGTGGAGAGCGTCCAATGACCGCAAATAAACTTACCGAATCCGTTATCGAACAGGCCGCGCTCGCATGGCTCGAAAGCTTGGGATATAAAATCATCTTCGGTCCCGACATCGCTCCCGACATGCCCGCCGCTGAACGCGGCGACTACGGTCAGGTCGTTTTGGAAAGACGACTTAGCGATGCAATCGAAAGAATAAACGGCAATACAATGCCGTCGGATGTTTATGACGATGCCGTCAGGAAGGTCATCCGCCCCGATTCTCCAAGCCTCATTGCAAACAACCGTAATTTTCATCGTCTCCTTACTGACGGCGTTCCCGTGGAATATTGCGATGGCACGGGCAGGCTCAAGTCCGATCTCGTGCGTATCTTAGATTTCGACGATCCGAAAAATAATGAATTTCTTGCGGTCAACCAATTCACCGTAGTTGAAGATCATCACGAACGCCGGCCGGACGTAGTGCTATTTATCAATGGCCTACCCATCGCCGTCATCGAGCTCAAAAACGCCGCTGATGAAAATGCCACAATATGGTCGGCATTTAATCAGCTTCAAACCTACAAGGCTCAGATTCCGTCATTATTCGTTTTTAACGAGGCCTTACTCATTTCCGATGGTGTGGAGGCAAGGATCGGCACCCTCACGGCAAATCGTGAATGGTTTATGCCGTGGCGTACGATAGAGGGCGAGGAACTCGCGGACGCAAAACTGCCACAGCTCCAAGTTGTGCTTGAAGGTATTTTCGAAAAGCGACGCCTGCTCGACCTGATCAGGCACTTCATCGTATTTGAGGATATGGGTGGTGGGGTGCTCATCAAAAAGATGGCAGGCTATCATCAGTATCACGCGGTAAATTTGGCACTTGAGGCGACCGTGCGTGCATCAGGTGTCGGCGGCGATAAACGCGCCGGTGTCGTGTGGCATACTCAAGGGTCAGGAAAAAGCCTCACGATGGCATTCTATGCGGGACGTATGGTGTTACATCCTGCTATGGAAAATCCAACGATCGTCGTCATCACCGATCGCAACGATCTCGACGATCAGCTCTTTGGCACATTCGCAGGGTGTCGTGAACTCCTGCGCCAACAGCCGATACAGGCGGCGAGCCGCTCAAATCTGCGGGAGTTGCTCACGACCTCATCGGGCGGCGTTGTCTTCACGACGGTTCAGAAATTTTTCCCCACCGACGAGGAGGACAAACATCCGTTGCTTTCTGACCGGCGAAATATCGTCGTCATCGCCGACGAGGCCCACCGAAGCCAATACGACTTTATCGATGGTTTTGCACGTCACATGCGCGAGGCCCTGCCTAATGCGTCATTTATAGGATTTACCGGCACGCCAATCGAGCTTACGGACAAAAACACTCGCGCGGTCTTCGGCGATTATGTGAGCATTTACGACATCGAACGGGCCGTAAAGGACGGGGCGACGGTTCCAATCTACTACGAGGGCCGTCTTGCCAAGTTGGAGCTAGATGAAAATGCGAAAGCGCTTTTGGATGAGGAGTTCGAGGAGGCCACCGAAGGCGAAGAGGTTGAACACCGCGAACGGCTGAAAACCAAGTGGGCGCAGCTCGAGGCCTTGGTCGGGACCGAAAAACGGCTCAACCTGATCGCCGAGGATATGGTCAGGCACTTTGAAAGCCGGTTGGAGGCGATGGACGGCAAGGCGATGATCGTATGTATGAGCCGCCGCATCTGCTTCGAGCTTTACAATGCAATCATAAAGATCCGGCCCGAGTGGCATCACGTCGACGACGACAAGGGGGTCATGAAGATAGTCATGACCGGTTCGGCATCCGATCCGCTCGATTGGCAGGGACATATCCGTAACAAGCCTCGCCGTGAGGAACTTGCGAAGCGATTCAAGAACCCCAAAGATCCGTTCAAGATCGTCATCGTCCGCGACATGTGGCTGACGGGATTTGATGCGCCCTCCCTACATACGATGTATGTGGACAAACCCATGCGGGGCCACGGGTTGATGCAGGCGATCGCAAGGGTCAATCGCGTGTTTAAGGACAAACCGGGCGGGCTCGTAGTGGATTATTTGGGCCTCGCCGATCAACTCAAATCTGCCTTGGCGACCTATACCGAAAGCGGTGGCAAGGGGCAGACAGCGATCGATCAGGCCGAGGCCGTAGCCGCCATGATGGAGCGCTATGAAATATGCTGCGACATCTTTCATGAGTTCGATAGGTCCGCATGGAAAACGGGTCTGCCGCAACAGCGGCTATCGGTCCTACCTGCTGCGCAGGAACACGTTCTCTCGCAGGAGGATGGCAAGGGCAGGTTTGTAAAGGCCGTCATGGAATTATCGAAGGCATTTGCCTTGGCAGTGCCGCACAAAAAGGCTCTCGAGATTCGCGACGATGTGGCCTTCTTTCAGGCGGTGAAGGCCGTATTGACCAAGAGCACTACCGGCGACCGTCGCAGTCCTGACGAAATCGAATTTGCTATACGTCAGATCGTTTCGAAAGCCGTCTCATCCGACGAGGTAATCGATATCTTCGCCGCCGCCGGAATCAAGAAGCCTGACATATCTATCCTTTCGGATGATTTTTTGTCGGAAGTGCGTGGCATGCCACAACGGAATTTGGCCGTCGAGCTTCTCAGAAAACTTTTAGAGGGCGAAATCAAATCGCGCGGACGGAAAAATGTTGTTTCTGCCCGATCGTTTGCAGAACTGCTTGAAAGCGCGATCAAAAAATATCAGAACCGAGCAATTGAGACGGCTCAGGTGATCGAAGAATTGATCGCGTTGGCAAAGGACCTGCGTGCCGCGGGCCGGCGCGGTGAGGAACTGAATCTTTCGGAAGATGAGGTCGCGTTCTACGATGCCTTGGAGGTGAACGACAGCGCGGTGGCCGTGCTCGGCGATGAGACTTTGAGGCTGATTGCACAGGAACTTGTCAAATCGGTGCGAAACAATATCAGGATCGATTGGACCGTGCGCGAAAACGTGCGTGCGCAGATGCGCGTGACCATCAAACGCATTTTGCGGAAATACGGCTACCCACCGGACAAGCAGGCGCGGGCGACCGAGCTTGTCTTGGAACAGGCAGAGGTGCTTTGCCATGAGTGGGCGCCCGAGGCTTAGGCCCGGCGAGCTTTTGCCATTTTTTGGAAGATTTTTGAAATGCGCCTTATTTCGATAAATTGCATGTATTACAATGAGTTAAGTCGTCTTTGCCGAAACACGGATTTTGGGAAAACGTCCGTCGGAAGCATCCCATTTTTAAAGAACTTTTTCGCTTTATTTCGTCGCGGATGACGATATACGAAGATCCATGCCCTGTAAGTCCAAGAAACCCGCCGGTCCCGGCTTTGGGATCGGCAAAATATCCCTCCCCAAATGGCTTCCCAAGGGCGCGAAAAATTATGCCGGTGGGCTCCTCAAGCGTTATGAGAAAAATTGCGTTATAGAGGTCAAGGCAGAGCAGTTTAAGGCCCTGTTTATATCGCCTGCCGCTAAGAAGTTATGGAAAGAAGTCTCCGCCCTTTCCGATGATCCCAAGTTTGCCGCCGATTTTGCATACCTCGCCTTCGAGGTGGTCGAGTACAATTGGCGCTATGTAAAACCGCGTGAGGGCGCGCTCAACTACCGGACGATGAAGGAATCCACGAACACATCGACCAAGACGAAATGCAGGGCCGAAAAGCGGTGCGGACGCTTTCGGATCGACAAGCACGTCAACAAAATCAAGATAACGGCCGAGAAGCTTCAAGAACTGATATCGCCGAAATATCCGTTCTTTTACGAATTTGTCGAAGCCCATCGTCGGTATGAGGACTTGGACGTGACCTTGAAAGATTTTTTGGATGACCTCGCAAATTTCGATTTTAAGCTCATCAGAAGCCACAACGAGATATTTGAGGGTTCCGCTAAGGTCAGGCTCGGCACGAATAAATCGTTCATTCATTATTATTGCCGCGAGCTGTGTGGCTTCTTTCTGAGTAGCGTCAACAGGCCATGCGAGGGCATCGTCGCCGATCTCGTAAGTGTATTGTATCCCAAACATACCCTAGGCAACGAGCAGGTCAGAAAAAACATCGCCGATTTGATCCCCAAGAAATAGTT
>Ga0255345_1006310_pt1 | contig 11640 bp, 10 predicted proteins | sample wastewater_treat_6_FD_192415 | JGI IMG/M metagenome (GOLD analysis project Ga0255345, IMG submission 192415) | Wastewater microbial communities from Lulu Island WWTP, Vancouver, Canada - plant20 | ecosystem: Engineered > WWTP > Wastewater > Unclassified | place: Canada: Vancouver, British... | reverse complement strand
CACTGAATAGATTGGCCCAAGGGCTGCCAGTGACAGCATCATTCCCCATCCGCATTGAGATGGTTTGACCGTTTTCGCAGCATCGATCCGATCTGCCATGAATTCGAAATAGGTCATACCCTGTGGTGCCTGGAGAACGCTCATCGGCTGATTGCCCCGATAAGCGATAAACAGGATGGTTGCGATCACCAACAGAAGCAAAGGGTTTTTTAAAATCTTGAAGACTAAATGAAATCCCTTCAACAGAAACATACTTTCCTCCATAAATTTGATTAGCCAAAAACCAGACCCTGAATGGTCAGATCAAGATCATCCGTGATTGGGACGGATCCGGCCTTAAGTGAAACACCCCCCGCTCGTAAAGCGGCTTTCAAGGCTGCAGCTCGTCTCCGTTCGGGAATATCGGAAAAGAAGAAGAGCAGATCATCATCCTCCCCTTCTCGCAGACTCAGCGTAAAACGAATCTGATGAACCTTGCAATCCAGCTTTGGGCGACCGCGCTTTGAACCCACGTTTAGGTTTTTCGATTGTGGTTCTGAAATAGCGATAGTTTCCATAAACCCCTCGCAATCGATTGAACGGGATCATCTGCCAGGATGCCTTTACCATTGAAGAAATAAGGCAATGAGTTCTTGAGTAGGATCGCCCCACCGCCTACCAGGATGACGGCTGTGAAACGCCGCCAGGCTTTGCCCCACCGCTTTTCAATCTCTCCAGTGACCTCACGCTCCCAGATTGGTAGTGCTTGTGAAATGTCGAGTTTATTGGCACGCAAGAGCGTATCCAATTCACCCAGGGAGTAAAGCTGCTGGCCATTGACCAGCTCCAGCAGCCGGCGTACACCGGTGGTTGAAGCACCCGTAAATCGTTGAACCGGAATCTTTTCGCGCACGACCAACAATTCGGTGGTGTTCATGCCGATGGATACAACCCCGACTTCCTGCGTGTATGCGCTACGCCGTTCAGGAACGATCTTGCCTTCATCATCCAGCACATAATCAAACAGTGCACCAGCCGGCTGAGAAGTAACCCGAACCTCGATCACATTCAGGTGATATTCCTGGTCATTGGCTTTCCAGGTGTGTTCTGCTTTCATCCAACGCTGAATGCTCTCCACCGTGATTCGTGCTTCCTCCCCGGAGAGGGTATCCAATGGCAACCCACAGGTAATACTGACAGGCTGCGAAATGTCACCCGACCGCTGAACCAGGCGGGTGAATCCCCCATAGAAAAGAGCCAGCATTTCCGGTGAACCGGCAAAACGATCCATGCTCAGGTTTTCTACTGGCCGTCCGCTGTCGTGTGCGCCACTATCGACAAAGAACGTGCTTCCCGACGGCAAAGCGATCCGCAGCGGCAGGCGGGAACTGCCCAATCCCAGCATGCGCCCTACCAGAGGACCATTATTAACCGCGACCTGAGAGATCAATTGAATGCTCTGCTGTTTCCCGTGCAGCTTGAGCGCTCCCATTCCCAGATCGAGTCCAAAATTCATTGTTTCTGTCATGCAATCTCCTTTATTCTACATGATACAAGCTAACTTGGAGCAAATTGAGGTAAAAAAATCAACCTCATCGGTTGAATTTATTGTAACATATTACTCCAAGTTAATCAATAACATGTAGTAATTATTCGGGGGATTACTTTTTATATGGCCGGCCCGAATCATCAAATGCCCATTTGCCCTGACCACTGTTTTGGCGATAGACTCTGGCGCAGTAAGCCACATCCGCTTCATCCAACAGTGTCTTTCGACCCTCTTTGCCCAATTGGTGGATCAGCCCTCGCTGCATCCAGCGCGTGAGTGTGGAAGTGTTGAGCTTGTATTTCCGACCGGCTTCACTGATGCTGATCGGAACGCCTTTCAAGCCGGCATTGAGCTGATACTCAGGTAAGGCTTCCTTGGGCAGTAGATTATTCACGCTGATTTGACTGATACCAATATCCCCATCGGTCATCACGGCTGCCTGAAGTTTTCCCTCATCGGCCAACTGATATATGGAATCCAAATCCAACCCAAGCTGTTTGGCGGCTTGTTCGGGGGTGATGTAATATTCCAATCGGGATTGATCGAGTTTCACGGACTGCTCACAGAATGCGATTTACTACAAGTTAATCATACAGTGAAAGTGAAGGATCGTCCAGCTATAGAGGTTATTGCATGTCCCCTGATATTTAGGTTAACTGACCTGAAGGTTAAATGACCTAAAAATCCGGATGACGTATCCTATTGTTTGGCTGATAATTTCAAAGTCCGGGAAAAGACAAAATTAAAATTTCGACAAATAATAAGGGTCTGCGTCCTTGCTGACGTGCCGCAGACGCCTTGTTGACACACCGCAGACGTTGACGCAGACTATGCCGCAGACGTTGATTGAACAGAAAGAGCGCTGAAGCGCCTTTTCCCGTAAAGGGATATGGAAATACCATTTGACCTGGAATGACCTCTCTATCCCGAAAGCTTGACTCTAAATGGGCATAAATTGCACCAGCATACATAGGTCAAATGGAGAGTCTAGAAGACGAGAGACTGGAAATATTTGCACAAATAAATCGGCATATTTTTTTGTGCAAGGAAAAACCTTCTTGATCCATGGGAACGGTGTGCACTCTGTTCCATCCACTTCGATCCCCTAGAGTCTTAAGGGGGAACGGGTCAACGGAGTGACACATCGTTCTCTGTTGGATGGTCTTTGATGGATTTGAGAATATCACCCAATCGCCAGGGACGATACTCCCTGACCTCAACACTCATATTGATATGGTTCGGTCCCAGATTGGAACCTTCAGGCGGCGGTGGGACATTATGAATATGACCATGAAGGTTGATCCAACCATCTTCAAGAGGGACGATCGGGCGATGTGAAAAAACCAGGCTTAATATCCCTCTCCATCAAGTGAATTCAAAGCCTGTTCGATATTATCAAACCAATATTTCTTGTATCCATTCGCCAGATATTGCCGATCAGCAGTGTAGAGGAATACACTGACAGTGACTTCCAACCCTTGATGGTGAAATACCCTGGGCACGCCATTCTCTTCAAACAAAGCGCGGTATCCATCTATCTTGTGCTCGTATTCCGTACGGCCAGTACCCTTAGGATCGATGTACACGATGTGGTATCGGTTTCCTCTTTTGAGCCAGAAGATGAAATCGGGCTTGAAATTGGCGATACGGTTCTCAATCGGGTAATAATAGGGGATGTTGATGTCATCAACGGTTTCATCAACGCGACTGAACAACCACCAATCGAAGTTCTTAAATCGATGATCCTTCTTACGCAGATATTCCTCAAGAGAGCGCAAGAAACGCACTTCACTTTCTACGTGGATGACACTGCGGATGTAATCGATTCGCTCGTTTTCACTCAATAGAACCGGAATGTAGTAATGGTTGGCAATCTTTTTGATTTCCAGTTGGGCATTATCAGCAAAGAAAGTTTCATACTGTTTTAGACCATTAATTTCATTGTTAAAGTCATCAAATGAGAGCTGACCGGAGTTGAATTTCGCTTTTGCTTCCTGGATCATTTGAACATCTTGAAGTACTCTTTGAATTCTTCGTTCCAGATCCCCGATTTTTTCAATGGACACTTTAATATGTCTGAAATGATTGATCTCGTTTTCCAGCTCTTTAAACCCGGTTAGCTCCTTGTTACGCAGGTTGAAATAATTGGATGACTGACGGATGAGCACCGGTAGATTGCGGTATGGACGCGGATTATCCGTCCGGTATGTTTCGCCAGGATTGTGCAGGCTGGCTCGCAGGGCGGTAATCTGGACTGGTGGGACTTCGTGCAAGGCATAAAATACCCGGTCGTCATCTACATAATTTAGATAGTTGGTCAACAAATCCAGGTTTTCGGGCGTCAATGAGAACTTTGCCAGCTCTCGTTCTTTGTAAAGTAACGCAGAACTCTGAGCGTAGGTCGGGATCAACAGCAGTTTACCCTGCGTCGCTTCTATGTTGAGTTCAAGCGAGATTTCCACCTCGCCGGCCTGTTTTTCTTCCTGATCCAGGCCGCCAATCACCAGGTTGAGCGCTTCGCGATTGGTACCGAAGATGAAAACGCTTTCCAGCGGTTGGATATCATTTTTTATCCTGTCAAGCACTTCATGATCTTCATCTGGAAGCGTATTGCTGGTGATCAGTTCGCGCAGACGTTTACGCCGGTTTTTGAGCGGTTCAATTCGCACGCCGCGCCCGACGGATTGCAGGATAAACTTCTTGGCTTCCGTGCCTGTGCCGATATTGATGTAGGTGATGACATTTGGACGATTGGAATCCCAACCCTCATAGAAACTGCGTGAACCGAGCAGGATGTTGATATCGGAATCGGGCTGGTTCAGCCGCTCAAAGTAGCCCTCATCTGTAAAATGCTGATTCACTTCATAACCTGAGAGTTCTTGCTTTAACCAATCGGTAATATCCCCGATGCGGATTAAGGCAAACGGGTCGTCACTGGTCTTGAGTTTGAAAGCCACTTCCTGCCGGTCTGAGGGGCGCGTCAGGACTTCAATCTCACCAGCCGAGGTGGCGTTAAACACCTCGCGCAGTAAGTCCGCCTGGGTGATTCCGTTCAGTAGGCGATCATCCACCCGAATGGAGGTATCACTTTCAAACAAGAATTCTGGACGGTCGCGCAGTTCGCTTAACAGCTCTCGTTTGGCGCTTTCCCAGGTCTCGGCGTCAATTTCTCCTTTGCCAATGTGCACCAGTTCACGGAAGAAGAGTTTCAGGTCGGCGTCTTCGGTATTGACCGAGTTGACCAGGGTCATCATCAACGGACGATGATACAGGTCGGCGCGCACCTGGCGCACCCTGGCTTCAATGCTGCGTGCATAGGTGAGCATGATTAAGGCTTTAAGGACGATCTTCTGCTTTTCTGCGTCGGTGTATTCATCTCCCTTTTTGAAGGCGCGCACTTCCTGTTTAAGGACGGCGATGTGCTTGCCATAGCCTTTGCGGATAAACTCGCTCAGGTTGAAGTTTGCCGCGGTGATGATGATGTCGCGTGGATCGGTGAAGGTGGCGGAAAAGTTAAAGAGAAAGCCATTGCGCGAGAGGATGGAATAAATGTGCTGGCGTTTGGAATCTTCCTTGTCGCCTTTGTGGGCTTCATCCAGCAGGATATACCAGTTTCCATTGTTATCGTAGCTGCGGAAGTCGATAATCTTGTCTTTCTTCTCATCGTTCAGGTTATCTGAACGGTAGTAGAAAATATTCAGTTCCTGCCCGCGCAGCAGCGAGGGAGATTGGTGTTTGACTTCGGCGTAGTCACGCAGTTCATGCAGGCGGATGAACAGCCCTCCGCCGGCATTGAACTCGTCCACGTGGGCACGCAATTGCTCCAAAAGGTCATCACGATGCGCTAACACCAGGATGTCGTGAGCGGGGATTTCGCCACGCTCCATCAGGTGGTGCAGCAGCTCGATCATTTTGACGATCACCAGCGTCTTGCCGGAACCGGTCGCCATCCAGAAGCACATACGGTTGATGAACTGCTCGTAAGGCATGCGGTCATCCGTCTGGCTGTAATAGGTTTCCAGTAGGGCTGCCAGCTTGCGTTTGGCAGCTGAGGAGCGGTCCAACGGTAGATCAAGGTCCTCTTCCAATCCGAAGTCGCGGTACCAGGCCATGTAAGCCTGCTTGCGCTCGTTCTCAGGCTTCCCTGGGGTCTGGTAATATTTCCATAAGGCGAGGAGTGCGTTTTGCAGGGCTTGCTGCTGGTAATCCCAAAGGATTTTGCCACGAGAGAAGGTTGCCAGATCAAAGCCGGCCCAGTTGAGCGGCAGCGACCCCTGCGGCAGGTTATCCAGCATGTTTTGAAGGAAAATGCGGACCATATTACTGCCACCAGACCAGGGGTTTGATGGTCTGCCAATCGGGGTCGGTCAGGCTCATGCGTTCGCCATCCTGAAACTCGACGTACTCTGCGGTGATGCGTTTGATCCACTTGCCGCGGCGCTGGGAAAGGGTTTCGGCCAGATCGATGTCGGGGTAGAGGCGTTCAGGGTGGAAATGGGCTTTGTTACCTTCTTCGTCAACCTCAACGGAATCGAGCATCTTCATATCGCGCAGGAAGACATAGCTGTGATAGGGGTCTTCATAGGGATTGTGGAACAGGTCTGCGTCAGCGTAGTGGGCGCGGCGCAATACATCTTCGTATTGTTCAAGTTCATAATATTTGAAAAAACCACCGCCAGTCCATTTCTCTTCAGCAGAAATTCCGCAAGGTTCATGGTTACCTTTACCTGCCAATACTTCTTTCAATCGACCTAATATACCGGTTGCTTTTTCTCCGTCAGAGTTGATATAGAAATCATTAAAATGGCTTCCTAATTCAATCCCTAACCATTTTCTTCTAAGCTTCTGTGCGGCCGATAAAGTAGTTCCACTTCCGGAAAAGAAATCAAGAACCATCTCTGTGGGGAGTGAAGATGAGAGAATAATTCTTTTAATTAATTCCTCGGGTTTTTGAGTATCAAAACCTGTTCTTTCTTTTGAAGTTGTTCCTAGATAAGGTATATCCCATACATCATCAAGACCTGTATCGTTTACTTCATCATATACTACTTTCCCCTCGGTATCTTTTACATTTTGAATTCGATTCTTTTCTTTATCCCAAAAAATTCTTTTTAATTTCTTTGGCCGATCAAGAGGTGTTACTTGAGGATAAAAATGATTTTCTTTTTGGTCTCTAGCATAAAAATAAATACTTTGGTGGTTTCTTGGGTAAGCACCCATCCCACGCATTTGAAATTTATTCCAGTAGTACCAAATTATTTGGTTTTTAAAATTCTCTTCTCCAAAGAAATCGTTCAGCAGTATCCTACCTAGGTAGTCTGAGCTATGATCTAGATGAACAAAGATGCTACCCGTTTTTGTGAGTAGAGTTTTAGTTAACCATAATTTGTTTGAAAGAAGTGATAACCAAGTGGAGCTTTTAAAATTGTCAACGTAATCGAATTGTTCTCCTGTATTAAATGGTGGATCGATATAAATCGATTGGATTTTTTCTGAAAACTTGGATGCTAAAGAATTTAATCCTTGATAACTTTCGCTGTGCACCAGCCAGCCGTCCAGTGCGGCGTCCAGATCGTCAAACAGTTCCAGAATGTCCAGTTCCAGATCAGAGAAGTACTTTGTATCGATGGGTAGGTACTGGTACTGTTTATGCAGAGGAGCGCCGGCCGCGTCTTTCTGGGTAAGCATCTCCAGCTTGAAATCCTCACCGATCATGCCCAGGTCGCGCCATTCCTGTACCTGCTGTGGCAGTTTGGGGTGTGTAAACAATTTCTCCAGCACCGGGCTGCCGCCCAGTTTATCCAATGTCAATACATAGTGGCTGTTGCGCACAAACTTAGGTTTGTTCCAGATCTTGACCAGCTCGTCTTCAAACTGGCTGATAAAATCGATCACTTTGTAGGCGATTGCTTTTAAGGCTTGCAACTGCGCCAGGCGCGCCTCGCTCCACACGTTCTGCCCGGCAAACAGGTATTGATAAAGCCACAACTCGAACTGTTCCTGCAAAAAGGCACGGGCATCCTTGTTGATAAAGAAATCCACCTCGCTCTGCTTTTCAAATACGCGAAAGGCTTTGTTGAGTGTCTCATCATCCAGCTTGCCGTTGGCTTTCTTGATGTCCTTGAGGATGTCGTCCATCCTGGTAGTCTTGCCTTTTTCAGAGTAAGCCACGTCAAAGACTAGCGTGCCGTCTTCGGGCTGAACCTTGCGGAAAGCATAAACGACTTCGCGCTTCTCGTTGGATTTCTTGAGCGTCATCTTGGAAGCATCAAAGAAGAACTTGACCCCATCCACTTCCACATTCAGGCTGGTGAAGATGCGGTCTGTTTTGACGTAATACAGCATGTGGGTTTTCCAGAACAGGATCACATCGCGATCATCCGTATAAACCTTCTCATACACGTTCTGGTGCAGGGCGGTATAGCGGAAGTAGATCGAGCCGCTTTCGCTGAAGTAGCGCTGGAAAAAGGTGTACAGTTTGTCAAACAATTCTTCGCGGAAATCCGGGAAAGGCTGCAGCGCGGCAGTGATGTCCTTCTGTAATTGAGGGAAGACTCCCTGCTCATAGTAGCGTGACTTAATGCGCATCAGGTTCACGTAACCCGAATCACCCTCTACCTTTGCGCCCACGAAAATATCGCGCAGGGCTTCAAAGAATTGTATTTCAAATTTGTTGGTTTGTGGCATATTAAAGTCTCCAAGAGAAAATCGTAATCGAAGGTACTTTCGGGTAAATCAACTATGATTAGTAATGGCGATTTGCAGGGTCGTGTTGTTCGCATTCTTGCTGTTTGATCCATTCCAACACGGTTTCTCTCCGAAACCGCCAGTGTTTTCCCACCTTGAAACCAGGTAACACTTTATCCTGGGCGAGTTTGTAGATGGTCGACTGCGGAATGCGCAGGTAATTTGAGACTTCTTCTGCCGTCCAGAACTCATCCGTGTCGGCCATTACTCACCTCGCTGTTAAAATTGAGATTATCACAGTTGCTCCAATGATTATAGCATCAGGGAAGGAAAAGCAAAATCAAATAGGAGGGCAGTTTCCTCTTTTATCCATTTATGGCAAATAACGGTTTACAAATTATTAGTAATATGCTATTATGTAAACTGAAAGGGAAAAGGAGGCGGCCATGACCATTGGAGGGCGTATCAAACAGGCTCGGAAAGCGGGCAATTTTTCTTTGCGAAAACTGGCGGATGAAATTGGGGTCAGCGCCATGGCGATCTCAAAATATGAACGAGACCAGGACGTGCCCAGCTCAGGCGTTTTGCTGCGGCTGTCTCAGGCTTTAAAGGTCAAGGTGGATTTCTTCTTTCGCCCGAGCACGGTCTCCGTTCAACTTCAGGCTTACCGAAAACACGCTGTGCTGGGTGTCAAAGAGCAGGAAGCCATCCAGATGCGCATCCAGGATTGGGTGGAGCGTTATCTCGAGGTTGAAAGTCTTTTCCCGGAAGAACAACATGCAGCAAACCTCCCCCTGCGTAAAGTGACCTCACTGGATGAGATTGAAACCGCAGCTCTCGAATTACGTGACCACTGGAGCCTGGGCTATGATGCAATCGAAAATCTGGTCCAGTTGCTGGAGGACCGGGGAATCAAGGTGGGGATCATCTCCGGTTTTGAGCATTTTGACGCTTGCACTTTCAAGGCAGATGGCGATCCGGTCATTGTAACCAAAGGCGAATTATCAGGCGACCGGCAGCGATTCAATTTAGGGCATGAACTGGGACACCTGATCCTGGATGTTCAGGGCGATCTCAAGCCAGAACAGGCAGCTAATCGGTTTGTCGGGGCTTTCCTCGTGCCGGCTGCAACGGCTCGCTTTGAACTCGGTGCCAACCGGACAGACCTCAACATCAACGAGCTGCACATGCTTAAGCATAAATACGGCTTAAGTATGCAAGCCTGGATTTACCGCGCCAAGGATCTTTCCATTATTTCTGAAAACACCGCGACGCGTTTATTCCAGCAGTTTCGCGTCAATGATTGGCATCGCCAGGAACCAGGTAACCCTTATCCATCTGAAACGCCCATGCGAATGGAACGGTTAATTTATCGCGCTTTGGCTGAGGATTTGATCTCGCGTTCCAGGGCGCAGGAATTGTATGGCAAGCCATTACAACTAGGGTGGGAGATGGAGGCACTGCAGCAAAATGACCTTGCCATCCGTTCTGGTAACTGATACGAATATTTGGATCGAGCTCGAGAACGGCAAGATATTAGCCGATGTTTTCCGTCTTCCATACCAATTCTTTACCACCGATTTTGCGGTCGGAGAGTTTGTACATCCTGGGTGGGCACACCTTCACGATCTGGGATTGCAAACACATGGTCTTGAACCTGAATATGTTCTCGAATTAGTCCGGTTAAGGCAAATCCATCATCAATTATCCGCCATCGATCTGGCTGCATTATTGCTTGCCAGGGCATTGGATGCAAGTTTAGTGACCGGCGACAGAAGACTTAATGAACTTGCCAAAGCGCAGGGGGTACCGGTTCACGGGGTGCTATGGATATTGGATGAAATGGTGATCCACCATGTTCTTACAGAAAACCAAGCAGCAATTGCCCTCCGGGAAATGCTCGATCAAGGGGCAAGGCTGCCAGATGGTGAATGTCAAAAGCGTTTTGATCGTTGGTCATCTTGACCAGAAAGGATATTCGAATGAGTAAACCCAAAGGTACATTGCACAAGCCGGGTCAGAAGGCCCCGGAATCTGGACAATACGGCGTAGTTGGTCCAAAAGGTGGGAAAACCGGGACTGAAGTCACCGTTACCAAAGGCGAAACCTTGCCGCCAACGCCAAAACCCGGCCAGGGATTTATCCTGGTGGACAAGACCAAACACAAAGATGACAAATGATTTTGCCAAGGATGACGCCAGCCAGGGCTTATTACGGCTGAAGACATTTGATGTTGTATTCAGGACGCGGCTATTTTCATAAATGAGAACACATCCAATGTTATTATCATTTCAGTCTGAAAATGATAATAACAAAGCGCTTACTGTGATTGGAACTGATGCAAGAAATAAAGAAATCAGGATTATGATAATTTAGAATTCTTTAGCTCCAAATCTGATTAGTATATGTGGATTAGTTCTTGTGAGCATGGATCATCTAGTCCTAAAAAATTCAAAGGATGCGGATGGAAGGAAGTAAATTGCTACGATTTGAAGCTTGGGAGGCTGAAAAGATTAAAGTCCCGGATTTCCTGGCTGCTGCCGAGGAATTGGAACCCGGCTATCAGGTTGCCCGGCTCCGCATGTTACGGGGGTTAACTCAGGCTCAACTTGCTGAGATGGTTGGCACCCGGCAGCCTTCCATCGCCAGACTGGAAAATGGCACCAGCGCTCCTAGCTTATCCTTCCTTACCAAGATCGCTGAGGCGTTAGGCGCGAAGATTGAATTTAAGTTAATTCCCGAAACAAAATGACCTTGTTCGGGTTTTGATTGCCAGGTAGTTTGCCCAGACAAGACTTATTATAGTAAACTTGGTTATAATCAATCCAACAGTACCCACCACGCCTCTGCTTTGCATGCGCACCGAGGTGGGTCATTTTTTATTGAACCAAAACATCAACATGTGATGTCCTTCGAATTGCATAGCATTACGTGTGATCAGACGGTTAGTGTAAAATTCAAAGGGGTGCTAAAATTCTCATTATGTAAATAACTAAAATAGATTCCCGCCTTCATAGTTATCACTCAAAATAATAAAAAGGATTACTTACGATGATGAAGCCTCATAATATTTTGATAACCGTTTTGCTGACCATAACCCTTGCAGCCTGTAGCACGCCCACTGTGACAAAGACCTCTTCAAACCCGGCTGTGGAGGTCACGACGACCTCGTCTCTAGTTGAGACATCGATGTCTGGTATCGTAACCTTTGCTGATCCAGTGCTGGAAGCAATGATACGCAGCGCGATGGGCAAACCTGAAGGCGAAATCACCTTCGCGGAAGCCCAGGGCGTCACCCGCATGGATCTCACCGACTCTTTGCAGCGACAGCTCTCCGAATTCACCCCAATCACCAACCTCGACGGCTTGGAAGCCTTTACCAACCTCGAAAGCCTCGACCTGTCTCAAAACGCCGTGACCGACAT
>Ga0255345_1006304_pt1 | contig 11644 bp, 11 predicted proteins | sample wastewater_treat_6_FD_192415 | JGI IMG/M metagenome (GOLD analysis project Ga0255345, IMG submission 192415) | Wastewater microbial communities from Lulu Island WWTP, Vancouver, Canada - plant20 | ecosystem: Engineered > WWTP > Wastewater > Unclassified | place: Canada: Vancouver, British... | reverse complement strand
CGGCTCGGTGAACAGGTTGCGGACGGCGGAAAACTTTTTCCTTCCGCTACCGCTGGCAACGGCTTCCAGTCGGGCGCGAAACTCCCGCCTTGTGGCGTATCGTGCCGCGTAGCTCCGCACCCCTCGCGCATAGACTGGCGGAATAGGCTTCATGCCTAGAACGGGCGGCGGGGGCTTTGAATCGTTGGCGCATAGCAGAAAAATCCAGCCCCACCGCGATTCGTAGGCTTCCGCGTGGTCAAAGTCGGCCCGAACGTCCGCCCCTGCCGCCAAGAGCGTATAGGCCTCGATCTGGCGGACAAGCTCCCATTCCGCCGCTATGCGGTTGCGGTTGCGGATGATGGCGGACGTGATGTCTGGATTCCGCGCAAGGGTGAACCGTCCCCAGTAGGTATCTCGGAACAGTTCGGGATAATCGGTGGCCTCGGCGGCAGTGGTCTGGTTCTGGTTCGTAGTCAGTTCATTTTTCATGGATCAATCTTTCGGTGAATTATGGTGTGGCTGGTGGTCGGTTGTGCGGTGACATGGTCGGCCCCCTTTTGGGGATTTCGCCCGGCTTCATGGTTCATGATCTCCCCCGCGTACTACGTACAGCGGGGGGGAAGTCATGACCATGATTTCCATGATTGCCGCCGTTAATTCCGTTAATCATGGAAGTCATCCCACTTTGAGCTTCTTTTGGAGTCTGTCCGCCACTTCTGCCCGCTTCTTCATCAGGGCATCGGGCGGACCAATGAAGGTTGCGGCATTCTTGACGGGCGGTCGCCATTGTTCCCACACCCCGGCAAGCACAAGTCGGGCGGAAAGGTCTTTTGCCTCGTCGCGGGTTGCGCCCTTGTCACGCAGTATCTGGATCACTTCGGCGGAAGTCCCCACCTTGATCCCCAGCGCATCGGCGGCTTGGTCCTCTGTCATGGCCGGGCTTTTCTTTGGCCCCCGCCTTCCACGTGAACGGGCGGATAAGTCCGCTTGCCATGCATCCAAATCAAAACCTTCTTCCCGGTTGTAAGTCATGGTTTCCGGGTCAAGGCGGACGGCAAAAGGCTTTTCCTTCGGGCTGTCGTTGCTCTTGGCGTGAACCAGCAGGAGGGGCGGGTTGTCGGATTCGTCGCCGGGGGCCAGGTTCCACACGCAACGGGCGGTGCTATAGAGTGCCTTTGAACCCTTGCCAAAGTTGGCGGCATCGTAGCCCACAGCCTGAAGGATGTTCGCGGCCCCGGTGCGGGAGTGGGCCAGAATGCAAATTCCGGCTTCCTTGTTCACCCGGCGCAAGAGGCGGCGCAGGGTGGAAATGGTCGCCCTTGCATCCTCGTCGCTGTTGGCCTCCCCGTCCAGTACGTCGCCCCACGGATCAACCCATAGAACGTCCGGCTTGTGCTTTTCCAGCGTCAACTGCCAGCGTTCCAAGTTTGCGGGCGTGATGGAAATATAGGTGTCATCCGGCCCCTCCAGCGTGGCAAGCGAGATATGGTCGCCCAGCGTCTTAATCTGTGCCGGGGTCAATCCGACATTCATTTTCCGAACATCGTATTGAAGCCGATGGATGCTATTCTCCGAACCCATGAAAAGATGCTTCAAGGGTTTCGCCGCCGTTGGCAATCCGGCGAAGGGAATTCCCAGCACTTGATTCCGGGCGATGTTCAGCGCAAGGCGGGATTTCCCCAACCCACCAATTCCGAAAATCGCGCACAATGCGCCCAGAACCCATCCGCCCCATATCACAAGCGGGGATTCAAGGATCATGCGGGCAAGTTCATCCCATCGGCGGGTTGAGTAAGGGCGCACAATGTCCGCGCCCTCCGGGGTTTCGGCCTGTACGGTTTCGGTTTCTTTGTTCATCAGTTCAACAGTTTTCACGTGCGGGGGTTCCCTTCCGGGTCGGGATTCAAGTAGAGCAGGCGTTGCCATGCGTTTTTCTCCCTGCGGAAATGTCCGGGGAGGCGGGACAATCGGCTTTCATTCCGGCAAGCCGGATCGCAACCAAGCGGACACAAGACGCGGGGAAACAGTTTTCCCTCGATCTCCTGTTCCCAATCGGCGCGGGTGGCGCAATCAACGCGGAGAATCGCATGGATGGATTTTCCGCCCGAATCTATCAGCGCAACGATGGGGGCGGTTCGGAATCCCCACCAAAAGGCAAGTTGGCTTGCCTTGTCCATGCCGTCAAACTCGGCCACGGCGAAGCGGAAAGACGCAACGGCGGAATCCCCGCGCCGCGATAGTGTGCCGCTCCCGGTTGGGTGTTCGTCGCCCGTCAACGGATTGGGAATCCAATGGGGCGGGACGGGTGCGCCGCCCTCGATGCTGGCAATCCAATCCGCCACCGTTCGCACCTCGGCCCCGTACCGTTCGCCGCAAAAGACAAACTCGCCGGGGGCGTAGAGTGTTCGCAGTAGCGCAAGCGCATCCTCTGGCCCCGGCTCCCAGTCAATGCGGATGGGCGAAGCCTCCCACCAATCCGATTCTTCCGCGCCGTCGCCCCTGCGGATGAACGCTTGCGCGGTCTGCGGTAGCGGCTTCGGCCTTGGCGCGGAATACTTGCGCGGGGTGTAGTCGGCTCCCGGCGAAAATTCCGCGTATGCCTTGCGAATCGCCGCCGCTACTTCCGACGATGGGGACGGCGGGCGGGACATGGAGCGGATGATTTCGGCCTCGGCCTCCATCGGCGGGATTCCGGCGATGGCGGCAAGGTTCGCCGTTGTCATCATCCAGCTATGGACGCCGCTTCCGCTATGCGGACAACGGCGGATTTTTTCCGCGTAGCGTTTGGCGGCGCGGGGATTGCGGGTGTTGGCGTTCATCGTGCCACCTCCCGGCGCATCGTGCAGGGGTCACACCACAGGCGGCCCCGGTCACTCATGCGGTCATTGTCGTAGCTCGTCCAATCGTCGCCAATCAGCTTCCCGCAATCGGCGCATTTGTTGGGGGAGACTTCCCGCCAAAAGGCGGCGGGTTGCTCGGCTTGCGAAGTGCAACGGCATGGATTACAATTTCCGGCACAGGCGCAACTGTGTTGCCCTTCTGCCGCGTTTCTCCGTTCCGGGGGCGCGGCTCTTTCGTGTACTGCTCGCATTGTCTGCCCCTCCGATTAGCGCACCGTGAGATTGTCCATCGCCCGGATAAGTTCGGCGCGGCGATAGCGCAAAACGCGCCCGCCCCCTGCGCGGATATGCGGGATTTGTCCAGCGGCCCGCATCCGCTCAAACGTGCGGCGGGAAACGTTCAAGAAACGCGCCGCGTCATCGGCTTTGAAGAATTCAACGGCTTGGGAATTGTCGGTGGTCGTTGTCATGGCTTTTGATCTCCACCGGAAACGGCTCCGGGTTGCCACCCCTCGGCGGGATGCAACTTGCATCGCTTCGCCTCGCGGTATCCCTGTTTTGCCATGACGGGAAGGAAATAATCACTTCACGCACCCCCGAAAAAACACGATTCAGAAAAAAAAGAGGTGCAAAGCCTGTGGCCTTGCACCTTTTCGATTCTGGATGTTGGGCAGGCGGTCTATTTCATGCCTTTGAAAATATCGGATTGGATTCGCTTACCCGGCCATTTGCAGGGTTTCCCTTTTACCAACCTCGGCCTGATCCCAAAATGAACGCGGGTTTGTTTGATAGCCTCTTTGACTACTCGGTGACGCGGCATCTCCGCGTTATGCGCCCTAATCTCTTTGAATTGGTTTTGTGCGTACTCTTTCCACTCATCCGCCCGAATTTTGTTTTTGCGCGTGGCGTTCTGCCGTCCTTTGATCTGTCCGCGAAACTCCGGGAACAACCCCTGCAATTCAACGCCAAGATAAAAGGCTTCCACCGACGCAACCGCAACCGGATCGTGAATGCTCCCGCCCATGTACTGTCGGACACGCGCAACCTCTGGCCGCAAACGTTTCGGGATGTTCAACGCTTCGATTTTCTGTAGCGTTTGCGCCCGTTTTTCTTCGTCGCGCATGGCGCGATTAAATGCGGCTTCAATGCGCGTGTCGGCTCGTCGGGCTTGGGCTGGTGTAGCCTTTGGCCAAGTGTCCGCCGCTTCTTTGAGCGGTACGGCCAAGACGCGCTTGCTCTTGTTCGCTTTTGCGGCTGTTTTCTTCGTCGCCATATCAAGCCCCCTTCCGCGCCGTGCGATTCTCCGCCTCTGGCATCGCTTCGCCCTTCGGCACGATCTGCCAGTATTTCACGGCATCCGCCTTGCTCACCGTCGCATCCTTGTAGTGCTTTTCGATTTCGCGGGACATGGCACTATGCCCCATCATCGCCGCCAGCCTGTCCCGGTCGCCGTGCGCCTTGTAGTGGTAGGATGCAAAAGAGTGTCGGCATACGTCCGCCGTCCACTTGGCATCCGTCATTTTCGCCAGAATCCGCTTCCGCGCCCGCCTGAATGCCGTAGGATTCGCCACCAGCGGCCCCGCAATCTTCCGATATTTCCTCAACCAGATTTCCAGATTCGGCATGATCTCGACATGGCGGGGTTCCTGTACTTTGCTGTACTCGGCGCGGATGCTGATAAACCGCTCGTCATCGTCATCCAGGTTGATGTCCGCCCATTTCAAATGGGGCATGACTTCCCCGCCGTGCCGTTCCTGCATCGCCGCCAGATGATCCCGCGCATTTTTCAACGCTTCCGCCTCCCGCGATTTTTCCAGCCTCTCCCGATTGTTTGCCTGCTTGGCAGTATCCGCGCCCCTGCCCCGGACAAGCCCCAGCCTCATTTTTTCGGCGTTGTAGTTCGTTCGCGCCTGTCCCAACTTGTCTTTGGCCTCTTTGATCTTCTCATGTTCAAGCCCGTACTGCCCCGTTAATTCAGTCGGGCGCAATCCGGCAAACCACAGAACCGCGAATGCCGCCGCATACTCTGGCGCTTCCATCTCCACAATCCGCATGAAGGATTCAACGTCCCGCGCCGCCCATGTCGCCGGGGGCTTTTTCGTCGCTTTCGGAACGATGATGGATTGGGCGGGGTTGCTGTTGATTGCCCGCCTGTCCATGCACCAGCGGAAAAACGACACCAGAACCTTTTTCCATGCGCGGCGGGATACGTCCCCCCCGCCCGTTCCGGCCATGAACCGCGTGATGTCATCCGCCCATATCCCCGCAATCGCCGTTTCCGGCCCGATTGCATTCTTGAATGCCGTCAGCTTCTGGCGGATTTCGCGGATGGTCGCGGGGCGGTTCTTCAACGCCTCCCGTTCGGCCATGAATTGATCCACCGCATCCGCCAGCGTGATCTTGTTTCCGTCCATCGGGTGACGCTCCGCCCAAAAGCGCACAATCTCATCCAGCGTTGCGCGGCCCCCCGTGATCCGCTTTGCCCTCAACACCGCTTCCCGCGCATCATCGTCAAGGCTGTGTGCTGTCCCGTGCTTCTCGATCTCGTCTTGATAGGCGTTCAGATTGTCTATGGCCTCGCCCTTCGTCGCCCCCGTGATCCGCTTCCGGTTGCGGCTGTCGCAGTTGTCGGCAATCCAAAACGGGTTCTTATGCTTGTCCCCCTCGCCGGGAATGATGTGCCGGAGTTTCCACGTTACATTCCCCTTCCGGTATTCTTCCGTATGAATCTTGCGGCGGGCGCGTCTGGCTTGGCTTTTCTTGGCGGTTTTCATGGCGTCTATTGCCTCCCTTTGACTCTGAAAGCCACCTTACGCCTAATGCCCGAATATGTCAACACCGTGTCCACACTTTTTTTCTGATATGTCGTTATGCGTTGCGGTCAATATGGTTGCCGGATAATGGCCGCTTGCTTGACATGCAAGAGGTCACAGATTCGAGTTCTGTATCGCCCACCACTTAAAACCCCCGAAAATAAGGCGTTTTTGCCCGTTTTCGGGGTTTTCTTTTTCCCCGTTCCTATATTGCGCCCCGTCCCCTTTTGCCCCATATTGCCCCCTTTACGGGCTAAATATGTCCACACTATGTCAACACTACTTCGGCAATACCCGCTTGAATGAAACCGATTTTCGCCATATCGCCGGAATCCCCGGAATCCAGCCCCGGAGTGTTGACATAATCCATGTCCACACTTTTGCCCGTCCCTGCCCCAGCTTGGCGCATGGCTTGCGTTCGGCCTCCCGCCCTTGCCCGTATCCGTCCGGGGAGAAGCCCCCTTTAAAAACGATCCTAGCGGCTCGCCCTCGATGGTCGGCGGCTGGCCCCGGTTCAGGGTGTCGCCGGGATCATGGCGGCGGCGATGCTGGCGCGGGTGCAGGGTGCGGGATGCCGGGGCGCGTAGCGTGGAGCGTGGGCGGCGGCTGGCGGGGCGCGGCATGGGGACACGGCGCACCCCCACCGGGGGGCGGGGGGAGGGGGGCGAAGTCGGGGGGCGGGTGGCGTATATGTATATGCTCCCGGAAATTTCAAGGCCCGGAATTGTTGTAGCACGGCGCAAGGGCGGCGCGGCGCATAATCTTCCCCAGCCGCCGAGTTCAACCCCCACCGTCACCGTTTTCTTGAAGGTCGTCCGCGGCCCTTCAGAAATTCAAGTGAGCGATGTTGTTGGCTGATGCTCCTATGATTCTGACGAATCCATGATAGCCATTCCAACAAACACCACGACCAAGCAAGCGATGTAGGCAAGAATTCCCAAGCAGTACAGATTCAATACGGTTCCGGCCAAGCTCCACGCTTTGATGAACCAGAAGATCTGGGCAAGCACGGGGACCATTAGCGTAATCACTGCGCCAACTAGTCCGGACATTGCGAATGCTATAAGGATCGTCCACACGTGAATCACCAACCCAAGAATACCCATGATGGGATATGCGATTCCGACCAGAGCGCAACCGGCCCCTTCTCTAAACTTACCCATAACGAACACCTTTCTCTCGGCCAACAATGCAATAGGCCCAAGTCATTCTTGAAAAGGCCAACTGGGTAGTTCGTAGAATATCAGCCCACGGACAGGTGGGTCAATCTGGAATATGAGCGCAGAGGGATTGCGCCTATGTCAACACGCCGTTTATATTGCCATGCCCCCGGTGCGGAGGGGCGCGGAAAAGCATCGGGCGGCCCCACCCCGGCGCGTGGCGCGTGTTGTATCATGCGGCGCATCGCAATCCCCTGCGCTATCAACTAATAGGGAACGGGAGTTCACATTATACAACACGGTTGTTAATCATCGCGGAGGCGGCGCGGGTGCGGAACCCCGCCCCGGCGCGTAGGATGCTCTAGGAATCGCCGGGAGCTTGGCCTATGCCGTGACTCGGCCCCGCGCCTTCCGTGCGCTCCTGCGGGGCGGGGAAGGCTCGGTGAACAGGTTGCGGACGGCGGAAAACTTTTTCCTTCCGCTACCGCTGGCAACGGCTTCCAGTCGGGCGCGAAACTCCCGCCTTGTGGCGTATCGTGCCGCGTAGCTCCGCACCCCTCGCGCATAGACTGGCGGAATAGGCTTCATGCCTAGAACGGGCGGCGGGGGCTTTGAATCGTTGGCGCATAGCAGAAAAATCCAGCCCCACCGCGATTCGTAGGCTTCCGCGTGGTCAAAGTCGGCCCGAACGTCCGCCCCTGCCGCCAAGAGCGTATAGGCCTCGATCTGGCGGACAAGCTCCCATTCCGCCGCTATGCGGTTGCGGTTGCGGATGATGGCGGACGTGATGTCTGGATTCCGCGCAAGGGTGAACCGTCCCCAGTAGGTATCTCGGAACAGTTCGGGATAATCGGTGGCCTCGGCGGCAGTGGTCTGGTTCTGGTTCGTAGTCAGTTCATTTTTCATGGATCAATCTTTCGGTGAATTATGGTGTGGCTGGTGGTCGGTTGTGCGGTGACATGGTCGGCCCCCTTTTGGGGATTTCGCCCGGCTTCATGGTTCATGATCTCCCCCGCGTACTACGTACAGCGGGGGGGAAGTCATGACCATGATTTCCATGATTGCCGCCGTTAATTCCGTTAATCATGGAAGTCATCCCACTTTGAGCTTCTTTTGGAGTCTGTCCGCCACTTCTGCCCGCTTCTTCATCAGGGCATCGGGCGGACCAATGAAGGTTGCGGCATTCTTGACGGGCGGTCGCCATTGTTCCCACACCCCGGCAAGCACAAGTCGGGCGGAAAGGTCTTTTGCCTCGTCGCGGGTTGCGCCCTTGTCACGCAGTATCTGGATCACTTCGGCGGAAGTCCCCACCTTGATCCCCAGCGCATCGGCGGCTTGGTCCTCTGTCATGGCCGGGCTTTTCTTTGGCCCCCGCCTTCCACGTGAACGGGCGGATAAGTCCGCTTGCCATGCATCCAAATCAAAACCTTCTTCCCGGTTGTAAGTCATGGTTTCCGGGTCAAGGCGGACGGCAAAAGGCTTTTCCTTCGGGCTGTCGTTGCTCTTGGCGTGAACCAGCAGGAGGGGCGGGTTGTCGGATTCGTCGCCGGGGGCCAGGTTCCACACGCAACGGGCGGTGCTATAGAGTGCCTTTGAACCCTTGCCAAAGTTGGCGGCATCGTAGCCCACAGCCTGAAGGATGTTCGCGGCCCCGGTGCGGGAGTGGGCCAGAATGCAAATTCCGGCTTCCTTGTTCACCCGGCGCAAGAGGCGGCGCAGGGTGGAAATGGTCGCCCTTGCATCCTCGTCGCTGTTGGCCTCCCCGTCCAGTACGTCGCCCCACGGATCAACCCATAGAACGTCCGGCTTGTGCTTTTCCAGCGTCAACTGCCAGCGTTCCAAGTTTGCGGGCGTGATGGAAATATAGGTGTCATCCGGCCCCTCCAGCGTGGCAAGCGAGATATGGTCGCCCAGCGTCTTAATCTGTGCCGGGGTCAATCCGACATTCATTTTCCGAACATCGTATTGAAGCCGATGGATGCTATTCTCCGAACCCATGAAAAGATGCTTCAAGGGTTTCGCCGCCGTTGGCAATCCGGCGAAGGGAATTCCCAGCACTTGATTCCGGGCGATGTTCAGCGCAAGGCGGGATTTCCCCAACCCACCAATTCCGAAAATCGCGCACAATGCGCCCAGAACCCATCCGCCCCATATCACAAGCGGGGATTCAAGGATCATGCGGGCAAGTTCATCCCATCGGCGGGTTGAGTAAGGGCGCACAATGTCCGCGCCCTCCGGGGTTTCGGCCTGTACGGTTTCGGTTTCTTTGTTCATCAGTTCAACAGTTTTCACGTGCGGGGGTTCCCTTCCGGGTCGGGATTCAAGTAGAGCAGGCGTTGCCATGCGTTTTTCTCCCTGCGGAAATGTCCGGGGAGGCGGGACAATCGGCTTTCATTCCGGCAAGCCGGATCGCAACCAAGCGGACACAAGACGCGGGGAAACAGTTTTCCCTCGATCTCCTGTTCCCAATCGGCGCGGGTGGCGCAATCAACGCGGAGAATCGCATGGATGGATTTTCCGCCCGAATCTATCAGCGCAACGATGGGGGCGGTTCGGAATCCCCACCAAAAGGCAAGTTGGCTTGCCTTGTCCATGCCGTCAAACTCGGCCACGGCGAAGCGGAAAGACGCAACGGCGGAATCCCCGCGCCGCGATAGTGTGCCGCTCCCGGTTGGGTGTTCGTCGCCCGTCAACGGATTGGGAATCCAATGGGGCGGGACGGGTGCGCCGCCCTCGATGCTGGCAATCCAATCCGCCACCGTTCGCACCTCGGCCCCGTACCGTTCGCCGCAAAAGACAAACTCGCCGGGGGCGTAGAGTGTTCGCAGTAGCGCAAGCGCATCCTCTGGCCCCGGCTCCCAGTCAATGCGGATGGGCGAAGCCTCCCACCAATCCGATTCTTCCGCGCCGTCGCCCCTGCGGATGAACGCTTGCGCGGTCTGCGGTAGCGGCTTCGGCCTTGGCGCGGAATACTTGCGCGGGGTGTAGTCGGCTCCCGGCGAAAATTCCGCGTATGCCTTGCGAATCGCCGCCGCTACTTCCGACGATGGGGACGGCGGGCGGGACATGGAGCGGATGATTTCGGCCTCGGCCTCCATCGGCGGGATTCCGGCGATGGCGGCAAGGTTCGCCGTTGTCATCATCCAGCTATGGACGCCGCTTCCGCTATGCGGACAACGGCGGATTTTTTCCGCGTAGCGTTTGGCGGCGCGGGGATTGCGGGTGTTGGCGTTCATCGTGCCACCTCCCGGCGCATCGTGCAGGGGTCACACCACAGGCGGCCCCGGTCACTCATGCGGTCATTGTCGTAGCTCGTCCAATCGTCGCCAATCAGCTTCCCGCAATCGGCGCATTTGTTGGGGGAGACTTCCCGCCAAAAGGCGGCGGGTTGCTCGGCTTGCGAAGTGCAACGGCATGGATTACATTTTCCAATACAGGCGCAACCATGATGTTGCCCTTCTGCCGCGTTTCTCCGATCCGGGGGCGCGGCTCTTTTGCTGGTTTGCATTGTCGGCCTCCGGGATTAGGTGCGGAGGGCATCAACGCGGCATCGGGACAGAAAATCCTCAACGTCGCGGGTGTCGAGCAGGACGCTACGGTGTCCGATCTTGTAGTAATTCAACCGCCGTTCGGCCCATGCGCGTTTGAGTGCGCGGAGGGAAACGCCGTAGATTTCGGCGGTTTTCTTGGGGGTGTTGAGTCGGCTCCGGGGCGGGAGCTTGGGGGACTGGGTTGTTTCCATTTCCGGGTTCTCCATGAGACTTACTGGGCCTCACAGATTCCGGGCGGTTATTCATCCCGGCCCCGAAAATGCGCGGAATTGTCGAAAATCCTTCGGCAATTCCGTTATTCGCGTTATTCAAAAGTTATTCAAATCATCGGCATCATTGGGAGTGGTTCGCACAAAGTCGCCGCTCGGCGTTGTTCGTCCGGGGTTTGCATCCTGCCGCCTTTTCCATGCGGTGCGTTCTTCGCGGTTCATAAGCCATTTGGGTAATTCCATACCATCCTCGGCGTATATGTCCCGCAACCGTTCCCGGCATCGGCGGATGGCCGAAAAGTTTTTCCCTAAACTTTTGGCGGCTTGGTTCATGTTCCCGGCGTGTTTCTGAATCGCAAGGGCGATTGTTTTTTCTTCCGCCTCTAACTGGTTCCACACCATCCGCACAATCTCGCCCGCCGCTTCGCCGGGGCGTTCTCTCGCCTCTCGTGCCGCATCTTCCATTTTCTCGGCATGGCGCAAGGCAAGGGCGGTCTGTTCGTTTGCCTTTGCTTGTTCGTCGGCAAGTCGGGCCATTTCATCCGCAAGCCTTTTCTGCGATTGCTGAATCTCTGCATCCTTCGCCGGATCGCGGCCACACTTCGCGCCAAGCAATAAAGCATCGTAGGCCAATCCAAGCCCGGATTCTCCCCGGCGCATGGATTCAAGAAAACGGTCAATCTCGGCCCTCTCCTTCGGTGTCGCGGCCATTTCGGAAAACCGGATGAAAAGCCTGTGCAATTCTTCGGCCTTTGCAAACGCTTGGGCCATGCCGTCAAAGTTGCGGTCAATCTCTGCTTTTTCCTCTGCGGTCAAGTGCTTTTCTGTGGTGGTGGCGGGTGTTGGCGTGGTGGGCTTGTTCATGGCTATTTCCCTTCTTTGGATTCGGTGACGCTGGCGGGGGTGATGGCCCAAAACTCGGCGGCGGCTTCCTCGTCGGGCGGGTCTAGGTAGTGGGCGCGGGCGATGTGCGGGGTGTTCCCCATTTCCTCGCAAAGCTGGTTGATGTTCTTAATCACAGCTTGGCGATAGCTGCCGAACGTGTGGCGCATGATGTCTTGGCCCCATCGCAAGACTTCCGGTGCGGGT
>Ga0255345_1006297_pt1 | contig 11662 bp, 8 predicted proteins | sample wastewater_treat_6_FD_192415 | JGI IMG/M metagenome (GOLD analysis project Ga0255345, IMG submission 192415) | Wastewater microbial communities from Lulu Island WWTP, Vancouver, Canada - plant20 | ecosystem: Engineered > WWTP > Wastewater > Unclassified | place: Canada: Vancouver, British... | reverse complement strand
GATGGGCTACCCGGAGGTGGCCGAGTGGCTGGCGGACCACCGGCGCGAATACGCGGCCTTCGTCCTTGAGGGGACGAGACCGCTCGGCAAGAACTTCGGCGGCAAGGAGGACCCGGCACCATGTGCGGACAAGTAGGCATCATCTTCGGCCGCAAGCGCAGACGGCCCGACGAGCGGGATTATCTGCGCGAGCTTTTCATCCGCATGCTGCTGCACAGCGAGGAGCGCGGCCCGCACGCCTCCGGTCTGGCCTGGCTCAAGACCGACGGCAGTCACCGCATCTTCAAGCGGCCGATGCGGGCGCACGAGCTGGTGTACGAGAAGCCGTTTCAGGAACTGCTCGGACAGGTCGACAACGAGACCACCATCCTCATGGGCCACACCCGCTGGCGCACCCGGGGCAATGAGTTCAACAACCGCAACAACCATCCCATCCGGGCCGGGATCGTCATCGGCACCCACAACGGCACCATCTACAACGCCGATTATCTGTTCCGCCGTCTCGGTCTGCCGCGCTACGCCGAGGTGGACAGCGAGCTGATCTTCCGCCTGGCCGACCGTTTCGCGCCCGAAGGCCCCATCGACCAGGAGGGGCTAAAGAAGGCGCTCGCCCTCTGTCGCGGCCAGATGAGCGCTGTGTTGGCCTCGCGGCTCGATCCCGGCACCATCACCGTGCTCAAGGGCAACAAGCCGCTCTGCCTGCGCATCCACCGCCAGCACCGGGTGGTGCTCTACGCCTCGGACGACGCTTTTATCGACTTCGCCGTGGTCAACGAGAAGGGCTGGCGCGAGCTGGAGGTGCCGCCCATGACCATGCTCACCATCCGCCACGAGAATCTGCGGGCCATCGAAAACAGCGAAATCCGCTTCATACCCCAGGAGCGCAAAGGGACCCTGCCCGAAGGAGTGAATGCATGAACATTGGAGACACCGCGAAGCTGAACACAAACCCGGAAGACAGTACCGAGACCATCCTCCGGCTCTTCGTCTACGGCACCCTGAAACGGGGCTACTGGAACCATCAACGCTTCTGCGCCCAGGCTCGCAGCATCGAACCGGCCGTGGTCTGGGGCAGGCTTTACCATCTCAACGCCGGGTTCCCGGCCCTGGAAGTGCCGGAATGCCTGATCCTGGCCCGGGGCACCGCCGATCCACTGGCCGACGCCCGCAGGCAGCAGGAGAGCGGCCCACCGCGCTTCGGCCGCCCGACCGGCGACTGGGATCTGATCTATGGGGAACTGGTGACCTTCACCGCCCCGCAACGCGACCTGCCGCCCATCGACCGGCTGGAAGGATTTCGGCCTGGCGGGCACAGCATGTACCAGCGGGTGATGGTGGCGGTGCTATGCGGGCGCACGTCAGTTCCAGCCTGGACCTATTGGATGCCATGCCCGCCTTACGCGGAAAGAGTCGCCAGCGGCGAGTGGCTATGAGAGAAATGCAGGCTTTTGCGGCTTTATGCAGGCTAAAACGTTTGACAATCTACCCCTGCCAAAATATATTAAAGGCTGTTTTAAGTCGGGGAATCTTGCGCGGATTCCCGTGTATGACAGTTACGCAATATCCAATCCTCCATGAGGACGAAAGAAATGGCCGAGATGGAAGACCGCTGGTTATCGGTTAAAGAAATAGGCAAGTACCTCGGTGTCAGCAGTGACGCCGTTTACCGCTGGATTGATAAGCACGATATGCCTGCCCATAAGATCGGTCGTCTCTGGAAGTTCAAAAAGGACGAAATCGACGAGTGGGTGAGAAGCGGTGGAGCAAACACTTCCCCGTCTGACAACGAAATTTCTGAATCTAGAAGAAGAGAATCGTAATGGCCCGACTCGAAGAACTCAAACGGGGAACAACTGTCAGGGGCATCTTGCCCGATGGCTTCGTTACCGTCGTCGATGTTTCGTGGATCGGCTCCGTAGCGATTGAGCTTACCTACAAGGACAGCAAGGGAAAGCTGGCGAACGAGCTTATTTATCGTGATCGTGAAAATGATCTCGAGATACTCGAATCCGGCAAGCCGTGGAGTTTCGACGGCGATCCCGATGTCTTTCGGCTGGTCTCGGAGGCACATCGTATCCGGCTCGCCTATTTATTTGATCCGTTACTGGCGGTCCACACGTCGCTTGTTGATCCACTTCCGCATCAGATTACCGCCGTTTACGAGTCGATGCTTCCCCGGCAGCCGCTTCGATTCCTGCTTGCCGATGATCCCGGTGCCGGAAAAACCATCATGACCGGGCTGCTTATCAAGGAACTGATAGCACGCGGCGATCTTCAACGATGTCTGATCGTATGCCCGGGCAATCTTGTTGAGCAATGGCAGGACGAACTGTATCGGCGTTTCCATCTGCCTTTCGAGATCATGACGAACGACAAATATGAGGCAGCACGCACCGGAAACTGGTTCGCGGAGAATCCACTTTCTATTTGCCGTCTCGACAAGCTAAGTCGTAACGAAGAAGTACAGGAAAAACTGAAGACCACGGACTGGGACGTTATTGTCTGCGATGAAGCGCACAAGATGAGCGCCTCCTTCTGGGGTGGCGAAATCCGCAGAACCAAACGACATCAACTGGGGCAACTGCTTTCTACGATCACCCGGCATTTTCTTCTCCTGACCGCCACACCTCACAATGGGAAGGAAGAGGATTTCCAGTTGTTCATGTCCTTGCTGGACGGCGACCGGTTTGAGGGCAAATTCCGTGATGGGGTTCACTCTATTGATGCAAGCGACCTGATGCGCCGCATGATCAAGGAGGACCTGCTCAAGTTCGATGGCCGCCCGTTGTTCCCGGAGCGAAGGGCCTACACCGTCGAATATGAACTCTCCGATGGCGAAGCTGACCTCTATCAGCGTGTGACAGAGTACGTGCGCGAGGAGTTCAACCGCGCCGAGCAGCTTGCCAACGACGGTCGGAAAGGCACGGTGGGCTTCGCGCTAACCGTCCTGCAACGGCGGCTGGCATCTTCACCGGAAGCCATATATCAATCGCTCCGCAGGCGCAGAGAACGATTGGAGAAAAGATGTCGAGAGGAGGAATTACTCAAGCGCGGTGTCGAAGTCCGCATCGATTGGCGGAAGGATGTCCCGACGCTCTCGGATGATGACATTGAAGACCTCGATGACGCCCCGGACGAAGAGGTTGAGGATACAGAAGATCGTGTCGTCGACTTGGCCTCGGCGGCGCAGACCATCGCTGAACTGAAGGCTGAAATCGCGATCCTCAAGGACTTGGAACAGGCTGCTCTTCGGGTTCGGCAGTCCCGTTCAGATCGTAAATGGGACGAACTTTCACATCTTCTTCAGAATCAGACCGAGATGTTCGACGCACACGGACATCGCCGGAAACTCATCGTTTTTACCGAACACCGCGATACCCTCAACTACCTTCAGGATCGCATTGGATCGCTGATCGGGAAACCGGAATCCGTAGTGGTCATTCATGGCGGCATGGGCCGTGAGGAACGTAAGAAGGCCGAAACGCTTTTCACGCAGGACAGGGACACGGAAGTCCTGCTGGCCACCGATGCTGCCGGGGAAGGTATCAACCTCCAACGAGCTCACCTGATGGTCAATTACGACCTGCCCTGGAATCCGAACCGCCTCGAACAGCGATTCGGGCGTATCCACCGCATAGGGCAGACAGAGGTATGCCACTGTTGGAACCTCGTCGCATCCAAAACGCGAGAAGGCGACGTTTACCGCCGTCTGTTGGAAAAACTGGAGGAGGAACGCAACGCACTTGGCGGCAAGGTGTTCGACATCCTCGGGAAGCTGCTCTTCGGGGACAAGCCGCTACGAAGCCTGCTGATGGAGGCCATTCGCTACGGGGACCGCCCGGAAGTCCGCGCACGACTGAATGAAGTCGTTGACAACGCAATGGATCGCAACAAGCTCCGCGATCTGATTGAAGAGCACGCGCTGGCACACGACTCGATGGATGCCTCACGCGTTCAGGAAATCCGAGAAGACATGGAACGGGTCGAGGCGCGACGGCTTCAACCCCACTTCGTTGCAGCCTTCTTCAACGAGGCATTCAAGCGCCTGGGCGGCACCGTGCGCGAGAGGGAGGCAAAACGTTACGAGGCGACTCATGTCCCGGCCGTCATCCGGAATCGGGATAGGATCATCGGAACGCGTGATCCCGTGCTCACCCGATATGAACGTCTGACATTCGAAAAAGATTTAATCAGCCTACCGGGCAAGCCTCTGGCTGAGTTCGTCTGCCCCGGCCATCCACTTCTCGACGCGACGATAGACTTGATTCTTGAACGCCACCGGGACCTTCTGAAGCAAGGGTCGATTCTCGTTGACGACAGCGACCCGGACGAGGAGGTTCGTGCGCTCGTCTATCTGGAGCATTCGATTCAGGACGCGCGTACGGACCGAAGCGGAAACCGCCGTGTGGTGTCGCGGCAGGTACAGTTCGCAGAAGTGACTACAACTGGCGAAGTGCGGGGCGCTGGGTATGCCCCATACCTTGACTACCGCCCACCCACGGAATCGGAGATAAAGCTGATCCGGCAGATGGAAGAACCTGGCTGGCTGCGTGACGAAATCGAATCCCGTGCACTTGATTATGCGGTCCGCAATCTGGTTCCTTCCCATTTGCAGGAAGTAAAGACGCGCAAAGAAGAACTGGTCGACAAGACGATGGCCGCCGTCAAGGAGCGGCTGACGGCCGAGATCAATCACTGGGATCACCGGGCCGAGCAACTCAAGCAGCAGGAGCTTGCGGGCAAGGTCAATGCGAAGATCAACTCCGACCGTGCGCGGCAGCGGGCCGATGAACTGACGACTCGATTGCAGAAACGTATGGAGGACCTCCAGCAGGAGCGCCGTATCTCTCCGCTTCCCCCGAATGTCATTGGCGGAGCCCTGATTGTTCCGGCCGGTCTTCTGAGTAAACTCGGTGGCGGCTCAACCACACCGCTGCAAACCAAGGAGACCAAACAGGTCGAGATGATCGCCATGGAGGCGGTGATGGCGGTCGAAAAGGAACTGGGATTCACACCACGCGACGTGGCGGCCGCCAAGTGCGGTTACGACATCGAGTCGCGTGACCCGACGGGCACTTCTCGGCTCCGGTTTATCGAGGTCAAGGGTCGTGTGCAGGGGGCGGATACGGTCACTGTCACCAAGAACGAGATTCTGACCGCACTGAACAAGCCGGAACAGTTCATTCTTGCTGTTGTACAGATCGACAGCGTACAGGCGGTGAACATCACCTATGTCCGGGAGCCCTTCAGTCGTGAACCCGACTTCGGTGTGACCAGTGTGAACTACCGGCTTTCGGAGCTATTGGTGAGGGGGGAATCACCACGATGACCGAGGCTCCCGCCTATTTCGAAGTTGTTCGTGACAGCGCCGCAAGGCGCTGGTTGCAGCTTGAGCAGGACCCGATTCTGGCCGGGCCATGGCACCAGCTGTTCAAGCAGGTGCAAAGCCCCCGGCATGTTGTCTCGGAACTCCTGCAAAACGCTGACGACGCTGGCGCAACCATGGCATCGGCGAACATCAAGGACGGCGAGTTCATATTCACGCATAACGGCGAAGATTTTACCGAGGAGCATTTTACGTCGCTCTGTCGATTCGGGTACTCCAATAAGCGTTCCCTTCACACCATTGGCTTTCGTGGTATCGGTTTCAAGAGCACTTTCAGTCTCGGCGATCAAGTGCGCCTTGTGACGCCGACGCTTTCCGTCGCTTTCAATCGAGAGCGATTCACCGAACCGGTTTGGGTCGGTGAGACCGGGCAATCATCGCTCACTTCGATACGGGTGGCTATCAAGGACAAACACCGTCAGGGCGAACTTGAGAAGAATCTTTCTGAATGGCTGCGTAGCCCGGCGTCACTTCTCTTCTTTCGCCACATTCGGACCTTGCGTATCGGTGACGAAGAGGTGCAATGGGTGTCACTGGGTGCTGGCCCCGTTGCCGATTCCGAGTGGATGTCGCTGTCATCAAGCCCCGACAAAAAATACCTGCTCATTCGCTCACAAAGGGAGGAGTTTCCCGCCGAGGCACTTGAAGAGATCAAGCAGGAGCGCATGGTGTCGGTCAGTGAGGAGTCGTCCTTCCCGCCGTGCCGGGTCGAGATTGTCCTTGGTATGGAAGGCCGACTTTTCGTCATCTTGCCAACGGGTGTCACTACAAATCTGCCGTTTGCCTGCAATGCCCCGTTTGTTCAGGACCCGGCTCGCCTTAAGATCAAGGACCCGGACATCTCGCCCACTAACCGCTGGCTGCTCTCGCGGGCTGGTGAACTTGCGGCCCATGCAATGATGGCCTGGGTGAGCAACGACAAGCTCGATGTCGAGCGCCGGACCCAAGCGTACCGCCTCCTATCCGATGTGGACAGAGAGGACAGTTCGCTGGAAGGCTCATGTGCGGCTATCGTTGAACAGGCCATAGATGACACCATTCGGAAGTCGAAGTTCCTTATTGCCGAGACCGGAGACTTGGTCTCCTGGGGAGAGTGCCGGGCTGTTCCCGATCTGCTCCTGAACGTCTGGTCGAACGATCAGGTGGCGTCATTTTTCACTGACCAAAAGCGTTCGATTCTCTCTCGGCATGTGTCCATAGCAGATCGCCAGAAATTGATTCATTGGGGGGCAGTCGAGTCCGTCGAAAAGTCAGATGTGATCGATGTCCTGGAATCCAAGCATTTGCCGCGTCCAAATACCTGGCGGCAACTGATGATGTTGTGGGCATATCTGTCCAGCGAAGTGAGCGTCCACCGGTACTATCGCAGTCATACGGGCGTGAAGATTGTGCCTGTTCAAGGACGAGACGTTCTTTACGCTGCTGATGAAGTGGTGCGACTGGGAGAAAAAAAGCTCCTTCATTCTGATGAAGACTGGAATTTCCTGGCCGAACGGCTTCTTGTTCTTAATCAGAACTGGCCGCGATTTCTTGCCGACCAGAGGCGCAAAGCTGAGGATCGCGGTGATGCAGCGCTCGGTCAAGAGATCGAGGATGCCTACGGCCTCCTTGAGAAGCTCGGACTCACTCAGGCCAGCGACGTTAGCGAGGTCATTCAGCAGGTCGCCAACGAGTTCTTTGCTCAAGAGAACTGTGACATCGAAGATTGCATCCGGTTGGCTCAGTTGGCGGCCTCGTTAGGTGCGGCAGTTTCACAAACTTTTCAGTTCGTCACTCGTGACGGGTACCGAACACCCGTCAAAGACTGCATCGTGGCCGACGTGCAAAATGACCTGGATGCCTTCGTCAATAGAGACTGGTACGAAGGTCATGTGCTCCACGAAGACTACGGTGTGATGCTCTCATGTACCGAGGTCGAGTGGCAGCAGTGGGCGACTTCGGGGCGCAGCAATCTGGTCACGTTTGTGCCATTGACCCAGGTTCGTAACCGCATATGGGGCCGCCAAGAGCTTCGCAAGGCGCTTAATGCACGTGGCTTTGAGCGGGACCCGTACTACCCCTATGTTACGAACGAGTTCATTATCGAAGACTGGGATTTCGATGATGAACACTGGCAGCAGTGGCGTGACCTGGCGGAGGACGAAACAACATTTTGGGGGCATGTGCTCACGCGAATTCTGGAACAACCGGCATCGTTCTGGTCGAAAGCTACTACCGCGAAAATTGTTCAGGTTGCCACCACAGGCAACACCCGTGCAGTCACATCAGAATCCTTGCTGCCGTCTTGGATCGTCAAGTTTCGAGACTTGCCCTGCCTTCAGGACACGCGCGGTAATTACCGTCAACCGGCTGAACTGCTGAGACGGACACCGAACACAGAATCCCTGCTGGATGTTGAGCCATTTGTCCGGGCGGAATTCGACACGGAAGCTACCCGTCCATTGCTGTGCCTGCTCGGTGTGCGCGATACCCCGACAGGTCCTGATCGCCTTCTTGATCGCCTCCGTGCGCTCGCCACCGTGGACACCCCTCCTGTTTATGAGGTCGAGAAGTGGTATCACCGGCTTGATCAGTTGGTTGACAGGTGCTCGACCCAGGAATTCCAGACCATCAAGGACGCCTTTATCAACGAAAAAATCATCCTCACCGAGGGCAACGGCTGGGCCAGCGCGGCCGAAGTGTTTCTGGCTGCTGATGAGGAAGACGTCCCTGGAGCAGCCCTTGTTCATCCCTCTGTCCGGCACCTCGCGATCTGGCTGAAGGTTGGCGTGGCCAACCGACCGACCGTTGATCTGGCCATCGATTGGCTGGCCAATCTTGAGCCCGGCCAAAGTCTCACCGCCGACGAACTGCGCCGGGTGCGTTCTCTTATGCCGCGTTACCCCGAACGTATCTGGAGCGAATGCGGCCATTGGCTCAACCTCGAAGGAGAGTGGACGCCGACCGTAGAGCTTGTCTATTCCCTGACCATGCAGACGCTGGTGGCCTGGAAACACCTGTTCAAGCCGATCAAGCAGAAGACAGCCGACCTGCAGAAGCTGTCGGCTGATGTGTGTGATCAGCATCCATTCGCCACACTTCGCAGTCTGGCCCAAAGCATCGAGGATCGATTCGAGGACCATCTCTCCGGCTTGCCCGATCCACAGAAGAGGCCTTGGCTGAACGCCCTCGGCTCGGGGTTGCGCCGTCTCGTTCTCGACGATCAGAATGATACCCAGCGAGTCCGTGAGCTGGCTAATCGTTTGACAGGAACGCACTGGCAGCCCGCCTCGGGACTTCAGACTGTCCCGTATATAGATGGTATACCGGCAGGAACTCCCCGTCGCATCGATGTGCTCTGGAAGGATTCCCTGCTCTACGTCGAGGATCGTTCCACTGCAAAGATGGCCAAGGCGGTCGCCCAGGAACTGGGCCGCGTGTTCAACAAGCAGGAAGTCGCCGATGCCATCAAACTCTGCTATGACCGCTCGCCTGAATTCGTGCTGGAGTACCTGGAAGAAAATTTCAAGCTCATGCCGGAAGAGCAAATCGATCCCATCAGTGAGACATGCAAACCGAAGAGTAACGACGACCAGGACGAAGGAACAACTCAAGAAGAGAACCGGCCGCCCGACCCGAACACGGCCCAGGACGATCCACAGCGACCCGGGGAAGACGACAACATTGTCAACGTCGATGAAGGCAATACCGGGGTCGAAAATGAACAATCCGAGGATGCGGACGTCAACGCAACCTCGGAATCCGACGAACTCGGCGAGAATGACGATGAAGGTGAATCGGCCCCGGCCCCGCGCAGGCCTCATCCAGGACCGGCGAAGCCCAGGTTGATCGAACGGTTTGCAGCGGCGAATGGTTATGCCAGGGACAATTCCGAGGGGCGATTCTATCACAAGAATGGGGGGTGGCTGGAGCGCGTCTCCGGCAACAGCTTCCCGTGGGAGCGGTATTCGCCTTCCGGAGAATTGTTGCAGTGTTATTGGGTCAAGGACGCCTGTATAGAACGGGAACCGCTTCAGATCGAGGCCGATGTATGGGAGTTGTGCGCCAAACATCCAGAGAAGTTTTCGCTCCTCCTGGCCGCTCCCGACGGAACCCCGGTCGAGTATTCCGGCGAACGGATTTGCAGTCTCCGTGACAGAGGCCAGCTGGCCCTTTTCCCGGCGAGTTACCGGCTGGTATATGAACACGACGCAATATCAGAAGAGCATCGCGAAGCCGCCAATGGAGGTGGGAAATAACATGGAGACACCGCTTTTCGATAGTCTCGAAATCAGGCAATTCAGGGCGTTCGACTTCATCAAGATCGAGCAACTCGGGCACATCAACCTTTTTCTCGGGAAGAACAACGTGGGCAAATCCACGATGCTCGAAGCGCTCTTCCTACATGCCAACCTTGGCTCGCCCCAGGTCATGCAGGCTATCCTGGATGGTCGGGACGAACCGGGCGAGGTGCGGCATGGAAATACCGCCGAGCCCACGGTCTGGAGTCTTTTCCATGATCATCCGTCTCTGGAACGGATCGCCACCTCCATCCAGATTGGGAGGGTCGGTGCGCCGGACAGCGCGTTGACTCTCTCTATTGCCTGGCTTCGCAAGACCAGTGAAATGGACGTCTCCGGCGGCTTCGGGGACGGTAGCGGCCATGGCGGAGGCGTTCAGCCTGGGCAGGAGTATGTGGAAGTCGGACCGCCCGACGTATCGGATGGGGAAGGCCCGATTCCCGCCCTCGTCGTGAAGTATGGCCCGATACGCCGGGTGCTGCGCCTTGACGAGGCCTACGACGATTTGTGCCGCCGTTGGAATCTACAGACGCGTTCCAACCGCGACCTTGCCACGCCCTGTGTTCTCGTTGGCCCAGGCGGCCTTGATGATGCAGGGCTGCGAGGCCTGTGGGAAAAGGTCGTGCTGACCGATTCCAAGGACGATGTTATTGAGGCGATGCGTATCATCGCCCCCGAGACGGAGGATTTCGCTCTTCTTCATTCGCAAGACAGGGTGTCGACGATCCGCCTTCGCCTGAAAGACCGGGCAGTATCGGTCCCCATCAAGACCATGGGCGATGGCATGAACCGTCTCTTTGGCCTCGGCATGGCCCTGGCCTGCGCCAAGAACGGCATCCTGCTTGTCGATGAGATCGAAAACGGCATCCATTGGTCCGTGCTTCCGGAGGTGTGGAAGTTCATCGTCAAGGTCGCCAAGCGCTTGAATGTCCAGGTTTTCGCCACAACGCACAGCAACGATTGTCTGAAGGCCTTCCAGGTGGGCACGAAGAGCGATCTGGACATGGACGGCGTCGCCGTCAGGGTCGAAAAGAAGAATGGAGAATTCAACGCCGAGATCTTCGACGAGAAGCGCTTGGCGGTCATCATCAAAGAAAGGATTGAAATCCGATGACTGTCAATCGACTCTTATTCGAAGGATCAGACGACAGACATGTCGTAATGAACCTGTTGTTCAATCATTAGCATGAGGGTGAGCGCCTGTGCGATTGTTTTATCGATAAGGTCAAGGATGGTGTCGAAAATTTGATCAATACGTTGAACGAGGAACTCAAGGCTACCGATCTTGGGCGCCTGGGAGTGATCCTTGATGCTGATACCGATCTTCCCCGGCAATGGGCCCGTGTAACTCGGGTGCTTGACGAGCACGGTTGCCGGGAAATTCCTGCAGTCCCAAGCGCAGCAGGGACTATTTTCGAGACAAGCGAAGCAAAAAAGGTCGGTATATGGGTCATGCCTGACAATCAAAGCTCTGGCGCGTTGGAAGATTTTCTCGGTAGACTAATCGTCGAGGGTGATGGCCTTTGGCCTAAAGCTCAGGCCGATGTGAACAACATCCCCGCTGAAAGTAGGCGATTTAGGGAAACCTATTTGTCCAAGGCCCACGTCCACACTTGGTTGGCTTGGCAGGAAGAGCCGGGGACGCGAATGGGTGAAACCTTTAAGAAGAAGTACCTCGACCCGAACCATCCGCAGGCAGCCGCCTTTGTAGGCTGGGTCAAGAAGCTTTTGGCATGAACGGAGAGAATAGAGAGTGACTACCCAACCAAAGAAACTGATAGAGGTCGCGCTGCCGTTGCCTGAGATCAACGACGCGTCGGCTTATGACAAGATGCCCGGCATCGGACCGCATCCCAAAGGCATTCATCATTGGTGGGCGAGGCTGCCGCTGCCGACGGCGCGGGCGGTGCTGTTCGCGTCGGTGGTGGACGATCCGTCGTCGCATCCGGAGAAGTTCCCCACCGAGGAAGCCCAGAATGCGGAGCGCGAGCGTCTC
>Ga0255345_1006296_pt1 | contig 11663 bp, 9 predicted proteins | sample wastewater_treat_6_FD_192415 | JGI IMG/M metagenome (GOLD analysis project Ga0255345, IMG submission 192415) | Wastewater microbial communities from Lulu Island WWTP, Vancouver, Canada - plant20 | ecosystem: Engineered > WWTP > Wastewater > Unclassified | place: Canada: Vancouver, British... | reverse complement strand
CTTCACTGTTGAGAACAATATTTTCGATGAAAGGTGAATTCATCGGAAAAATACGTTCAACGCCGATATTATCCGACATTTTGCGAACGGTAAATCGTTTGTTGTCGCCATGCCCCGAGATTCGGATCACAACACCGCGATATTGCTGAATACGTTCCTTGTTCCCTTCGACGATGCGATAAGCAACCGTCACCGTATCTCCACTTTTGAATTTTGGGAACTCCTTTTTAGTCCCGGCAAAAGACTCTTCTGCTATTTTTATTAAATCCATGTTTTGTAAAGCTTTATGTTAATAATTAACGAAAAAGAACGCAATATAACGGCATTTCCCGACAGAGATTGCGCAAAGCGGTTGCAAAGATAGTAATAAATCTTTAATCCACAACGAGAAATATCTTTTTATGTGCATTTTTTCGTTTTTATACCTTTCGATGACGGAAAAATACGTATTTTTGACACGCTCAAAGGTTATTCATCACACAGAAAATCGCCTTAATATAAAAAAGAGATAAACCATCAAAAATGAAACTCAAGAAGTTACTCTATCTATTCACGCTCGGATTGCTGCTCGTTTCGTGCAAACCGTCATATATGATCACCCACGTCGAAAATTCTGTTGTAAAGATTGACAGCACTTTTGATGCATACCCGCAACCCCAAATGCATGCGCTGGTAAAAAAATACAAAACTCTGCTCGACAAAGAGATGAATCAGGTAATCGGAACTTCGGCACAATTCATGGACTATGGCATTCCTGAAAGTCTGCTCACCAACTTCACCTCCGATGTCATGAAAGCCTATGGAGACGAACATTTGCCGGGAGGTGCAGATATTGCCGTGATGAACGTTCATGGACACAGAGCAACGATGCCAAAAGGGGAAATCGCCATCGGCAATCTCTATGAAATTTATTCCTTTGACAACGCCATCGTCTTTCTCGATCTGAAAGGCTCCGATTTAAACAATATTTTCAGGGCTTATGCCGGGATGGGAGGCGGAGGAATATCATCGAACGTAAAACTTGTCATCGAGAACAAAAAGGTGAAATGTGTTTCTATTGACGGGAAGCTCATCGACGAAAACAAAATCTATCATATCGTTACGTTGGACTATCTGGCCGACGGCAATAACGGAATGTCGGCTTTTAAAAATGCCGTGAAGTTGACCGATACAGGCATTACGCTTCGCGACATTATGATTGATTACATTCGCGAACAAACCCGTCAGGGAAAAGAAATAACGTCGCAACTCGACGGTAGAATTACTGTACTCAACTAATTTATGGCGAAATGAAAACCTCATACAATCATCTTCTGTTAATTATTTTCCTGTCCTTCAGTGTTGGGATATGGGGACAGGTGAAACTTGTGATATTACACACCAACGATACCCACAGTCGCATCGAACCGGTACCGGCAACCGATAGTCGCAATGCCAATTTGGGCGGAGTAGAACGTCGTGCTGCCTATTTTGATTCGGTGCGAAAAGACAACAAAGATGTCCTGATTCTCGATTCGGGCGATTTTCTGCAAGGTACACCCTACTTCAATATGTTCAAAGGCGAGGTTGAGACCGAAGTCATGAACTTATTGAGATACGATGCGACCACGCTCGGGAATCACGAATTTGATTATGGATTAAACACGATCGCCAGCGTAGCACGCAGGGCAAAATTTCCCATCGTATGTACCAATTACGATTTCATCGGAACACCGGTCGAAGGTTTGATCAAGCCCTATATCATTCTGAAAAAAGGAGGAATCAGAATTGGCATTATTGGAATTGGCATTCAACCCAAAGGACTAATTGCGTCCGCGAATTATGAGGGAATGCAGTTTCTCTCGCCCATTCCTACAGCCAATCAATATGCGACTATGTTGAAAAAAGAAAAAAAATGTGATATTGTGATCTGCCTCTCTCATCTCGGATACACCGACGATATCGATTTGGCTGAAAATTCACACAACATCGACTTCATTTTGGGCGGACATAGCCACACCTTTATGAAGGAAGCTAAAACATTGAAAAACGCGGACGGAAAAGATATAGTGATATTTCAGAATGGCGACCGAGGAATGTATATCGGCCGTTTGGATGTGGAATTGGAGAAGACAAAAAAATGAAACGTTATTATCTATGGGGATTATTTTTATTCATCGTAACAACACTTTCGGCACAAATCCCGACAAATTTTTATAACAAAGTCGATAAACAAAAAATGTCATCTTGGGTTGATTCCGTTTATCGCACCATGACTGTTGAAGAAAAAGTCGGACAGCTTTTTATGCCCGTCATCGAACTCAACGAACGAGGAAAAGCACAAGTTGCAACGTATATACAAAATCAAAAAATCGGAGGAATCCTTTTTGGTAAAGGAACGCTTTCTTCGCAAGCCGAAATCGCGAGATATGCACAACAAATTTCGAAAATTCCTCTGTTCATTGCCCTCGACGGCGAGTGGGGTCTTTCAATGCGGTTGGCCGACGCTCCACAATTTCCCCGTAATGAGGTTTTGGGCGCAATCACCAATGATACGCTTCTTTATCGATATGGTGCCGAAATAGCCCGACAGTGCCAACAAATGGGCATTCACATCAATTTCGCACCAACGCTCGATGTCAACACCAATCCCAATAATCCGGTAATCGGAACACGTTCCTATGGCGCCGATCCACAAAATGTGGCACGCAAAGGCATCGCCTATTCGCGAGGATTGGAGGATAATGGTGTGATGGCTGTCGCCAAGCACTTTCCGGGACATGGCAATACTTCGGAAGATTCGCACAAAACATTGCCAACCGTAAATCTTTCTGCCGATCAATTGAACGAAATCGAACTTTTTCCCTTCAAAAAATACATCGAAGCCGGCCTTTCGGGTTTGATGATCGGACACCTCAACGTCCCCGCTCTCCAAACCCATGGCCAGGCCTCTTCCCTCTCGCCGAATATTGGCGAAAAATTGCTCAAGGAAAAAGAAGGTTTTACCGGACTTGTTTTTACGGACGGAATGGCAATGAAAGCCGTCGCAAAACAGCCGGATATGAGTGTGAAAGCCTTGTTGGCAGGAAATGACATCGTCTTGGGAACTCCAAAGCTGTCACAGGAATTCGAATCCGTGAAAAGCGCCGTTGATCGAGGAATCATTTCGCAATCGATGTTGGAAGAGAAGGTAAAAAAAATCCTTGCCTACAAATACATTCTCGGCGTATCCCGGAAAAAACCTGCCGATGTTTCGGATTTCATGCTGAAACAACAAATCGGCACAGGCAATACCGAATGGCTTCAACGAAAACTATATGATAATGCCCTTACGCTATTAAAAAACGAAACCGATTTGGTGCCTTTGAAACACCTCGAAACAAAAACCTTTGCCTCGGTTGCTATTGGGGAAGTGGTACGAAACGATTTTCAGAAGATGCTTCGTAAGTATGACAACGTGAAGGATTTTCAGATATCAACACCGGATGATTTGGCAAAAATCGAACAACAGCTGTCCGATTATAATATCGTGATTTTTTCGATACACAATACCGGATTGAAAGATGCGCCTCTATTGCAAAAACTCGTGGAACAAAAAAACGGAATTCTTGTATTTTTCACCTCTCCTTCGGAGACCGATTCGTACAAACTCTCGGTTTCGAAAGCCAAAGCTGTCCTGATAGCGCAAGACAACAGTGCTTTTGCACAAATGAGTGCAGCGCAGGGAATTTTTGGAGGAATTTCCATTTCCGGTAAACTACAGGTGCAGACGACGGGGTTCGAGCTTAATCACGGAATACGGACGAATAAAATCCGGCTCGCATATAACGTTCCGGAAGAAGTTGGAATTGCTTCCGCCAATTTGAAAAATATCGAAACCATTGCTTACGAAGGCATTCGCAACAAAGCCTATCCGGGTTGTGTAGTTTTGGTTGCCAAAGATGGGGTTGTTATCTACGAAAAAGCATTCGGCAATTTTGAATACGGACTTGGATCTCGAGTTACCGACGAAACGGTGTACGACTTGGCATCCGTCACAAAAGCATCGGCAACCTTGCCTGCCGTCATGAAACTTTTCGACGAAAAAAAATTGAAACTGCAAGATCCGATCAGCAAATTTGTTCCCGAAACGAAACATAGCAACAAAGCCGGCATTTCCGTTCAGGAACTTCTTTTTCACGAATCGGGCATCACCCCTTTCATCCCATATTACGAGTCCGCTATCGACAAACGCAGCTATTCCGGTCCGCTCTTTGGGCCTAAATCGGAAACCTATAACGCCTATTATGCGGGAGCTTGGGGACGAACCGACTATAAATTTCGTTCAGACCTGATAGCCTCACAACCTTCGAACAACTTCAACTTGCCCGTTGCAAAAGATCTCTATTCCGGCAAAAAAATGCACGATGTGCTGCTTAAGGACATCATCGATACGCCGTTGAAGAATCGAGGAAGATATGCTTACAGTTGTCTGAACTTTATGCTTCTGAAAGAAGCCGTCGAACATATTTCGGGACAAGATTTAAACACCTATGTACAAGAAAATTTTTACAGAAAATTGGGGGCATATACTACTACATTCCAACCCCTCAAATATCTATCGCTCAACGATATTCCTCCCACCGAAAATGATCCTTTTTTCAGAAAACAACTTGTCAGAGGATATGTTCACGACGAAGGAGCAGCGCTTTTTGGAGGAATTTCAGGCAATGCCGGTTTGTTTTCGACGGCTAACGACTTGGCTAAACTTTTTCAGATGTGGCTTAACAAGGGAAAATATGGCGATGAACGTTTTTTGAGCGAGGAAACCGTTAACCTGTTCACTACCAAAAAAAGTATGGTCAGCAGGCGCGGATTAGGATTTGACAAACCCGATCTCAAAAATCCAAGACTTAGCCCCACAGGAACTTTGACACCCGAATCGGTTTATGGACATACCGGATTTACGGGTACTTGCTTCTGGATCGATCCCGAAAATAATCTCATTTATATATTTTTGTCGAACAGAGTATATCCGTCGCGAACACCAAACAAGCTTTCGACGTTAAATATTCGCGAACGAATTCAAGACGAAATCTATAAAGCTATCGATACAAAAAAAGGTACGACCCACTAAAAGAACATTATTCCATGCAAGAAATCATCAAAAGCAGGCACATAACCGAAGATCTCGAAAAAGTTATTAAAAGTATTCATCACGACAAGTTATTTGTCTTGACAGACGAGCATACCGCTCAATTGTGTTTCCCTGTCATCGAACCGTTGGAATCGGTGAAAAATGCGGCACAAGTGGTCATTCCGGCAGACGATACCAACAAAACCATCGAAAACCTGCAACGCGTGTGGCAGTTCCTCACCGAAAACGGAGCCAGTCGCCATTCTCTTTTAATCAATCTGGGCGGAGGAATGGTTACCGACTTGGGCGGATTTGCGGCAGCCACGTTTAAACGCGGAATTAAATACATCAATATACCGACCACTATTCTCGGAGCGGTGGATGCGGCCGTAGGCGGAAAAACCGGCATCAATTTTATGGGATTGAAAAACGAAATCGGCGCTTTTTATCCTTCGGAATATGTAATTATTGCTTCCACATTTTTCACGACGCTTCAGCCTAAAGACATCCTTTCGGGATATGCCGAAATGATTAAGCATGCACTTATTCACTCGCAACTCGATTGGGAAAAACTTCTTGATTTTCAGCTGACGGACATTCATTGGGAAGAAATGCTCGAATTGGTTTTCCGATCCGTATCCATCAAAGAACGCATTGTCGAAAAAGACCCTTTCGAGCAAAATATACGCAAAGCACTGAATCTGGGACACACCGTCGGCCATGCTTTCGAAAGTTTTGCCCTCGAAAAAATGCAACCCGTTCCACATGGATATGCCGTGGCTTGGGGATTGATTGCAGAGCTGTATCTTTCGCACCGCCTGTGTGAATTTCCGAAAGAAAAACTGCAAAAAACAGCACGTTTCATCCATCAACATTATGGCGCTTTCAACATTACGTGCGACGATTATGAAGAATTGTATCGTATGATGACTCACGACAAAAAGAACGAAGGAGGAGCCATTAACTTTACGCTGCTGTCAGAAATTGGAAATGTGAAAATTGACCAACATGCCGACAAAAAACTCATTTTCGAATCACTCGATTTCTTTAGGGATGCTGTGGGCATTTAAGGAAAATAAAAACAAGACAGGCAAAATAAGGAAGCTGTCTGCCTCATGAGTTTTTCAAGCTTTTGTTGACAGCTTCTATGTAATTGAGCAACTCGTCCCTGCCCTGCCCTTTTTCGGAAGAAGTAATAAAAATCGGAGGCACTTCCTCCCAGGTCTCGAGCAATTTTTCCCGATAAGCTTCGATATTCATTTGCAAGCGGCCGGTGCCCAACTTATCGGCTTTGGTGAATACGATGGCAAACGGAATAGCGTTTTCGCCCAACCATTCCATAAACTCCAAATCGATTTTCTGCGGTTCGAGCCGGCTGTCCACCAAAACAAACAGGTTTGTCATTTGCTCACGCTCCAATATATAATCTTCGATGATTGCACGCAACCGCTCACGATTTTCCTTTCCCCTGCGGGCATAACCATAGCCGGGCAAATCCACTAAATACCATTCGTCGTTAATCACAAAATGGTTGATCAACATCGTCTTACCCGGAGTAGATGAAGTCATTGCCAAGCCTTTTCGGTTGGCAAGCATATTGATGAGCGATGATTTCCCGACGTTGGAACGTCCGATGAAAGCATACTCCGGTTTGCCGTCCTGCGGACATTTTCGATAATCGGTATTACTAATCACAAATTCTGCCGTTTTGATAATCATAACGAATGTATTTTTTCTGAATTTATTTTCTATCCATAAACATTATTGGCGAACCATCTGATCACTACGTCGAACAGAAAGCAGCCACAAACCCAATCCGGTCAATAGTCCGTTCATCAAAAGCAATTCATAACCAACAGTATATCCTGCAAATTTTTTCATTGCCACTTCGAAAGCAAAGCACAAAATCGGAGCCAACACCGCTACATAAGGAACGTACTTATCCACAGGTTTTAATCGCGTATAAAGTCCAAAAACATACAACCCGAGCAAGGGCCCATAAGTATAGGAGGCAAGCTTATAAATCGCCGTAATAATACTGTCCGAGCCAATAGCATGGATTATAAGAATAATAATTACAAATACCGCACTGATGCCAACGTGTACAAGCCGACGTGTACGGATATTTTGCTTCTCGATATCGGAATTATTATTTGCCGTTTTCATTTCGAGAATATCCACACAAAACGAGGTTGTGAGTGCTGTCAATGCAGAATCGGCACTCGAAAAAGCAGCTGCGACAATGCCGACGACAAATACGCCTAACACAACTTCTCCCAAGTATTGACTGGCAATCATCGGCAAAATATTGTCCGAAACGGCGGGAAGCTCGATTCCCTTTTGCTGCGCAAAAATGAGTAGCAAAACGCCCAGACACAAAAACAAAAAGTTGATCGGCGCAAAAGCGAGCCCATACGAAACCACATTTTTCTGTGCATCTTTCAGGTTGCGAATCGTAAGATTTTTCTGCATCTGATCCTGATCGAGCCCCGTCATCACGATGGTGATAAACATCCCGCTGAAAAACTGCTTGAAGAAATTCTGTGTGCTTGCCCAATCGTCAAAAACAAACATACGCGAATGCGGATTATTTTTGATGGCAACCCCCATTTCTCCGATGTTCATATTTATCTCTTTTGAAACGTAAAAAATAATCAATACTAATGCCACAAGAAATAGTAATGTTTGAAGCCAATCCGTCCATATAATGGTTTTTATTCCGCTTTTATTGCTATAAAGCCAAATCACCAAAATAATGCCTACGACAGTGATCACAAAAGGAACTCCCCATTGATCGAAAACAAGCGATTGAAGAATGAATGCAACCAGATAGAGACGTGCCGCCGCTCCTATAATTTTAGAAATAAGAAAAAACCAAGCACCTGTTTTATACGATTTTTCACCATAACGCTGACCAAGATATCCATAAATCGTTGTCAGATTGAGGCGATAATATAAAGGCAAAAGCACGTAGGCGATGACTAAATAGCCGAAGAAGAACCCGAAAACCATTTGCATATAGGTCATGTCGAGATTTCGAACCATTCCGGGAACGGAAACAAAGGTAACCCCCGAAATCGATGTTCCAATCATGGCCACAGCCACTACATACCATTTTGATGATTTGTTGGCTCGGAAAAAAGCATCGTTGTCCGATCCCTTACGACTGGTAAGATAGGACACGAACATCAACAATCCCAAATACACAGCAATAACTATCAAAATAAAAGCGCCCTGCATCCCTTTTCTACTTTAAAGATTCATGAAATAGTCTGTCAACTCGGGAAACGAATCGAATTTCAAAACATACCGGTCGGTCGTTCCAAAGCCATACGTAACAAAAACAAACGGCACTCCGGCTTTGGCAGCCTCGCGGCTATCCGAATCGGTATCGCCGATATAAACCGGTGATTGCAGACCATTTCGTTGGATGAGCAACTGCATGTTCACGCTTTTGGGTTGAAAGTTCTGGCCATGTTCGGCATAATCCAAAAAAAGTGATCGCGTGTTGGTGTAATTCATAAAATTCACCAGTCCACCTTCTTCGCAATTACTTACCAAATAAAGTTTATATTTCTTCGAAAGTTTTTCCAATCCTTCCAGCACTCCGGGAAAAACGCGGGGAGTCATACTTTCCTGCATCGATAAATAGGCATCGATAACCGCCTTGAACAATTCGTTTTGCTCCTCTTCGCTCGCATCAGGCAAAATAGTATTCAACATATATCGAGCTTCTTTGCCCATGAGAGTACGAATATCGGCACGCGTAACTTTTTTGTCGTGAACGGTCTTCTCAAGTCCTATATTCCAACACTTCACATAGGTATCCACGTTATCCCAAAGCGTTCCATCCATGTCAAAAATCAATCCGTCGGGTCTTTTCATCTCAAATTCAATTTTAATAGAATGCAAAAGTAAGTAACCATGACAGAAAGGGCAACTAAAAGAACGTTAAAAACAAAATGCTGCTCTATTTTATGCTAAATTTGCAATAAAGATATGCGTTATGAAAAAGTCGCCTGTTTATGTGATCATTAATCCGGTTTCGGGTAGCGAATCAAAACAGAATATTCCCGAAATGATTGCAGGCGCTTTCGACCAGCGACAGTTCGATGTGATAATTCGCATCACCGGCTATCCCGAACATGCCACCGAAATAGCACGGGAAGCCATAAAAAACAATGCCGAAACTGTAATCACGGCGGGAGGCGACGGCACTGTGAATGAAGTTGCTCGTGTTCTGGTTGATACCGACACCACGCTGGGCATCATTCCTTCGGGATCGGGAAACGGATTAGCGCGCGAGCTGGGTATTCCAATGGATACACCAAAAGCTATCGAAATCATACGCGACAATCATACACGTATAATTGATTATGGCGTTGCCAATAACCACATCTTCTTCACTACTTGCGGAGTAGGATTCGACGCTTTTGTAAGCGAAAAATTTGCCGACGAAAAAAAGCGAGGTCCTCTCGGCTATGTTCGTAATGTCCTGGAAAGTGTGATTGATTTCAAATCGGAAGATTATGAGATAATCTACGATGAAGGTTCGATAAAAGAACGTGCTTTTATCGTCACTTGTGGCAATGCATCACAATATGGCAACGATGCTTTCATTGCACCGGGAGCCAATTTAGAAGATGGCAAAATGAACGTGTCGATACTCAAGCCACTGAACGCGCTCGAAATACCTCAAACCACACTACAGCTTTTCACCAAAAATATCGACAAGAACAGCAAGATGATTACGTTGCTCACGAGTAATCTCGTCATCAAACGATCACATCCCGGCATTATGCACGTCGATGGTGAACCTGTAAGTACAGATCGTGAAATTCACGTTAAAATCGTGCCAAAAGGATTAAAGGTTTTAGCGCCGTCGAAAATGGACATAAAAAAGAAAGAAAACGAAAACATTTTTACAGCACTCACTCGTTGGCTTGCTGATGAAAGTTCAATTTTCTAAATCGAAATAATCGATCCACAATAAAACTTATTTATATGAAAAACTTTATCTTTCAAAATCCGACCAAACTAGTATTCGGAAAAGGACAAATCGCTAAATTACCAGAATTGATTCCGGACAATGTCCGATTGATGATCACTTTCGGAGGAGGGAGCGTCAAACGAAATGGTGTGTACGACCAAGTGAAAGAAGCACTGAAAGGTCGGGAATACATCGAATTTTGGGGAATTGAGCCCAATCCTCATGTAGAAACACTGCGCAAAGCTATTGATGAAGGCAAACGAAATGGAATCGATTTTCTGCTTGCCGTTGGAGGCGGTTCGGTGCTCGATGGCACCAAACTCATTGCTGCCGGTATTGCCGACACCAGAGATGCATGGGATATTGTGCTTTCGGGCTACGCCGATAAGCAGATTCGGTTTGCCTCCATTATGACGGTGCCCGCCACCGGATCGGAAATGAATCAGGGTGGCGTGATTTCGCGTGCCGAAACAAACGAAAAATATGGATTTGGAGGCAAAAATTATCCCGAATTTTCCATTCTCGATCCCGAAGTTACTTACTCGTTGTCCGACTATCAAATCGCATGCGGACTCTCGGACATCTACACTCACGTCATGGAGCAGTATATGACTACTCCCGGACAGTCGCGCATCATGGATCGCTGGGCCGAAGGGCTTCTGTTGACGGTTATCGAAATTGCTCCGCTAATCAAAAACGATCACACTAATTACGATCTGATGGCCGATTACATGCTTTCCGCCACACTCGCATTGAACGATTTCATCCGCATGGGGGTCACCGAAGACTGGACGACTCACCAAATCGGGCACGAACTCACGGCTCTACACGGAATCACTCACGGACACTCGCTTGCCATTGTTATGCCCGGTACGCTTCGCGTGCTCAAAGAGCAGAAAAAAGCCAAACTGCTGCAATATGGCGAACGGGTTTTCGGCATTACCGAAGGTTCGGAAAACGAGCGCGCCGACAAGGCAATCGAAAAAACCGAAGATTTTTATCGTTCGTTAGGTCTTTCAACCCGTTTATCCGAAGTGAACATTGACGATGATACCATCAAAATCATCGAAGAACGCTTCAGCAAAAGAGGTTATCTGTTGGGCGAAAATCATAATGTGGATTCGAAAATTATTCGCCAAATTTTAGAAAGTTGCAAATGAGCTTTTTCCAAAACAACAACGAGAAAATTACAGAACGCACATTAATTGAGCATATGAAAAAGATTTAAAAAAACTCAAGCGATTCATCTTCAAAAGCCGTCGCGCGAGTGCCACATTTAAATACAAAAAACCTATGAACAAGCGAGAATTTATCAAACGAAGCGTAGCCGGAGCAGTTGCTTTAGGAGTAACCGGAAAAACGTCCGTATCTCTCGCAGGAACTCAAAAAGTTCCCGAAGTAAAGAAACGCAAGCTTGGCAAAACCGGATACGAAGTATTTCCGGTAATTTATGGCGGTATCACTTCGATGCGAGACGGACAAGACGCATCGAACAATTATGTAGCGTGGGCAATCGATCACGGCATCAATTATTTTGACGTCGCTCCCTCTTATGGCGATGCGCAAGAAAAACTCGGA
>Ga0255345_1006294_pt1 | contig 11664 bp, 9 predicted proteins | sample wastewater_treat_6_FD_192415 | JGI IMG/M metagenome (GOLD analysis project Ga0255345, IMG submission 192415) | Wastewater microbial communities from Lulu Island WWTP, Vancouver, Canada - plant20 | ecosystem: Engineered > WWTP > Wastewater > Unclassified | place: Canada: Vancouver, British... | reverse complement strand
AGGCGGAACGGTTGGTGACATTGAGAGCCTCCCATTTTTGGAAGCCATCCGTCAAATACGTTACGAGGTTGGAAGAGAAAATGTATTGTACATACATGTTACCTTGCTTCCCTACCTTACAAAAGCAGGAGAGCTGAAGACAAAACCTACCCAGCACAGCGTTAAGGAGCTTTTAAGCATAGGAATTCAGCCTGACATCCTGGTATGCAGGAGCGAAAAGGAAATTCCCGCGGAGTTGAAGGCCAAGATTGCCTTGTTCTGCAACGTTGAAAAACAAAATGTCATTCAAAATGAAGATGCCGATTCCATATACGATATTCCCTTACTGCTGGAAAAGGAAGGTCTTGCAAAGATAGTCTGCGAACGCTTCAATCTAAAATGTTCGGAACCTGATTTAAAAGATTGGATTGATATGACCAAACGGGCTAAAAATCCAAAGCATAAGGTAAAGATAGGCCTTGTGGGCAAGTATGTTGAGCTTAAGGATGCCTATTTGTCAGTTGCGGAAGCCCTTAAGCATGCCGGGATAGACAATTCTGCTGAAGTTGATATAGCATGGATACAATCTGAAGATGTGAATGATGAAAACTATGAAGAACTCCTTAAAGATTGTGACGGAATATTAGTGCCCGGAGGCTTCGGAGACAGGGGAATTGAAGGAAAGATTCTTGCGGCAAAATATGCCAGGGAGAATAAAAAGCCCTACCTGGGAATTTGCCTGGGTATGCAGATAGCAGTTATTGAATTTGCCAGGTCTGTACTGGGATATGCCGATGCAAACAGCTCTGAATTTAATCCCGGGTCAAAACATGCCATTATTGACATTATGGATGAGCAAAAGGAAATTGACAGTAAGGGCGGAACCATGAGACTGGGCAGTTACCCCTGCAGGCTCATGGACGGCACAAAGACAAAGGAAGCCTACGGGGGCCTTGATATGATTAATGAAAGACATCGCCACAGGTATGAATTCAATAACAGGTTCAGGGAGGAATGTCAAGAAAAGGGACTCATCATTTCAGGGGTTTCACCGGATAACAAACTGGTTGAAATCATTGAATTAAAGGACCACCCCTGGTTTGTGGGCTGCCAGTTCCATCCGGAATTTAAATCAAGACCGACCAGGAGCCACCCCTTATTTAAAAACTTGATAAAAGCTTCAATAGAATGCAAAAAATAATATTTTTGTCATCCTGAGGGCTTTAGCCCGAGGAATCTCATGAGATCCTTCGCTTCGCTCAGTATGACTATGTAATTTATGGATGCTGCTCCTCTCTGGCGGCATCCTTTTTTATCAGGCAGAAATATATGCCCGAAATTATTATAATACCGCCGATTATCGTATATAGGGAAGGAATCTCCCTAAATGCCACAAGAGCCATAAGGCTTGCAAAAATCGGCTCAATTAATGTTGCTACCGAAATCAGGGTTGATGAATAGTACTTCATCAAATAATTGAAGGTGGTATGCCCTAAAATTGAGCTGAAAAAGCTTAAGAGGAAAAAGAGTATGAATTCTCTGGGAGGGTAGGGAAAAAGAGGTATTCCGGCAAAAAGGCACATTGCAACCAATACAAGTGCCGATACCGAATAAACTATATAAACATACACCCCTGCACTTACAGTCCTTCTGACAAAGCCGCCTATTACAAAATACCCGGCAACAGATACAGCCCCCAAAAAGGCAAGGACATTTCCAACCATCATACCGGTTTCGCTTCCCCGGGATGAACCCGTTCCGATTATGACCGTTCCAATTAAAGACATTGCAATACCGGCAGCCATTTTGCCGGTTATTTTTTCTTTTAAGAGAAAATAATTCATTAATGCGACGAAAACAGGGCTGGATGACACAAGGATGGTTGAATTTGCAATTGTGGTCATTTGTATTGACTGAATCCAGGAAGCAAAGTGCAGGGCCAAAAAAACACCGCTTATGACACACATGGCAAAATCTTTTTTGTTTATTTCCTTGAATTCATTTTTGTTTTTGATATAGACCGGCAAGGAGAGCATCAGGCAAGTAAATAGCATCCTGTATGCTGCTATGGCCAATGCCGGCGCCTGGGAAAATCTTATAATTATGGATGAAAGGGAAGTAAAAAAGGTTCCTGCAATAATCAGGTATTTGGATGGTTTTTTCATAATTTCCGCCTTTTGTGTTGATAATATGAATACTATCATAATCTATCCGTCTTTTCAATATCGTGAATAATCTTTAAGATATGTCTTACTAAGAGGGGAGATCAAATGAAACTGTTCAATTCCATTACCATAATTTATGCGATTAATATTTGTATGGCAATGATAGTAATATTCCTGGAAAGAAAAGACCCTACGGCAACCTTGGCATGGGTGCTGGTCCTCTTGGTATTCCCGGGAGCCGGATTTTTGCTTTACCTGCTTTTGGCTCAAAACTTCAGCCGTAAGCAGCTTTTTATCATGAAGATTCATGCAAGGAAATCTTTTGGTGATTATATTAGGGTACAAAGAGAATTATTCGAGACGGGCAGGTTGATTTTTAACGATAAAAATGTGGAAGGCTGCAAGGATTTAATAAAAATGAATTTATTCTATCATGGCTTCTCATATACCCAAAACAATGAAGTGGAAATCTATACCGACGGCCAAAAAAAATTCGAAGAGCTCTTTAAAGCCCTGGAAGGGGCAAAGCATCACATACATATGGAATACTACATAATAAGAAATGATGCCATGGGAGAAAGGCTTTTGAACCTTCTTTCAAAAAAAGCCAAGGAAGGTGTCGAAGTAAGACTCTTGTATGATTCGGTAGGGGGGAGAAAATTGAGCAGGAAACAAATTGAAAACCTGAAAAGTTCCGGTGTAAAAGTTGCCGTATTTTTTGGCTCCACCCTTCCTTTTTTTAATTTTAAAATTAATTACAGGAACCACAGAAAAATAGCAGTTATAGACGGGATTACAGGTTTTTTGGGAGGCTTTAACATAGGGAATGAGTATATAGGCTTAAATAAGGGGATGGGTTATTGGAGGGATACTCATTTAAAAATAAGAGGTGATGCGGTAATAGACCTCCAGACCAGGTTTTTCCTGGATTGGGGGCATGCCTCCAAGGAGGAGATGCTTTTTTTGCCCGAGTATTTTCCCGACAACGGCATACAGGGCAGGGTGGGACTTCAAATTATTAGCAGCGGGCCCGACAAATCAGACGAAGCAATAAAGGATAACTATGTAAAAATGATAAATTCAGCCAAAAAAAGTATCTTTATTCAAACTCCATATTTTGTTCCCGATGCATCCGTTTATGAAGCTCTAAAAATTGCTGCCGCTTCAGGAGTTGATGTCAGAATCATGATACCCTGCAAACCCGACCACCCCTTTGTATACTGGGCTACCTACTGGTACTGCGGAGGGCTTTTGAAGTATGGAGTTAAAATTTACACATATGAATTTGGATTTTTACATGCCAAAACTTTGGTGGTTGACGGGATAATAGCGTCCGTGGGAACCGCGAATTTTGACGTAAGAAGCTTCAAGTTGAATTTTGAATGTAATGCTATAATATATGATACAAGAACTTCCAGGATGCTCCAGGATATCTTTATGGATGATTTAAACTATTCTATGGAAATTACAAGGGAGTTGTATTTGGAGAGGGGGGTTTTAATAAGGTTCAAGGAATCAGTCTGCAGGCTATTGGCTCCTATATTGTGAGAGTTGAATTTTTTTACATAAGTGCTATAATTATCATATAGAATTTAAAGTATGCTGCTGACATTAAGCTTTGCCGGCAGCCTGATATAAAGGTGGTAGGTATGAACAGGTATTATGTAATCTACAATCCATCTTCCGGAAAGGAACTTGCTGCACACAAGGTGTTTGGTGTTGCTGAAACGATGATGAGCATTGATGATGCAGAGTTTTCATTTTATGCGACCAAAAAAAGAGGAGATGGGGAAGAAGCTGCCAAAAGGGCATGCAATTTAGGGTATGAAATGATTATAACCTGTGGAGGGGATGGAACAGTAAACGAAGTTGTAAATGGCATCATGAAATCCGACTATAAGCCTAAGCTGGCAATAATGCCTGCAGGAACGATTAATGACTTTGCAGAACAGCTCAGTCTTCCTAAGTCCAAGGAAAATTTTGCCTCCCTGCTCATGCAAAAAAAATTCGGGACTATCGATATAGGGAAAATTAATGACAATTATTTTATAAATGTAGTCGGAGGAGGAGCCTTCACAACCATAGCCCACAAGGTAACCATCGATGCCAAAACAATATTAGGTAAATATGCCTATTACCATCGGGCAGCGGTGGATGTTCCGGAGGAATTGGAAGTATGCGAAAACATTAATTTCATAATTGACGGCAAGGAGTATAACTACAAGACCTTTCTTTTCCTGGTGCTTAATTCTGCCGGAGCCGGGGGATTCAGGTACTTATGCCCCAAGGCTAAATTAAATGACGGCCTTTTGGACTTGGTTATTTTTGAAAAAACAAGCAATGCAGACTTGTTTCAAATTTTCACCAAGGTATTTTACGGCCAGCATATAACCCATCCCAAGGTTCACTATTTTCAGGCGGAAAATATTAAAGTAATTCCCGAAAACCAAATGGTTATTGATACTGACGGAGACCCGGGCGGTTATGCACCTGCGGAAATTTCATCGGTACACAATGCCATAGATATTTTGATTCCTTAGTTAAATTGAAAGGGCATCCTCAACTATAATTCAGCTAAAAAATTTTTAATAATTAAAATTGTTTTTTCTACGGCTATATCCACAAAGGCATCAAAATCCATATGGGCAGAGCCGTCGGCCTTGTCGGACATAGCCCTTATTATGCAAAAATCTACATTGTTTATATAGCAAACCTGTCCTATGGCCCCACCTTCCATTTCTACACAAAGGGCATCAAAGGTGTTGGTTATGGTATCCTTTTTTTCATTGCAGCAAACAAACTGGTCCCCCGAAGCTACGGTTCCCCTGGCTACCCTTGTATCTTTAAGGATTTGAGCCGCTTTGACGATTTTTTTGACCAATTCTTCATTGCAGGGGATTTTTATTAAATCAATGCCTGCAATCATCCCTGCCGGTATGCCGATGGGGGAAGCATCATAATCATGCTGTACCACCCCGTCCGATATCACTATATCCCCGATATTGAGTTCATTGCTTAAACTTCCTGCAACACCGGTATTTATAATAAGGTCGGGTTCATATTTTAATATCATGGTCTGGGCACAGACAGCTGCATATACCTTGCCGATTCCGCACCTTGCCACAACCAGGTCCTTACCTTTCAGCCTTCCCCGGTAAAAATCTATGCCGCTTACGGTTTCTTTTTTTACATCAGCCATGGATGAAATAAGCTCTTTCACCTCTATGTCCATGGCCCCGATTATGCCTGTTATCATTATAAACCTCCTGTTTTTGTTAATTTATTGTAATATATCAAATACCAAAAGTCAACACGGCCCATTTTTATTGTAAATAAATAAAATAAAAATTGTATGATATAAACATTTTTGTTATAATCAGAAATAATATCAAGGAAGAGGAGATTTCAATATGGAAAAATACCTAATAGTAGATAGTTGTGTTGACTTTAACGAGGATACCGAAAACATTCCCAGAGTACCTTTCAGGATTTTAATCGATGATGAAGAAATAATTGATGAAGATACGGATATAATGGAACTTATCAGAAAAATGAAAAACAGCAGGCTGCATATAAAAACAGCATGCGCTCCTCCGGATGACTTCATAAATAAAATTAAAGCCAAGGCTTTTAATTTTATAGTAACCATTTCAAGCCAGTTAAGCGGTTCTTACAGCAGTGCCAAGGTTGCTGTAGAAACGATAAAAGAGAAATTTCCCGAAACCTTTGTGCACATTTTTGATTCCAAGTCAGCTGCAGCCGGTGAAACCTTGGTTGCAATCAAAGTTAAGCAATTGATTGAAGAAAACTTGCATCCCCATGAGATTATTGTGCAGACCGAAAAATATATTTCCAGGCTGCGTACCCTCTTCATCCTGGATTCATTGGACAACCTGGCAAAAAACGGCAGGATCAGCAATTTTAAAGCAACCCTGGCCAACATAATGAATATTGTTCCTATCATGGGTGAAGACGGGGAAGGCAATATTATCCTGAAGGAAAAGGTAAGGGGCAAAAAGAAGGCTTTCTCAAGATTGGTCGACATGCTTGCCGAATACAATATTGATTTTGAAAATACGGTCCTGGGTATAACACATGTGAATTGCCTTGAAAAGGCGGAAAGTTTAAGAGATGCCATAAAGGCAAAATATAATTTCAAAGACATAAAAATTTTTGAGCCTGCAGGATTAAGCTCCGTATATGCTTACGACGGAGGTATAGTAATCGCTTTTTAGCAGAATTTTTGTTAGTATGTCTAAAAATTGGGTATAATTACTCTATAATAAAATGGAGGTTATTGTCATGAAGTACAAAGAAATTATATCCGAAATCAAATCAGTAAGACTATACAAAAAAGACCAGGTGGCCCCGGATTTATTTAAGGAATTGCAAGAATACTTTGAGGGTGGAAAAAGGCTGTTTGACGATATCGAAGTGGAACTTATCAGGAAAGACAGGGATGAAGTCTATGAACAGCTTAAAGATTCTGCGGGCTACAACAAGAGAATGATTGAAGCTCCTCATTACTTGATTTTTTTATCCGAAGAAAAGGAGCATTACATAGAAAATGCCGGCTACAGGGTACAGGACTTGATGCTGAAAGCCTGGAGCCTTGGAATTGCCTCGTGCTGGATAAGTTTTGACGACGGCGAAGATGTGAAGAAAAAATTAAATATTGTATCAGACAAAAAGTTGGTTGCCTTAATAGCCTTGGGTTATGAGAATCCACAAAGCAAGGTTTTGTATGAGAAGGGCAAGTACAATACTTCATCGAATGTAAAGGTAATTGAAGATAATACAAGCGAAAGACTTGGAATAAGGGACCTTGTTTTCATTAAAGAATGGGGAGAAAAGGCTGATCCTGATGAATTGGTGAACTATGGCCTTTTGGAAGGATTCTTCTACGGCATCCTGGCCCCTTCATACATGAACCGTCAGCCCTGGAGGTTCATTGTAGACCAGGGGACGGTTGTTTTGACCTTGAAAAAGGATATATATGTGACTGAATATGAAGAAAAGATAGACACAGCCGTTATAATGCTGTATTTCGACGCTATTATGGAAAGCACCCTGACTGATATATCATGGAAATTCGGAAAACCGGAAAAGGACTACAAGGTACCCGATGACTATAAAATAGTTGCTTATTGCGTAGTTTGATTATGGATTGATATGGAGGTTAATAAGATGAAAATAATTATTAATAAAAAGTATTTGGATATTGTATCCGAAAAATTTCCTGATATTGAGTTTTATACCGAAATTGATGAATGCCCCGATGCGGAGGCCCTTATCGGGGATGCTATGGAATTTGTTCCTGAAAAACTTGATAAGCTGCCTAAGCTAAGGTGGATCCAATCCTTCTGGGCAGGCTACAACACAGTGGACCTGGAATACTTACGCAAACGAAACATCACCTTCTGCAACGCAAGGGATATTTACTCCGTTCCCATAGCAGAGGATGTTATTTGCAGAATACTTATGCACAATACAAATGCTCTTGCTTATATAAAGAGCCAAAAAGACCACAAGTGGGATAGGAGCCAAAGAAGGAGAAATCTCCAGGGTCAGACCATAGGGTTGATTGGAACCGGATCGATAGCGACGGAAATTGCCAAGAGACTTCAGGGTTTCGGAGTTAAAATAATCGGCTATAAGCGTAATCCGGTTTCCACCTTGCCATACTTTGATGAAATTTACTCGGGCAAAAAGGGCCTGGAGTATGTAATGGCAAACAGCGATTACATTGTTGTAACAGTTGACTTAAACAAGGAAACCTATCATATGATTAATAAGGATAATATTAAGCTGATGAAAGAGACTGCTTCCATCATTAACATAGCAAGGGGAAGCATAATAAACCAGAAGGACTTGACGGAAGCCTTAAAGAATAATAAAATCAGCTTTGCAGGCCTGGATGTTTTTGAAGTTGAACCCCTGCCTGAAGACGATGAATTATGGGATTTGGAAAATGTATATATCACTCCCCATGCATCAGGTTTGGTGAAGGAAAACAAGAAGAGGCTTGCCGACTTAATTATTGCAAACATTCAAAGATTCATCGACAATGAAAAATTGGCAAATGTGGTGATTTAAACTGTCAAACTTATATCACCTTAAGCCTGTATAAGAAACTTAGCAAGTGTCATCCTGAGAGCAAAGGAAGATTTCAAATTATTCTTCCGTAAAGAGTTCTCGGAATGACACTTTACAAGTTATAATAATATAATATATAAAACTTTTTCAATGACACTATATAGAAAGAAGCATCATGAATGAATAATAACAAGAATATTTTAAAGTTGTTGTTTTTTCCTCTATTAATACTCTATTATGAAACAGTTTTAAAGATTTTCTTATATGATACCGTATTTAATATCGGCTATGTTTATATGTGTTTATTTTCCGTACCCTTGGGTATGTTGTTTTATTTGCTGACAACAAGCTTTAAAGAGAAAATAAATAAAATTCTCTTCTTTTTGATCATAACCTTTTTAACCCTCTATTATGGGACTCAAATTGTTTATTTCAGGATATTTAATACCTTTACCACCTTTTATTCAATTTTTGTGGGAACAGGGAAGGTATTGGGTTTCACGGATATAATAGCTTCTGCTCTTATGAATAATATTCCCGAATTAATTACGGTCTTTCTTCCTCTTATCCTGCTGATATATTTTCGACAGAAATTGGATTTTAACAGGACAAATAAGGCTTTTATCTTAAAGGTTGCAGTATCAGCAGCAATAATGCAGTCGGCTATTGTTTTCAGCGTGCTTTCTTCCGATGTGGGAGTTCTCAGTCCATCCTACCTCTATTCCGAAACATTTTTGGTTGTGGAATCTGTTGAAAAATTTGGCCTGCTGACAACCGGAAGGTTAGACATAAGAAACATGTTAAAATCCGTTGTGTTTGCTCTTGAGCCTCTTCCATGGGAACATATTGAATCTGAAGATCCGCCGGTAAAGGAACCGGAAGAAGCTCCCATTGTGGAAGAGGAGGAGCCGGTGAAGGTTGTTGAATATAATACCATGGATATTCCCTTTGAGGACTTGATCAAGGGAGAAAAAAAAGAAGCCATCAGAAGTATGCATGAGTATTTCAGCAAGGTGGAACCAACAAAGAAAAATGAATATACCGGTAAATTTAAGGGTAAAAACCTCATATTAATAACAGCCGAAGGTTTTTCACCCTATGCTGTCAGCAAGGATTTGACTCCGACCTTGTACAAAATGCAGGAAGAGGGCTTTAATTTCACTAATTTTTACACTCCCTTGTGGGGAGTCAGCACCACTGACGGTGAATATGTAGCCTGTTTAGGTCTTTTACCCAAGGAAGGCGTGTGGAGTTTTTATAAATCATCCCATAACTACCTGCCCTTTGCCATGGGTAACCAGCTCAAAAAGGAAGGCTATATAACCAGGGCATATCACAATCATTACTTTGATTATTATTACAGACACTTATCCCATCCTAATATGGGCTATACCTACAAAGGATTGGGAAATGGTCTTGATGTAACGGAAACATGGCCTGAATCAGATTTGGAGATGATTGAACTGACCATACCGGAATTTATAGACAATCAGCCTTTTCATGTATACTACATGACGGTAAGCGGTCACCTCCAGTATACTTTTACGGGCAATTATATTGCTGCCAAGAACAGGAGTTTAGTTGAAAATCTCCCCTATTCCGACAGGGTAAAAGCTTATCTGGCCTGCAATATGGAACTGGACAGGGCAATGGAAAAGCTTATACAGGAGCTGGAGAAAAGGGGCATAGCTGATGACACCCTCATAGCCATCAGCCCCGACCACTACCCCTATGGCTTGAATCTTGCTGAAATAAGCGAACTTGCCGGTAAAGAAATAAAAAAAGACTTTGAATTGGAAAGGGGCATCTTCCTTCTTTGGTCCAAGGGAATGGAACCCGTAGTAATTGACAAACCATGTTCAAGCCTGGATATTATTCCTACCTTGTCAAACCTGATGGGTCTGGAATATGATTCCCGCCTTCTCATGGGCAGGGATATTTTATCCGACTCGGATCCCCTTGTAATATTTACGGACAGAAGCTTTATAACCGACAAGGTAGCTTACAATGCCAAAACAGACAAAGCCATATCCTTGACCGGAGAAGAAATTGACGATTCATACATTCAAGAAATATTTGAAAAAGTCAAGTTGAAATTTAAGTATTCGGCAATGATACTGGATACAAACTACTACAAGATATTATTTAATAAATAGAGGTGTGGAGACACACCTCTTAGACTGTAACAAAGTTTAAAACACATTGTCATCCTGTAGGCGAAGCCTGAAGAATCTCATGTTTTGATAATGATGAGATCTTTCGATCACGCTCAGGATGACACGGACAGGGACACACCTCTTTTATACTACTTCTATGACAAATTTCCTGCTTACTGGGCATTGGGTATATGTAGAATTGTTTACGCAGTTTGAATTCAGCCTGTTTGCCAGCATGCCCCTGGCATCCTTCTTAACCCTTACCTTATATCCTATTCTTTTTATCTCCGAGGGCTGAAGGCTTCCCACATCCCATTTTATTATAGTCTTACCCTTGTATTCATATACGTTTTTCGGTTCTAAGTTGCATGAATCACCTATGTATTCCAGCCCCTCATCAAGTATGCTCCTTAAGTAAACCTTTCTTGCAAGGTCATATTGCCCCGTGTATAAGTCAACGTAATATTTGGTAATGGTATCTGGGCTGACTTGTTTATCTTCGCAGGTTACAACCATGTTGTAATCCATGGCGGTTGATACGGCAGAGCAGGAATCAATTTTGTCTTCATTGATTAAATGGCCGTAAAACTTTATTTTACTCCTGTGGGGGATTTTATCGCCTGAATTTTCTGTGCTGTTAACCGTATACTTGTCGCACAGGGCTCCGTCAAGGCTTAATATGTTCGTCGAATTTGGGGATAAAACAAAATTGTTTCCGAAAATTATCACATTGTCATTGTTTAATTCCTTACAGGGTTCAACGATGCTTACGGTATTTAATAATTTATCATCAGGACCCTCGTGTTCTATCTTATCAAGATATCTTATGCCGTTTCCGAAAGCCGCACTGAAGGAGCATAGTTTTTCATGAGGGCTATTATTTTCGAGGATGATTTTTATCTTATATATATATGAGGGAACAAACTGAGAATTGGGGATACCTGCACCCTTCAAAAAATATTCGGGCACATCTATGTATATGGTGCATTCTTTCATTTACTTCATTCCTTTCCGATGCAATCTAATTCATATTATTCATGGCACGGTTTTTTGTGAAAAATTTAAGTTAAATATTTATGGCAATAAATAAGCTAATGTGATAATATTAATAGCAAACAATCCATAAACAATGGCATATCGAGGCTCTGTAAACTAAAAATGAAATAAAAGCACAATGTTTCGTAGAATTAAGTAAAATTGCTTTAAATTTCGCCTTGATGATGATAAAGCTTCGCCTGTGAAATTATCAAGGGTAAAATGAACGTGCT
>Ga0255345_1006288_pt1 | contig 11672 bp, 6 predicted proteins | sample wastewater_treat_6_FD_192415 | JGI IMG/M metagenome (GOLD analysis project Ga0255345, IMG submission 192415) | Wastewater microbial communities from Lulu Island WWTP, Vancouver, Canada - plant20 | ecosystem: Engineered > WWTP > Wastewater > Unclassified | place: Canada: Vancouver, British... | reverse complement strand
GCAACATGATGGATAGCCAGTTCATTTGTAATAATGATATTGTCAATCACAGGGCTACTGTAATAAGGATCGGTTAAGGAAGAGGTAAGACTTTGGTAATTTTCCGTATCGTCCATAAAGATTTTGTACGGAGAATTGGAGTACGTAGCTGTTTGCGAACCTATTAAATAGTCGTTGAAATCGCCCGTAATTACAATCTTGCTTGTATTGTAGTTCGTACCATCTAGTATCCCTTTTAGTCCTTCGGAAGCTCCAAGCCTTCGGCTATAGCTGGTTTCGTCACTCATGGCTTTGGCGTGTATATTGATGATGGAAAACGGAATATTTGTTGAGCCAATAGTCAATACGAAATCATGTATAACAGGATAACGACCATTAGTCCAATTATAGTAGTAACTGTTTTCTTGGCTACTTGCCCCGTTACTCAATAGAGAAGAATTAACAAGTTGTAGGTGGGATTTTTTGTAAATAATGCCCTGATTTTGACCGCAATTAGTGGGAGTAGTAGCCACGATATCTCCTGCCCATTCGTTTATTCCAAGTTTTTTCACTAAGGTATCGATGGTGGCATACGTAGTGCTTGTACCTACTTCTTGCAAGGCGATAATATCAGGATTTATCGTTTGAATAAGGGAAACAATATTGTTCATTTGCCCTTCCTCATCAGAGGGTCCATTTGTATCACAACTAAGCCATTCAGCATTGAAAGTGGTAATTTTTAAGTCAACAGTTTGTGCTAATATAGAAACCAGAACTACATGTAGCAGGATGAATAATGTAATCAGTGGGCGGAAAAAGTGGAAGATAGTAGGCTTATTCATATAGGTATGCTATTAGGGTAAACCACAAATGTATGAAAAAAAATAATATGTCTTTCGATTAATGTGTTAAATAGCTCATTTTCACTGAGTACCCACGTTTTATTATACAAAAAAAACCTTGCTTTTTTCAAGAGCAAGGTTTAGAGAAAGAATAAGTGAATGTGTTACAACTGCACCGCAATACCAACTTTCAACATACGTCCAGCGATGGGTACACCGCCATAATCGTAATAATGTTGGTTGAGGATATTGGATATTTCGGCATACATTTTTGTGTTGTTTTGTTGCCAGTTGATGCGAGTGTCGATGGTGGCAAATGGAGTATAAGCTACTTTGTTTCCATCTTTATTTACATAGTTCCCTTTGCGGTCTTGGTAGCTTACTACCCAACTGGCATCTACCTGCTTGCTTATTCCATGCACATATTGCAGGTTAATTTTGTGTTGCAGGTAGTCGAGGGCATATTTCGAAATCATATCGCCCGCATCTTTGTTGAGCAGAACGTAGGCATACGATGCTTGTATGTTTTTTGCCCAAAAACCACCTGTATAAGCTGCCGCTATTTCTCCTCCCATAGCATCAATGCGAGTATGGTTCATGCTTTTCCATTTTTCTGTTTCGAGCGAGCGTACCCAGTCGATACTATTGTTGGCTATACGGTAAAATGCGTTTGCATTCCATTGCCATGCCTGTTTGGTGTATTTGGCTCCTATTTCTGCGGTGATAGCTTCTTCAGGTTTTAAGTTTGGGTTACTCTCTTGCGTAGCACTTTTGTAGTATAAATCAGTAAAGGTAGGTAGTCGTAACGATTTATTGATATTGGCAAATACCTGAGCATACGTATTGAATGCATACGAAGTGTTAAGCCCGTAACTATACCTGTTGTCAAATTGCGTATTATAGTTGCCCGACACACCAAAAGAAGCTGTAAATGCCTGTAAATAAATACTTTGTTCGACAAAATATTGCACATTGGTACGGTTTTTTTCGTATAAAAACTGCGTATTGGTATTTTCGGCAAACGGAATGGCTTGCGGTGTTGCTTTCAGTTCGCCCAACACATTGCTGTTAATATGTTCGTTGCGACCCTCTATGCCGATGCTTGATTTTCCTAAGCTATTGAACCACGACAGCTTTGAGTTGATGCCGCTTACATGACTGAGGTGATAATTGTGGTGCGTGTACCAAGTTGCAGCATTTTCATAATCACGAAAAAGCTCAAACTGATCGAAATGCCCTCTGTAATAGGCAGTTGATTGCCACAATAAGGAATTAATGCGTTTATCCCAACTGATACTGCTGATAAGGGTTTTTGTTTTTTCAAATTGATTCGGATAATTTACCGAATAAAATGAATTTGCTCCAAAAGCTTTGTCTTGCACGCCTATTTGCCATTTCCATGTATCTTGTTCCGTAGCTTGAAATTGTGCTTGAACAAAACCTTGCGTATAGGCATAGTCGGTATTCTCCGTATAGCCGGCTGACTCGTTGTGCGAAGCGGATATTGCCCATCGCCATTTGTTGCTGGCAAATGTACTTGCCACTGAGGGGTTAAATAAGCCAAACGAACCGCCAGTGAGGCTTACTTTCAGGGCATCATCAGCTTTTTCGTTGGTAACAATATTGATAGCACCACTTAGGGCATTGGTTCCAAACAAACTGATGGCACCGCCTTGCAATATTTCTACTCGCTCTACCATATGTAAATCAATGGGCAGGTTTAGTGTATGATGACCCGTTTGTGGGTCGCTGATAGCTACACCATTGAGTAAGATTAACACTTGGTCGAAAGTGCCTCCTCGCATACTGACATCGGCTTGCACACCACTACCACCACGTTGGCGAACGTCCAGTCCGGGCAGGTTGTTGAGTAGCTCTTGAATAGTTTGTACAGGCATTTGAGCTATTGTGCTCTTGTCTATACTCATCACTACTCGCAGTTGCTCCGAATACACTTTGGTGGGCTGAGCGTGAACACTAATTTCAGTTAGCTGTTGCGTATTAGAACTATTGCTTTGTGCCATCGTTCCAAGTTGAGGCAATAGGGAGGCAAGCAATGCCAAGGAAAGAATTTTTTTCTTGTTCATATCATAATAGGGTTAAGTGAATACAAAGTATGTGCAAACAAAAACGCTGTTGAAAATACCATCAGGTACAACAACAGCGTGTATAAACAATCCGAGCAGGAAATACGATCTTCCTGACCCTCAGTGGTAGAATAAGTGGTAGGGATAACAGCAACACACCCCAACGGCAACACATCAAAAGCAAACATCTCATTGTCCACAAATGATTCATCAGAAAAAACTGGTGTATAAAAAGTCAAACAATCAGTCGAACTTGTATGTGCTAATTTGCTTTTAGCCAATTGTTTGTCGCAAAGTGCTGTGGCAAGTTTACCAATGGTAATGTGCTTGTGCATCGAACAAAAAGCAGCATACGCCTTACGCGAGTATCGCTTAAAACGAATAACATGTGTTTGTGCTTGTGCTTTGTTCATTGGATGTACATTTTCGGCGCAAAGGTAATGCAAAAAATTAAATGACGAGGTTTGTCATCAGAATTTTTTACTTTATGTGTTCTTGCACTGCCCCAAGTCGTTGGTTCTCAGAAAAGTCTTCCGAACTCTCTTAATTGAGAACTCCGTCCTGACTGGGTGTATTTAAAGGAATAGAGCAACATTATTTTCTCATTTAAATTGTTTCAATTAATTCCGTTTTCAACCAATTAAAAGCATCACGCTGATTGTATTTAATTTCGGGTCTTAATAATGCTTCCATATCACCTATAAACTCAGCACTAAGCTCTTTTTCTTCTATGTTAAGTAAGAATTCTTTTTTACTAGGAGGTTTTTTACCTGTGGCATACGAAGTGTATTCCTTAAAACAAGTTATGATTTGCTCATAGTCTAAATCCATATTTTGTCGTGCATAATCTAAATCAAATAAATCTCTTCCTTTGCTTCGTTGATATAAAGCCCTGAGTTTTGTCCCTAAAAGTTCATTTATATTGTACGTTCTTATTTCTGCTTTACCTGTAAACCATTCACTTTTAATTTCAAAAGGAAAATCGACCCAATCCAATACATTGAAATGCTCTTTACAGTTTATTTCCAATTTCAATCGCATTCGTATTTCTTCATATTCCGAATTAAAACGGTATAACGCTTTGGCTCCATGTCCACGTACTTGAGTAGCTCTTTTCTCTTCGAAAAAGGTTATAACCTCATTTAACCTTTCCATTATGGGTTTTATTGGACCTTTTTTAATTTGGACCAAATCAATATCCTCAGAATATCGAGGTGCAGGATTAAGATATAGCTTGTGCAAAGCTGTTCCTCCTCTGAATGCAAGATTTTCTCTCAAGAAGTCATCAGAGAATATTTCCACTAAGGTTCTGGAAATGATTAAATCCTGCTCAACCTGAGAAAATTCTTTCCAAGGGGCATACTCTTGCCACTTTGCTATATAGGGTTTTGGGATCATAAATCGTTTTCTAATTTTACATTAATAGCCACTTTCCACCTATTATTAACTGCTCCTGGTTTCTCATTTGATTTTGGACTTAATAAAATAGGAAAGAAGTTTTTTGCCTTTAGCTGTGAATAAATCATTTCTTGAAACTCTTCTTTAATGTCAAGCTCCTCAAGCAAGAATCCAAATCTTTGCAAGGTACTTTTATTAGGATACCAGCTTAAGAGTGCTGATAAATCAGATTTTGTTAATTCTTCGGTCAGTTCCTCAATTGTCGCAAGCATTCTGTTTATTCCGCCCAATTTTGTCTGATGATGGATTAAATCAACAATTGTCAATGCAGGGCTAGATATTAGAAAAATTCCTGCATCTGACTTCTTTTGCTGAATATTTTTTTCACACCAGTTGGTGGCTGTGAAAAAACGGATGTCTAAAGTGTTTTTAAAAATGTCGTTAAGCTTTGGTTTTTCAGTAATTAAATAATCACGTTGAACCTGTTGGTGACTTGCTCCATGAAATTTTGCGGCGGAGAATAAGCCTACATAATAATTTCTATTTAAATGATTAAACAGTTTCTCACAATATAGTTGAATTGGAAGTTTTTTTGCTGAAGAATATCGAGGTGGAATAATTAAATAAAAACCTTTACGGAGATTTACTATTTCTCCTTTATTTGACAATCTAAGGAGTTCAAATTTTAAAGAATTACTGCTAGCTGCTGTTACTTGAGCAATCTCATCCAATGAAAATGAGTAGTTCTCGATAGATAACAGATACTTTATGTATTCTTTTGCATTCATTTTTAGTAAATAGTATACAAAGGTATCAAAAAATAATACTAATCTCAAAATATTTCTAAGATTTATTTTTGTGAAAGAACAAATTAGTACAATTCCTTAATCAAAGTCCATAGGATTTGTAATCTCAACTTTTTCTGTTATAAGGTTTAATAATTCGAAACGGGTATTATTAAACCACTTTCACCTTTAAAAAAATTGCTCCATTTCTTCACAGAACCGTCCCGACACTAGCGGATTAAAAATCCTGATAGTATCTTAAAGGTCGGATGTGGAAATCCGACCTGACGGGGAATGTAAGGCGTTTCAACGAACTTTCAAAATATAACGAGGAATTATTTCTATCATTGCTCTAGTGGATTATTGTCGTTACAAACGACTAACCCATAAACCCTCGTTGTGAAAACGAGGGGTAGGGATTTTTTATGTCTTTTTTGTTTGGTTCGAATATGGAAAGTAGGAGCTTTTCTTTTAATTTCGACATAGCGAGACGCTACGGCGAACACGCAGATTGTCGAAATTCACACTAGGGCGAACAGGGGGGAGGAGTAGCTTGTAGCCCCATATTACTAACTACCATTACTGTAGAACGTTTACAAAAACGTGGTTACGAATCTATGTCAACGTATTATCTTAAAATTGCTCCATTTTGGTGTGAGAGGCTCTCCCCATCAGTCTTTACTGGTGGGGCAGTCTACTCGATTACCAGCCGTTTTTTTGCTATCTGTCACAAGTTGATTTCTTGCAAGTTTTGTAGTCCCATTTTCAAGTATTTCGTATGAGCACTTGTTGTTTTTGCGTTATAAACTCTTGCAATAATGTAATTGTCTTTACATCTCTGCATAAAAGCCCATTCGCTTGGTCTTATGTAAATTGGAACAGTATCGCCTGTAACTTCGCCTGTTGTGGTTGCCTTAGCATCAATGAAATATAAAATCTCGTTGTTTCTGCTAAGTATCTCAAAATCATATTCTTTGTATGTTTCACCTCCTTTGTTAAGCCAATTCACCCTACTTTCTCCAAACTTTGCAATAAGTTCTTTGTATACAAGTTCTTCACCAAAACGTCCTGTACTCCCGTCAGGTAGTAGGCTTTCAGGTGGTGCTGATGGCATTTCGTATTTTGCAGGAATATTACGAAGCAAAATACTAACAAACTCATCTTTGCTTATTTGGCTCTCTGAAATATCAAAAGCCTTAAACAAATATTCAATGAGTTTTGCATTAGAAATACTGTTCCAATTTCCGCTATAATAAATCGTACTTTGTGAAGTATCATAGTAATTGGGAACTATCGGACTGTAATTCAGTTTGCTACAACTCATTTTCAAATTTGGACTGTAATAGATTTTCAAATTTGAAAACTTGCTTTTAAGTTGGTTTTCAACACTTTGAAAATTTATTGTATCAATTTTTTTCGCAAATTCGGCAATGCTGTTGTTTAGTGTTTTGCTTAGTTCAACCGCATCATATTTTGATGATTGGGCATCTAAACTAAAATCAGAAACAGTAATTATTTGTATGCCAAGTTGCTTTAAAACGACTTCAAATTTTTTCCAATAATCTTTATCGCCAAACCTTTTTACAACCTTATCACTTTCATCTAAGGGCAAATAATTTGCCGATACGTCTTGGTAAAACAAACTTGTTACACTTTGGAAGGTATCTTTGTTACTAAGTAACTTACCATTTTGTTTAAAATTGGCAATGTCTGTACTGAATGAACTTAGGCTTTCATTTGAAAAACGATAAAGTAAATCATCATAGATTAGCCTAATTTTTTTGTCATCAGTACCGTTTGAAACTGCTATACTGTTTAGAATTTGAAAACACTTAGAAACAGTAAGACGTTGCTGTAAACCTAAAAATGTTTCTAATTCTGGACTAAACTCAATACCACAAGTTACAGAACTGTCATTTACCAAATCCTTTAATCTATATGAATGCACTATATTTGGTGTTCTTACTGCATTATCCAAGCAAGGAATTGAAGGATTTGACTGAATGTAAGTTTTAAAAGTGCTACTTGTATTGATTGTAAAAAGGCTTTGATTTTTCTGAAAATAAGTCCAAAACTTTTTAGCAAAATCAAACTTGCTCAAATGTTCTTTGTGCGAAACATCAAAATAAGAATTTCCTACGTTGCTTCTCCTTATCTCTTCATCAACACCTATTTGTTTAAAAAATGTTTTTAGGTCTGAATAAGATAAACCCGAAATAGAGTTAAAAATCGGGCTTATGAAGTAGTCATAATAACCCGTTAATAAGTCTTCTATTTCTGTATTTGGGCTGTATTCTTTTGGAAAGTAGCAAACAGTAGGCACTGTCAAAGAATTGTTTTTTAACAACAAAGGAATTTTCTTTAATTCTTCTTTGTGTGTTTTTAATAAATCTTCTTTGAATGAAAGCACCGTTTTCCAAACTTGTTGCACGTTTTGATGTGTTATCAAACTTGGATTTGAGGCTAAAATGTTTATTTTTCTTTTGACTATATCCGTAGAAGTGAGTTCTACATTTGAATTTAAACGTAGAAAAAACTCTTTCCAATTTTGGCGGTTATTGCTAATCTGTTGTAAATAGACACTGTGGATTTGATTAGGCAAAACTTGTTCAGGCAAAACACTTGCTAAACGTAAATCTTGTGTGTAATCATCACTCAAAATGCAAGATAAAATAGGTTGTAAATGTCCACTTGTAGTAAGCACTTGGAAATTACTCAAATTCACATCAAAACTTGAACGGTTTTGAGTATCGTTAAAAACTTCAAAAACAAACTTAGTTATTTTCAAATAATTATTTGCGTCCATTTTTCCGTTTTGGATAAAAGGAACTATTTTATCTTTAAAAATCCGAACATTTTGAGAGTGTTTTAGCCCTGCACCATAGAACAATTTACGCCACTTTGATTTATCACTTGCATTTTGGCAATAATCCGAACTAATGAAATTAAAATCGGTTAGCCCTAAATCTGCTGCAATTTGCTGAACAGAGGGCTCTCCACTATCTTTGTAAAAATCAGATAAGTAGCAAGTATCCAAATTGGAAACTAATACATTACTTGTGTTGAAAACATAGTAAGGTGCAAGTTTTTGAACTTCGCTGTCTAATAACTCGTACTTGAAAACAAAACGCCAAAAACTCAAATTATTGGTTTTGTCTGTAATTTTTGAATTGATGTCGTTAGAAAAATTGAGTATGTTTTGGCTAATAAAACTTCTACCTTCAAATGCCTTAACGCCTAAACTTGTAAGCCAATTTTTGAACTTAGTATCACTGTCTGCAAAGTCGTTAATGGTTGGGTGTAAAAAATAAACTGCCTTAAAGGTAAGCAAAGATTTATCTGCGTGGTTTGTTTGAAAATACATAGATGAAGGCGTAAACAAACCTTGACTACTGTTCTCACTATACAATAAACCTATATCAGAAAAATTATATTCTTTTTCCTGTAAAAACTTTAAAACTTCTAAAAGTAATTGCGGGGTTAAGGCTTGTTGAAAACTCGCATTTGCAAAAATTTTTTTTAGTTCATCTTTTCCAAAAATGCTAATTCCTTGCAAGCCTATAAGTTTTGACTTGAATTCTAATCTGTTGTCAATGAGTGTTTTACTCGGATTTACAACTCTTACAAACAACTCTTTACCAATGATTTCAGAAAGTCCTGTCAAATCTACCAAAGCATCAGAAACTTTACATAAAGCACCGTTTGCAGTAGGTAAAAACGCAATTTCCTTTATGGCTTTGTCAAAACCATTATTGAAATATTGATGTATGGGTTCTGCACTATTTTGAAAACGTGAAGGAACAAGATTAGTTATTGTAAATCTCAAATCTTCATTTTGTGCTATTTCACTAATCCATTTGAAACTTAAAAAACCAATTTGCTCAAAAAGGTATAAATTCCAAATATTTTTTACGTGAATTGATTGGCGGTTTGCGGTTGTCAAAAAATCGGCATTTACCAAAAACGGAAATTTATAATCATTCACGTTGGTTGGTAAATACGTAAATAAGAAAGACTTATCAGGGCTGATACTTTCTATTTTGCTGTCTTTGATTTGACAAGCAAAACTTAGTTTAGACTTCTGTATTTCTTTGAGTTTTTCGGGTACAATTTTGTCATTTGCCATTCCTTCTCGGATTTCTGGCGTTACTCCAAACTCAAAATCATTGATAATCCACTCGTTATCATTTAAGACAAAATAGTTTTCTCCTTTACTACTTTTTTGTTTTTCAATAAGAATAGGACTTTCTAATCCTAAAACTTCTATTGTTTTGATTTTTCTCAAAAAAAGTGAAAATCTTGGTTCATTAAATAAGGCTTTGATTTGACTTTTATAGAGTTTGATTTTTTGAAAATCGGTTTCTATGGCAATAGCCACAGGGCTATTTTTCATAAAATCTTCACACTCTTTTATTTCTCTTGAATAACGGTAGTTTTCAGCCCAGATTGGCTTTAATTGCCAAGGTATTTCATCAATATTTAGCCCTTCATAAAGGCTACTTTGTAACTGATTATAAAAAGGGTGTTCCTTATCAAATGAAAAGGAATACCCACCTGATTTAATAAGCACATTATCACTTTCACGAAAAACAACTTTAAAACCAATACCTTTGTATCCTGTCTGTTCAGGGTCTTTCTTTTTGGTACTGTATCCAATATCTGTGATTGCCCTTATGTCTGCTTGGTCAAATGGTTTTCCATTATGAACGAAAAGTAAATTTTCTTGTAGAAGAATGAACTTAACATTAACTTCATTCTTTTCATTTGGCATATCATCAGCATTTTGTAAAAGTTCAAATACAAATCTTTCGGTTAAGTCTGTATATAAATCTCCTGCTAATTTACTCAAAGCATTGGCAATGGTTCTTGCATCATCAGGTGTTGCACCACGTTTTGAAAACAAATCTTTGATAAACTTTTCTTTTTCAAGCCTATCAAAAAAGGTGCTTTTAGGTTCTCCTAAATGCTTTACAAGGTTAAGCATAAAAGGATTATCCTTGTCTTTTCTAAACTTTACATTAGAAAGTGATACTTCTAATTGATGGAAACCACTTTTATTATTTTGATAATGTTCTTTATGCGGACTATAAATACGTACCTGCCCAAGTCGGAAAGGATAATATAAAATATCTCCTTTGGGACTTCTCACATTTACGAAAAATCCGTATTCATTTCCGTTTTTATCAGGTTTTTCAGTCTTTTCATAAGTGCCGATTAAACGGATAGTTCCGTTTTCGGAAACACTACCCATTTCCCACCATTGCAAAAGGTAGTCTAAAATTTCTTTGTCTGTCTTTGCAAAGAATTGTTTTATCTGTTCCTGAAAGTTCTTCATTGTTGTTGTGTTGTTTCTTAAAATGGCAGGTAACATCTTAGTGTTTTATTTGTCGTTTTCGCATAACAAAGTTAATTAAAAGCATTACATTTTCAAATAAAAACAAAATTTATTTAATGCATTGACGAAAATGGCAAATAAAACAACGTTGAACAGTCCGATTGCTATGGGAGAAGTATTAATGGTATGTCTGCTATGCTGCCATTTGCATACGGTCGCTACACTATCAGTTATTTAGATTAGTAGATTTATTGCAATACATCTTTATTCCATTTGCGGGGTTATTTGTTATGTAATTTGATATATGTATATACGATTGTTTATTGCCAATGATGTGTTCGTGGTAATTTCGTTGCCAAATTGTATCGTTGTAACCCATCAAATTTAATTGTTTTGTTACCGATGATTTATATCCACGAATAATTGCACCAATGGTTTGCGAGGGCGACCGTAGGGGCGTATCGCATACGCCATGTAACGATGACGAATGAAAATCGTTTGTCGGCATATTATCGGTTAACCCCATTTCATTGTATGTATGGGGCGTATGCGATACGCCATGTAACGATGATGAATGATAATCGTTTGTCGGTATATTATCGGTTAAACCCATTTCGTTGTATACATGGGGCGTATGCGATACGCCCCTACGAGATATTTGGATGATACCGTGAATATGGTTTGGCATTACAACAAATTCGTGTAATTCAATATTATTTCTTATTTCTATTGTCTTTTTCCAATGGTTGTGTGCAATTTTCCCATATTGATTCATTATCATTATCCCATTTTCAATATGCCCAAATACGCATGCCTTGTTATGGCAACAAATGGGTATGAAATACAATCCTGATTGTGCATAATCATACCCTTTCAGACGAATACTGCGGCGTTGATGTTTGGCAGGGTTATAGGTCATATTTTGGTTTTTTAATTCGCAAACCGTATCCGTGTCTTTTCCCTTTGCTTTGCGTAATTTCCTTTGCAATGGGGAGGCTATGCCTACCTCACAGGCTTCAATTTAGCAGCTAATGGGTGTCGGTGGTGCTCTACGTTTACCAAGTCCATTTTTACGTAGCCGATTTTTAGTTTGGCTTCTACGTAGGCGATGAGTCTGTTTTTGTCGTTAGTAATCCAGATAAATACGCGTTCGTTGTTTTTGAAGAGGGTGCCTTCGGCTACTTCTAGTTCAAATTTTAGGCAGTCGTATCTATCGCCATTTTTGAGGGTAACTATTTCTTTTTTC
>Ga0255345_1006268_pt1 | contig 11696 bp, 7 predicted proteins | sample wastewater_treat_6_FD_192415 | JGI IMG/M metagenome (GOLD analysis project Ga0255345, IMG submission 192415) | Wastewater microbial communities from Lulu Island WWTP, Vancouver, Canada - plant20 | ecosystem: Engineered > WWTP > Wastewater > Unclassified | place: Canada: Vancouver, British... | reverse complement strand
TCCGGTTTTCCAAGGTGGCGGCAATGTCCAGCATGGCGAGTTCATCCGCACCCTCCTGTTGATAGAACCGGGCATTTTCCACCGGGTCACCGGCATCCTTGAGCCCGACAAAATTGACGCCTTTTACCACCCTCCCCTCTTTCATGTCCAGGCAGGGCATAATTTTAATAGCGGCCACGTCCGTACCCCTTTTCTCTGTTGGTTTGCGGTATTCCACAATGCGGCTATTAAAACAAAGATTGTCGTCAAATGCAAATCATTTGAATAGAAAAAACAGATTGTTGTTCCGTTATTGTCATCCTGAACCCTTCGCTGTGTCATGCTGAGCAAAGCGAAGAATCTTCGTTTTTCACTCAGGGTAAACTCCGTGAATAATCTCATAGAATCAATCCGTTAAAAATGGAGATTCTTCGGCTGCAGCCTCAGAATCCATTACGACACCGTCTCCTGGGGGAGAGGATTGAAGTGAGGGGAAATGAACTATTGTGAAAATCAATTTTCATGCTTGATGGAGTCCCCAAAGGGCATGGGTGCTTAACAGGCACATGTAAAAATGCGGAAGATTTCTCGGTCGCTGAGTCTCCCTAGCCGGAAACCCACTCTGAGCCTTATCAAGGCATTCGGGCAGGTCTTCGCAATGACGCCTTAAATTATAGGACCCCTCGAAAAATCCACCATACAACTTCTCTCTGCCATTCCCGCGAAAGCCGAAATCCGTAAAAATTACCTATATGGATTCCCCGATCACGTCGGGGAATGGCAAGAAAATGAATAAGTAGAGGTTCCCTTTATATGGAGGGCCAATACAAAGCAAGGCCCTCCATCGTCAATGGTCGTCTCCGATGCTTCTATTAACACTTTTCGCCCGACAAATAATATGGTATAAGAAATTAATGCCTGTACAGCCAGATACCAGCTTTTTAAAGTTGTTCACCATGAACAATGCATGAGCGCCTTACATCCGCACCTACCTGTCATAATTATATCTGAGAGAAAAATCTCAGATTCGAGCCTGTATGAAACCGTTATGAGGTACTCCTATGCGAAGCGTGATGAGGATTCTTGTCCCCGTCGGTTTTGTCAGTGTCTTCGTGCTCGCCCTCGCCTTGAATACCCGGTACTGTTGCCAGGCTTCGGTAACCGAGGAGGAGTTGAAAAACTGGCCGCTGCCCTGTTATCAGGGGGAGAAACTCAATGAACTTCGGAACTGGGAGAGGACCTGGGCGGGGCAACGGATCAACCAGGATTCCATTGACCAGGTCAAAGCTTTTCTGTCGGAGGAGTATTACCAGGTATACAAAAATCCTGAAAACTGGGGAGCCGACGAGCTTTGGTTTAGCATTATTCCTTATGAACAGGTGCTGCCGACGCCGGGACAGATTGCCGCCACCAGGAAATACGCGCCACACGCGCGGTTGGACAATGCACCCCGCAAGGCCTACTGGAAGGGAGGGATAGGCCCCGATGAATTTCTCTCCGGCTGGGACACGGGTGAAACAGCCGGGTTCCCCTTCCCTTTCCCCGCATCAGGGTTGGAAATCGCCTGGAACCTCGATTCGGTGACCCACGGCGATACCAAATCATACAAGCGGGAATCAGCACTCATCAACACCAGGACCAGGGTGGAAAAACAAACGATTGAGAACAAGACGGTTGATTACTTTACCGGCCGGCTGGATGTCCCGCCCCTTCCCCTGAAGCCGGGTAACAACAAAGGGATACGCAAGGGAATACTCTCATTGTTGGTTGAACCCGCGGACATCAAGGGTTTGATGATGATGGAACTCCTCTACCTTGATGTGGGGAAACCTGAGGATCTTTGGTCGTGGGTAGCTATGTTCCGCAGGCTGCGCCGGCTGGGCATAACCTGGAAGCTTGACACCTTGCACGGAACCGAGATGCTTCCGGATGATGAAAATGGCTGGAACAGCCATATCAATGTAAAAAACTGGAAGCTTGTCGGCAGGAGGGAAATGCTGCTCGGACGCCATGTCGATGTAAGTAAATATTCCAGAAAAAACGGACAGGTAGTCTGGAGCGGCCAGCAGTTGGAGCGGATCAATGCCTTCGTGGTGGAAGCCCACTACAAAGACCCCAACAGTTCCTATAGCAAAGAAATCTTATATATCGACCCCGAGATGTGGCGATGTTTGCAGAAGGTTGCCTGGGACCGGCAGGGCGTGTTGTGGAGGCAATTCTTTTATCACACGGAAATGGTAAAGAGCGTTCAGGGAATTATTCAGCCCCACTGCGTCGAACTGCATTCAATAGATATGCAGAAAAAGCGGGGCAACCCCGGCAAGGACAGGGTAATAGAAATAGGCCTGCCGATTCCGGATAATTTCTGGACGGTGCAGCAGATGCAAAAAATGGGCTACTAGCAGGCGGGTGAAGCCCTTTGCCTTGATTGCCGCCTTGAACGCTTCAGGCAAGACGGTCATGACCGAGTATGGCCTTTTAAATAATGCGCGGACGCAACGGAGCGCTTCCCTCCAAAAGAGTTTGCCTGCTGAGAAGCTACCCTGCCTCTTGCTAACACATCCCCAGCCGGGAGAAGTTCTTCGATGAAAAAAATTGCGCCGGTCATCTGGATTGCCGCTTCTTTACTGTTTGCCCTGTCTTTTGCCGTCGTTACCGGGATGATAAACCCCGGGGAAAAGATCAACGCCATCTGGATCATCGTAGCCGCCGCGACCTTCTATGCCATCGCCTACCGGTTCTACGGGGCGTTTCTCGCCGCCAAGGTGGTAACCTTTAATGATGACGTCATCACCCCCGCCTACCGGCTTAATGACGGCAGAAACTTCTATCCCACCAACAAGTGGGTTCTCTTCGGCCATCACTTCGCGGCCATCGCCGGCGCCGGCCCTTTGATCGGCCCGGTGCTGGCCACCCAGTTCGGTTACCTGCCCGGGTTTCTCTGGATCTTAATCGGGGCGGTGGTCGCGGGCGGCGTGCACGACATTACCGTGCTGGCCGCCTCCATGCGAAGGGACGGCAAATCACTCGCCCAAATCGCCCGGGAAGAGGTGGGCCCGCTGGTGGGCGGCGCAACGCTGATTGCGCTGCTTTTCATAATCATCGTGGCCATCGCCGGCTTGGGGCTGGCGGTGATCAATTCCCTTTTTCACAACCCCTGGGGGACCTTCATCATCGCCATGACCATTCCCATTGCCATGGGCATGGGCGTGTCCATGAAAAAAGCCGAGCACGGACAACTCGGCATCATTTCCCTTGTCGGCTTCACCCTGCTCATCCTGACGGTGATTTTAGGCCGGGGCATCATCTCCAGCAGCTGCGCCCATTTCTTCAACCATGACAAAGACACCCTCACCCTGCTGCTCGCCCTCTACGGTTTTTCCGCATCGGTGCTGCCGGTCTGGCTCCTGCTGACCCCGCGGGATTACCTTTCCTCTTTCATGAAAATAGGAGTGGTCATCCTTCTGGTCATCGGGGTGCTCTTTGTTTCTCCCGAACTGCAGATGGCGCCGCTCACCCGGTTCGCGCAGGGCGGAGGACCGATCATCCCGGGAAAGCTGTTTCCCTTTCTCTTCATCACCATTGCCTGCGGCGCCATCTCCGGTTTTCACTCGCTCATCGCTTCGGGCACGACGCCCAAGATGATTGAGAAGGAATCGCAGGCGCTGGCAATCGGCTACGGGGCCATGCTGGTGGAAGGGTTTGTCGCCCTGATCGCGCTGATCGCGTCTTCCGTCCTCATCCCGGGAGACTACTTTGCCATCAACACCAAGCTTTCATTTCTCGAGCTTGACCGGCTCGGGTTCCCGGTGAGCAGGGTACAGGAACTCTCCCGACTGGTGGGAGTGGACCTGCAGGGTCGGCCGGGCGGGGCGGTTTCGCTGGCGGCGGGCATGAGCTATATCCTGTCCGCCATCCCCTTCCTGAAAAACGTCATGAGCTACTGGTACCAGTTTGCCCTGATGTTTGAGGCGCTGTTCATCCTCACCACCATTGACGCGGGCACCCGGGTGGCACGCTACATCGTTCAGGAGCTGGGGGCGAACGTGTACAAGCCTTTCGGCGACCTTACGTCGGTCACCGCCAACGTCATCGCCAGCCTGGCGGTGGTGGCGGCATGGGGCTACTTTATTTTCACAGGGTCGATTTCCACCATCTGGCCCATGTTCGGGACCGCCAACCAGCTCCTGAGCATGCTGGCGCTCTGCATCGGCACCACCCTGCTGATCAAGGCGAACAAAATACAGTACATCTGGACCACCCTGATCCCCATGTGCTTCATGGTGTCGACCACCTTCACCGCCTCCGCGCAACTGATCAGGGATTTCATGCTCAAGGCCATGAACAGCTCTCAGGGCGTAACCTACGGCATCAGCGCCTTTTGCATGAGCGTCATGTTTGTCCTCGCCGCGCTGGTCCTGGCGGATTCCCTCATACGCTGGTACCGGTTTCTCTTCCAGAAGTCGGATTCATAGTAAGGCGATGAAAAGGAGCCTCAACCCAACCACTCCCAGAGCAACCGCCAAGCCGCGAATAATCCATGAACCCGACACATGCTCAGACAAGGCTGCACCTGCCTGCGCCCCGCCAATCACGCCAATGGACAGCGCAATGGTTCTATGCAGGCCATGATAGAATGTTCCCGTAACCACGTGCACAATAGTGCCGGACAAAGCCATGACCGCTAAAATAAAATGTGATGTAGCGGTAGCGCAGTGTACGGGAAAATCCAACAGCCGCACGAGGACCGGCACATGAATGATGCCGCCGCCTATCCCCAGCATACTTGAAAGGTAACCGACGAAGAAGCTTAACACCATGCCGACCGTAAATTTATCGCGATGTATTGCGCGGCTATGGTCGGATGTCAGGGGATTGTGCGGATAGGGCGGAAGCGTTTTTTTCCGTGAAGTGTTCCGCACACCAATCGGATGGATTAGCAGATAAGCGGATGAAATGATTAGCAAGAGTCCGAACATGGTATCAAAAGCAAGTCGTGAGAGTAACGCCGTACTAAGCGCCCCGAGCACTGCCCCCGGGATGGCGGCGATTGAAAATAGGATGCCGGCCTTATAATTAATGCGTCCCATTCGAGCATAGGCCACTGACCCTGATAACGCATTAAAGGCGATAACCGCCAGTGAGATGCTCGTAATAATTTCAGGATCCTCTGCCTGATAGAGCACCAGCAAGAGGGGAACCACTAAAAACCCGCCACCGGCGCCAATAAGCGTCCCGTAGGTGCCCATAATAAACCCTAACGGAATGAGCCAGAAATAGTGTTCCATGCGTTATGTGCCGTGGAACCTCAGGTGGTTGTGGCCGCCTTCGGCATCAAAATCTCACCCGGGCAAAAAAGATTTTCTTCACCGTCTCCGCTGCCAGCATGTATGCGCTCACGATGATTCCTATCGCCACAAGGAAGAGAGGCGGCAAGGGTTCAAACCCCAGCATGAGGGCGAGGGGTGTGAATGGTATCATCAACCCCGCCGCAACAATCAGGATGGTAACGATCATCAGATAGGTGCCGGGCCGGCTCCTGAAGAAGGACTTTCTGGTGCGAACGATCAACACCACCAGGGATGCCGAAACAACCGATTCGACGAACCAGCCGGTCCGGAACTGCTCAACGGTTGCATGGAGCAGGAGGAGAAACACCCCGAAGGTAAGATAATCAAAGAACGAACTCACCACCCCGAAGATGGTCATAAAATTCCTGATGAACCTGATATCCCACCGCCGCGGCCGGCCAATCAGCTCTTCATCGACGCTGTCCGAGGCTATGGTCATTTCAGGAAAGTCGGTCATCAGGTTGGTGAGCAAAATCTGCTTGGGCAAAAGGGGAAGAAAGGAAAGGAAAAGGGAGGCGCCGGCCATGCTGAACATGTTGCCGAAGTTGGCGCTGGTTGCCATGAAAACATACTTGATGGTATTGGCAAACGTCCTTCTTCCCTCCACCACCCCCTCCACCAGCACTTTTAAATCCTTCTCCAGCAGCACGATATCCGACACCTCTTTAGCCACATCCGCCGCCCCGTCCACCGAGATGCCCACATCCGCCGCGTGGAGCGCCGAGGCGTCATTGATTCCGTCTCCCATGAATCCCACCACATTGCCGGACTTCTTCAAGGCCAGAATAATCCGCTCTTTCTGGTTGGGTTCCACCTCGGCAAAGACACCCACCTCATTTACCCGCTTCAGGAGCGCCTCATCGCTCATCTGCCTCATTTCCCCTCCGGTGAGCACCACCGGAACCGCCACTCCCACCTGCCGGCTGACCGTCGCAGCAACCAGACGATTGTCCCCGGTAATTATTTTCAGCGATACTCCGAGATGGCCCAGCCGCCGTACGGTTTCCCTGACCTCCGCCTTGGGCGGGTCGGAAAAAACCACGAATCCCAGGAATATCATGGAAGATTCACTGTTGCCGGCAAGCTTTGACTGCGGGGTAAGTTCCCGATACGACATCCCCAACAGGCGGTACCCCCGGGCACTGAATGTTTCATATTGGTTGCGTATCTCATCCATTACCCCGGCAATAGCATGCTGTGCGCCGTCGGCCGACTCGGCTGAAAGGCAGAGAGAAAGCATGTTGTCGACCGCGCCTTTGGTCACCAGAATGCTCTTCCCCTGGTATGACACCAGGACGCTCAAGCGCTTCCTGATAAAATCATAGGGCAGCTCATCCAGCTTGCGATATTCCGACAGGTCACAGTGCGCGGTGGCCCGGATTGCATCATCGATGGGATTGGAGAAACCGCTTTCGAACGCCGCGTTGATATAGGCATACCGCACTACCTTTTCGCTCCGGTTGCCGTAACCGTCAAGATAATCGTGCAGCCGCACCACCCCTTCGGTCAGGGTGCCGGTCTTATCGGAACAGAGCGTGTTCATGCTTCCCAAATTCTCGATGGAGCTGAGCCGTTTCACTATGACCTTCTTCCCGGCCATGCGGCTCGCGCCATGCGCAAGGTTGATGCTGATGATTGCCGGAAGGAGCTGGGGGGTAAGCCCCACGGCAAGAGCGAGGGAAAAAAGAAACGAATCCAGAACCTGCCGGGCAAGGATGACATTCACCGCAAAGATGGTTATCACCAGAATGAAGGTCACCTCCATAAGAAAATAGCCGAATTTTCTGATGCCGCGTTCAAATTCGGTTTCCGGCGCCCTCAAGGCGAGGCGTTCCGAAATCCTGCCGAATTCCGTTCGCCCCCCGGTGTGTACTACCGCCGCCTTTCCCCAGCCGCTCACGACATGGGTGCCCATAAAAAGGGTATTGGCGCGTTTACCGAGAACCGTTTCCGGGGGAAGGACGCCGGCCATTTTCTCTACCGGGTAGGTCTCTCCGGTCAGTGTCGCTTCGTCGACAAAGAGGTTGTTCGACTCAATCAACCGGCTGTCGCCGGGGACGGTTCGGCCCGCCGAGAGCACGATGATATCTCCGGGGACAATCTCCTCGACCGGCACCTCCAGCGATTCGCCGTCGCGCGTAACCTCGGCCGTGACCCTCACCATGGCCAGCAACGCGGCGACGGCGCCGGTTGCCTTGTACTCCTGCCAGAAGCCGAGCAGGCTGCTGATGAACACAATAAGAATGATAATCAGCGCGTCGGTGGGATCATGCAGAAAAAGCGACAGTACGGCGGCGCCTAACAGGATGAGGGTGATCGGACTCTTGAACTGGGCAAGGAAAAGCCGGAGCGGGCCCGATCTTTTCCTGGCGCGGATGAGGTTGGCGCCGGACCGGGCGAGGCGTTCGAGCGCCTCCCCTTTGCCCAGGCCGTTGAGGGAAGCATCAAGCTGCTCCAGGAGTTCATCAGTTGGCACGCTCCAGAAAGGAGGCGCATTAGTTCGCATGGCGCATCTCCTGCGTCCTCGGGTTTATGCAAGCAGGCGGCGCAAAAAGGGTATGCGCTCAGCCGGCATGACCGGTACCGAAATGCCTGCGTATCAGACGGCGTAACAACAACAGGCCCCATATCAGCAACCAGCCGGAGAGGAGAATTATTATAATCTTCATTTCATGGCGCTTCAGATCCCCGACCAGCATTTCCAGGGCGTTGCCAAAAAGGTATCCGCCCATACCCACCAGGAAGGCCCAGGCCATGGCTCCGATCACATTGAGCAGCACAAATCGCTGCGCCGGTATTGAACTCATGCCCATGGCGAATGGCGCGACGATTCTCAGCCCGTAGAGAAAGCGGAAGGCCAGGATGAGCGGCGTGTGAAAGCGGCGCATCAGCTCATCCACCCGCTGGATGCGGTCGCCCCAGGCCGCGAATCTGCGGAGGATCCGGGCGCTGTGCCGGCGTCCGAGATAAAAGTAGAGCTGGTCTCCCAAAAGGCTCCCGGCAAATGCCACCGCGATCACCCAGGGCAAGTCGAGATATCCCCGGTGTGCGGCAAACCCGCCCAGCAGAACCACCGTCTCACCCTCCAGAAAGGTGCCGACCAAAACCGCCCCGTAGCCGTAGGTTGCAATCATTGATTCCAGTGACATGTCTTTATGCGGTACCCGTGTGCCTCTCCCTGTGTTGCTGCAAGCCCTCTGGGGCACCTCCTTAAATACCGGCTGCATCAGATCTCATATGCCCTTCTCAACCATACATCCTTTTAATCTCCCGCCGGATGGCAGTGAACGTCATTCCCGTTCGCCACATGGCGATAAGGCCGATTACCCACAGGGGAACGGTCAACACCACAAACGCACCCACCGAAAAGCTCGCCGCCAGGGTCTTTTCGACCCCGAAAAGGGTGAGGCCGACCACGGTAAAGAACTGGTAGGTGCCGATATTTGAGGGCGCGTTGGGAATCGCCGTGCCCAGGTGCAGGATGAGCAGCACCACGCTCCCCGCCCAGATCGAGAGCGGGATCCCGTAGGCGCGCATCATCATCCAGAGGGCAATGATCTGAAAAATGAGGATGAAAAGCGACACCACAAACGATGCAAAAAAAAATCGTGAGGTCCCGATGGCATGAACCCCTTCTGCCAGACGTCTCAGAAACGAAACGAGCATGCGCAGCGGGTTCCATCGCCAACCCTCACCCGGTTTATCGTTCTGCGCGCAGGTCCTCCGAATGAAGATCAGGTAGACAAAGAGAGCGGTTAAAAAGATAACCAGCGCGCTGAGAACTTTTGCAGCGCCGAGCAGTTCTCCGGGCAGGGGAATGAAAAACGCCAATACCCCGATGGCCAGCGCCAGCCATATTCCGTCAAAGAATCGTTCCACCACCAATGAGGGAATGACCGATCCCGGCCGCACAGACAGCCAGTGGGAAACGAGAAAGAGCCTGACCAGCTCACCCGCCCGCAGGGGGACAATCTCATTGGTGAAAAGGCCGATGTATATAGCCTGGGTCGCCCTCAACGAAGATACTTTGCCCAGGGGGCGGAGAAGCAGCTGCCACCTGGCCCCCTGCGTGTAATAGCTCAGGATATCAAAGAAGACTGCCGGCGGCACCCACATCCAGGAAACCGTCCTCATGGCTTGCAGAAACCTCCCACAATGGATGTTGTGAAACACCCATATCAGACCGGCGAGGGCTATGAGGTACCCCAGGGCCGGTTTAAGCCGGTTTCCGGCGCGCTGACCTGCGGCAAGACTTCCTTCTGCCGGAATCGAGTCCGGTTCTCTCATCATGGTTCACCCTCTCGCATTGGGTCACAGCCGGGAAACCACACCGATGGCAATGGCATGGCGCGCCAATTCGAGGGCGTTTTGATAAATCACGTAGCGCGGCTCCCACCGCGAGGCAAATTTTGCCTTGTAAAAGCGCAGCCCCCGGTAGCTGAAAAGGAAATTCATGTGCTGAAAAAAATAGTGAATTGCCCGTTCCTCCCGTGAAGGGTTTTCATGTTCCTGAAACCCGGCCATGGGCGCCATTCCCAAACTGAATTCCGCATAGCCCTTTTCCTTGCACTGCAAAAAGAGTTTTACAAAAAGATAGTCCATTACACCCTTTGGGGCATCAGACCGGCGCCGCATGAGATCAATGGTTGATTCCCCCGGACGGTAGGAGCGGATTATATTGGCAAATGCCTGCATCTTTCCCTGGGCATCAACCACCGCACAGAGGGGTGTTGAGCGTACATACTCCGGGTCGAATAAGCCGAGCGTAAACCTCCGTTCGCGGCGCCCCTCAATCTTCAGCCAGTCATCAGACACTGCCTGCGCCTGCTGAACAATATCCCAAGGGAGGGGTGGCGCGTTATAGACGGTGCGAATGCCCGACTTCTCCAGTTTGTTCACCTCGTGGCGCAGCGCCTTGTTTTCTCTCCCTTCCAGGCTGAAGTCAGTTAAATCAACGATGGCATCATCCCCGATTTTGAGCTTCTTAAAACCCAGCCGTTCATAACAGCCGAGGAAATCAGGCAGGGTTTGATGAAAGGCAAGGCCCCAATCATTCTCATGGCATATATTCATAAAGTCGCGGATGATCCCTTCGATCTCGTTCTCCGGGCCGACCGGATCACCCAGCACCACGGCAAAATCGGCGCCCACCCGGTAGGCAAGAAAGGCATTTCGTGAAGGGGAGAAGAAATATGACTTGTCCGGCCACAGCTTGAAGTAGTCCAGCGAGTGCCGCCCGTACTTCTCCGTTATCATCCGCGCCTGCTCCCGTTCCTGGGGAAGGGTCAGGTAACGGTAGCGCACCGGCCGGAAAAGCGCAAAAAAACCATAACAGCAGGATACCGCGGTAATCAGGGAAAGGGATTCGAGAAACCATCGCGCATGGCGGGTCCTGGGAAGTATCGCCGGGTCCCCCTGCAGCGTCAGAAAGCGGATGGTTTTTCCTATGGCATCGGCAACGGTAAAATCAACGCCAAACTCCCTTTTATCAAGCAGCCAGAACCCCACCACCCCATAGGCAAACATGACCGCCATGGTAATGGCGAAACGAATTATGCCCAGATGCAGATTCGGGACACTGCTCTTCACCGTGAAGCTGTTTCTGGTGAAAAAGAGCACCAGCACCAGCGAGAGCGAAAAAAATGCCTCCCGGTAATCAAGCCCCTTGGTCAGATGGAAAACAACGGAAAGGCATGAAACGAACAGAACCAGCTGATAGGCTTTTTTCTTTCTTTTGTAAATATTGATGGACGATACTATTAGCAGAAAGCCTATGAGTAACGTCAAGAACCGTGAAAGATGCATAAACTCCAGCGGGCACCCGATTTCCAGCAAGCGGGCATGCGCCGAGAGGTTCACCGAAGCCACGGAGAAGAGATTGATTAGTCCGCTCCCCAGGGTAATCACCGCAACCGTGGCGATCAGGACAGTTCTTGTTTTCATGACATGCGAGCAGTTGCGCACCGCGCTATAATAAAGGATGACCCATCCGGTGCAGCAGACTTTACTGCTCCCGGTCCTCGTCGGCATCCTCATCCTTATCGACATCCTCTTCATCACCGGCGGTCACATCTTCCGCGCTCACCCTATCCCCGGTTTTCCCCGCCGGGCAGTCCTTGCTTGCGGCAACCCGAGAGCTCCCTTCCTCTTCCGCACTGCGCGCCAGCTGGGCAAACCATCCGTTCGTGCTGATCAGTTCGCGGGGGATGCCCGATTCCACGATCCTCCCGTTGTCGATCACCAGCACCGCATCCGCATCCTTGACCATGGAATAACGGTGGGCAATCACCAGGATGGTACGCTCCTGCCGCACCTGGTCAAGGGCTTCTTTTACCGCGGACTCGGTCACATAATCAAGGTTTGCCG
>Ga0255345_1006262_pt1 | contig 11702 bp, 10 predicted proteins | sample wastewater_treat_6_FD_192415 | JGI IMG/M metagenome (GOLD analysis project Ga0255345, IMG submission 192415) | Wastewater microbial communities from Lulu Island WWTP, Vancouver, Canada - plant20 | ecosystem: Engineered > WWTP > Wastewater > Unclassified | place: Canada: Vancouver, British... | reverse complement strand
TGACAGCATGAACTTCTGCGGCATCGGCGGCGACGCGGTGGAGATCGCCAACCCGCCGCTGGTGGATGGCGCGGTGGACCTGGCCTTCGCGGGCTCGAGCGACGCTCTCGCGGTGGACGTGCGCACCGGCGACCTGGCGCAGAAGTGGGACCTCGTGGTCACCACCAGCCTGCCGAATACCGCGGTGACCGTATCCGCTCCGGACCTGTCCATGGTCCCGCCGGAATACGCGGTGATCCTCACTGACAAGGAAAGCGGGAAGTCCTGCTACCTGCGGACCAGTGCGGGCTTCACCTTCGACACCGGCGCCGACGGCGCGAGCCGCAAGATGACCCTGGAGATCGTGCCGCGCACCGGCGCGGCGCTTGTGAGCAGCATGAGCGTTCAGAGCGGGACCGGCGCCGCGGTGGTGACCTACGGTCTGAGCGGGCCAGCATCGGTGACCGCCGAAGTGCTCAATATCGCCGGCCGCAAGGTGCGGCAGATCGTGGCCGACCGCGTGGAGACCGCCGGAACTCACACGCTGGTGTGGAACCTCAGCAGTGACGCGGGAACCGCGGTGCCGCGGGGCCTGTACATGATCGTGATCCAGGCTCGCAGCGAAGACGGCCAGCAGGTGCGCGCCGTCCGACCGCTGTCGGTGAACCGCTAAAGGAGGGCTACTCGCCTGATGACAAAGCTCCCGAACACACTCATGATGCTCGCCGGATTGACGCTGCTATTCAGCGTCCTGGCGCTGGTCGGCTGCAACAGCGGTAGCCCGCCCACCCAGATTCTCGTTGCGGTGACGGGCCGGGTCATGCTCCTACAGGACGGCGGGAACGTGGGGCAGGGCAATGTGACGGTGAAGCTCACGCCTACCGACGGTGGCGACGCGATCCAGCAGCCGGTGAACCCGGACGGGACCTTCGCCATCGCCGACGTTCCCGCGGGCGAGTATGACCTGGAGATCATTCCGGGTGCGGGTGCGAATGTGATCCTGCAGGGCGCGCGGAAGGTCTTCCTGGACAAGGACGACGAGGACAAGCTGATCGACATCCCGACGGTGTACGTGGTGGAGAACCCGCCGGCGCCGCCGCCCAACATCTAAACGCGCGAGGGAGCTCTTCCCTTTGCGCCGCGCACGCTATACGCCCTGGCCCCGGTATGATATCCGGGGCCAGGGTCCCCTGTTCGTTCCCCGGGTTCCCCGGGTTCATCGCGTGGGCGGGCGTCTCCACGCCAGCCGTTGCCGTTTACAGGCGCGGACTCGTACCAGGTGACCGCTTGAGGTCGCCTCTCCGCCTCGCCCTTCCCACTTTATCCCCTGGACACGCCCTCACTCATCAAACCGATCTTCAAAGTATAATTGCAGTTGGCAGCCCGAAACAAACACACTGACGGGAGACCGGACATGACGAAGCTGCTCATCGCCTGCGTACTTCTTGCGCTCTGCGTTCCTCTCCTTGCGCAGGACAAGGACACGATGGTCCAGGTATACGTGAATGGCAATCTGCAGAATTTCGACCCTTACGCCCGGGTGCGCGACGGAGTGACTTACGTCCCGCTGCGCCAGGGCGCCAATGCGCTGGGGCTTGATGTGAAGTGGATTGCCGAACAGAACATGGCCCAGATCTGCAGCGAAACCGCATGTGTGATGATCCCGAAGAAGGATGGGATCATCGTGAACGGCAGCCTGTTCTTGCCCTTGCGGAAGATGGGGGAGAGCCTGGGGGCGAAGGTGGCCTGGGATGCGGCGCGCAAGGCGGTCGTCATTGAGAAGAAAGCGAACGGGTTCGGGTAGGGGAGACAGTGGGGAGCGTCCTGACGGACGCGAAAGCCGGACATCCCGCAGACGCTCCAGTCCATTGTTGGAGCGGGCTTGCCCGCGACGCCGTCCGCCTTTCCGGTCCACGTCAACGACATTTGCGGGCAAGTCCGTTCCAACAAGTCTGCCGATCCTTATTGGCGCTTGAGGTGCCGGTGCTATTTCCCGCGTGTAGACCACCAACGGCGCAGCCAACGGAGACGACCCCGCCACAGACAACGAGGTCGATGCCTATGTCCAGCCCGCATTACCAGCGCAGCAAGCCCTTGCCGTGGGCATTGCTCATCGCCGCCGTCTGCCTGCCCGCGCTGGCCTGCGCCCAGCTTCCTACCAACCTCCCGGAAGGCCCGCTTCTCGCACGGGCGGTAGTGAACCAGGCTGTTGAGGTCGCCCTTTACGGGCCCGCCACCGCCGGGACCCAGGAGCCCGCCTTGCTCACGGTCATGGCCGAGGGTGATGGGGATACTTCCATCGCTTGCGGGATCGTGATGCTGTCGGCGCCCCGGGACAAGATCCAGTTTCTCACCTCTCCGCCGCCCGCGGGCTGGGCGATTCCGAACGGTCAATGGTCCTCCGACGGTCAAAGCGAGTGGCGCCAGCTTCTCCCCGTCAACCCCGGCGCGCGCTGGGCACTGGGCGCGCTCACCATGTCCCACGTGTACTTCCAGGGAACCGCGGGCGACATTTTCGACGCGGTCCTTGCCGCCCCCGACAGCCCCCGGCCGGAAGACGATCCGGCCCTGCTGGACACGGCCACCCACGGGCAGACGGCCATCGCTTTCGTGGTGGATGAGGACCTGCGCAATCGCCAGGACCTCGCGCGTCTGAAGCCCGGAACCGCCGGCCCACGTGGCGCCCACGGAGTGCGCTTCAGTTTTCCGGTAACCATTCACGACCCCCGCGCCACGGTGCACGCCTGGCTTCTCCTGTACATGGCAGACAAGACCACCGCGAATACCCTCACGGCGGCGATCACCCAGGAGAAAGGGTTCTTCGGTATGGCGGCGGATGACGGCGCCGGACCGCCCCTGATTCTACAGCCCTCAGCAGGGGAGCAAGTGGGGCCGGAACTGGCGGTGGAAGGGCGCATTCGACCGGGTTTGCTGGCCACCGCGTGGGTGGAAATCTACGCCGAGAGTGACCCCGAACTGCGCACGGTTCTCCCGCCGTCTCGGCAGCTTAGCGATGACCAGGGCAACTTCCGGATCCCCCTGTCCCTGCCCACTGCGGACAAGGGCTCGGGCACGCTGGTGTATGAGATCCACGTCCGCGCGGAGGGCCCGGCATTTCGTTCGCCGACCGCAATTCGCAAAGTGCAGTTCAGCGCGGAAGGGGAATAGACGCGGGCGGGTGCCGCGCCAGACAGACACATCATCGCGTGGAGCGGGGGTCTCGCCCGCCGGCCGTCTGTCGTTGCCGGCCCGGTCGTTTGCCGTTCTCGCCGAAGGCCAACCGCAAGCGGTCCCCTCTGCCCGCGCCTACAAACGACAACATCTCAAGGCCATTCACCGTCTGCCATCCGCCGCGCAAACCATACCGACCTCTGATACAAGGTCCTCTTGATCGGCTTCCTTCGCCCACCGTCAGAGGCTGTGGAAAACTCATCGAAACACGACCTCTGATACAAGGCCAAAAGGGCCTAAAGGCGACCTCTGACACAAGCTTTCTCGACCTCTGACACAAGGTATTTCAGGGCAAAGGCGACCTCTGACACAAGCGAAACACGACCTCTGACACAAGCGGACAGGCCTGAAACCCTTGCTGGGCCTACGTTTCAGCTTCCGGGAACTAACGTCTTTAGAACAAGACGTATAGAACTAACAACAGAACTACCCCCGCGCGCCGGTAAACTTTCAACAAGTTTTCCACAATCCGCGCGGGAGCACTTGTGGATATCTTTTCACGGCTGTTGTTGCTTCCTAGGATATAAACGTCAACGTCGAAACGGCAACGACAAACGGCCAGCGGGTGGCGGGTGAGAGGCCCATCTCACCGACACGGCGTTGCGAGCAAGCCCGCTCGTGCAATGGCACGGTCCGCCTGCGCGATGCCCTCGGAACCTTGCGCCCTCCTCAAAAGCGTTATACTGTTCGTCCCGATGAAGACGCAGTCTTTCACTCATGGAGCGTGCTCGCGGTGAACACCCGGTCCCTGAAGATCAGCGGCATTGTCCTTCTCCTGCTGGTTGTGGTTGCTCTCAGCCACAAGGCGACCAACAGCGATCTGGAGGATCTCGCGCCGAAGAAGAAAACCGAAGAGCCGGCCAAGCCCCAGAAGGCCGAAGATCAGGATCACAGCAAGGGGAAGCCGGTGGAATTGCCCAAACCCATGGGGTCGCCGGATGCTCTGGTGAAGATCAACGTCTACGTGACATCCGACAATACCTGCGACACCACCACTCTGGGCGCCATGCAGGAGCTTGCGAAGGAGTTGGGCGACCGGGTTTACGTGAAGTTCGAGGACCTTTTGGAAGCGGATAAGCTGAAGGAGGCCCAGGAGGCGAAGATCGGCTGCAAGAGCGGGCTCACCATCAACGGCAAGAGCAAGTTCATGCTTCCGGACCGCGGCCTGAAGGGCGCGATTCTGCTGGATGGTCCCATTGGCCAGGCGAACTACGATATGCACGATATCAAGGACATCGTCTATCACCTGCTGGATCAGAAGGGGTTAGTGACCAAGGAGGAACTGGCGGCGCATGAGGCGGAGGCGGCCAAATCCTTGGGGCCGGATGGCAAGCCGAAACGGTAGTCTGGGCCAGGGCATCTGAGGTTTTTGCACAACTATATAACCATGGAATATGTGACCCTAGGGTCACATATTCCATTGTTATATAGTTGTTGGGGAGGGGCATTCTCCGCTCTCGTCACTTGAAGGTCCAGGCAAAATGAATGAGCCGGCTTTCGCCGGCTCATTGGTGGCGATTGCTAAGAAGGGTGCTGGGGGTGGGGGAGGGAGCCCTTCATGCAACCGCCAAACTCATTGACCTCATTATAACCATCTTATCTTCTTTCAAACCTGCTACCAGATGACTCTCGCGCGGCTTACCCGATCTGCAGGAGTCCGCGTGGGAACGTCGAACGTAGCCTAAGAATTCGGACAGTTGAAGCACAGTAGAGGAGCGATGTGGCAGGCCGGGGGCTGCGGCGTCCGGGCATGACCAACAGGCAGAGCAACAGTAACAGGCTGCGACTCCAATGCCATAAGGAGAAAGGGGGGCAGTGGATCGGCATACTCTGATGGCTGCGCGCGTGGTTGCAGGGGGGGAGAGTAGGGGCGCGTCGCCTCCAAGGCGATGGCGGAAATGGCTGGAGGTACACTGGAGTTGCTCGAAGACCTCGTGCGGGTTCTCGACGCCGGGGATTTCTCGGAACTTGGCGATCGTGTGGTGAGGATCGCCCGGCGCAATTCGGGGCTCGAGAGGATTCGCTTTTACCTGGCGCACCCAAGATCTGGCCAGCTCAAGCTGGAGGCGATTGCCGGCGAGCCGATGGACGGGGCGAGCCAGGAAGTGGAACTCTCCTCAAGCACCCTGCTGGGGCGTGTGGCGTTGCAGGAATGCGGACCGGTCATGGCGAGTTTTCCCCCGCCTGCCGCGGTGGGTGGCCGAGCCAACCGGATCCCCGCCTGCATCGTGCCCTTCCGGCTGCCCAGTGCTCATATCGGGGTGATCGTGGGGGAGAACCCTTCCGGCCGGTCGATCTGCGACTACGAGGCTCGGGTGCTTCAGGCCCTGGCGAATTTCTCCGCAGCCGGTATGGGGCGCTCCGTCACTGGAGACCTGGGTATCGGCGCGGTGTCCGTGGTGTCTCACGAACTGCGCACCCCGCTGACGTCCATCGTCGCCTTTACTGAAATGCTCCTTGACGGTGACGGGGGACCCCTGACACCCCAGCAAGAGCGTTACATGCGCAGGATCCAAGAGGGCACGGCGGTCCTTTTCAAGATCGTGGAGGACCTGCTGCAACTCACGCGGCTGATCCAGGGCAATGCACCCATCGAACCCTCAGTGGTGGAGATGCGAGGGTTCATTCGTGACGCGGTGATCAATTTCGAGCCGCAGGCCCAGACGAAGGGGATCTCGCTGCGCGTCAAGCTCCCGCCCGAACTGCCCCGTCTGATCACCGACAGGGAACGGCTGCGCCAGGCGCTGGGCAACTTGATCGACAATGCCATCAAGTACAGCCCGGCGGGCAGCAGGGTGACGGTGCAGGCGAGCGCGGACAACGGGCAACTGTGCATCGCGGTGACGGATCAGGGCCCAGGCATTGCCCCGGACGTGCAGTCCAAGGTCTTCGAGGCCTTCTACCGCTGCCACCGGGAGGATGTGGTGCAGCAGCAGAAGGGTTCCGGCCTGGGGCTCACCGTGGTCCAGTGCATCGTTCGCCTGCTGGGAGCGGAAGTGGGGTTGTCGAGCGATCCGGGCAAGGGCTCGACCTTCAGCCTGCTGTTCCCACTGCGCGACGCCATCCAGGATGAGCGCCCCGGAAATGTCGGAGCTTTCTACGAACAGAGAACTGAATAGAGATGGGGTGGGTGCTCCATGCCGGACCAGCGCATTCTGATTATTGAAGATGACCCTGGAGCGGCGGACGCCGTGGCCGAGAAGGCCAAGCTCGCGGGATTCCAGACCCACATTGAGAGCACGGGTATGGGCGGGCTGTCTGCTTTCGAGCGGTTCGAGCCGGCTCTGGTCGTGCTGGACTTGACGCTGCCGGACATGGACGGGGTGGAGATCTGCCGGACAATCCGCGGGAAGTCGCGCGTGCCGGTGATCATGCTCACCGCAAAGGTCGAGGAAGTGGACCGCATCATCGGCCTGGAAATGGGAGCGGATGACTACGTCACAAAGCCCTTCAGCCCGAAGGAGTTGATCTCCCGCATTCGTGCGGTGCTGCGGCGGACGGAAGAGAGCGCCATCCAGACGGCCGGGGAGACCATTTACAGCGCGGCGGGAATCGAGCTGGATGAGCGGCGAGATGAAGTGACCGTGAACGGGAAACAGGTGGAGCTGACGCCCATCGAGTTCAAGCTGCTCTTGGCGCTGATGCGTCACGCCGGCCAGGTGATGAGCCGCGAGCGGATCACCGAGCGGGTGTGGGGCTACGAAGGCTACAGCTCAAATCTGCTGGAAATCCACATCGGCAATCTGCGCAAGAAAATCGAGGATGATCCACGGCACCCAAGACGGCTGATAACGGTGCGCGGATATGGGTACAAGATAATGCGTGAAGTCAACGGATGACGGTGCGTGGTTCCGTGGAGGCTCTTGCATGACCGAGGGTTTCGCCCTGATTGTGGAGGACAGCGAATACTTGGCTGAGATGCTTTCCGAAGTCGTGAAGGACATGGGATACAGCTTCCGGATAGTCGGATCGGGGGAGGCCGCTCTGCAGGCACTTGACGAGCGGGTTCCGGATTTCGTGTTGCTCGACTGGATTTTGCCAGGCGTCCAGGGGATCGACGTGCTGGATGCCATTCGCAATCGGCTGCAGTTGAAGGTGCCGGTGCTTATGCTCACCGCCAAGAACGACATTGACGCCAGGGTGATGGGCCTGGAGACCGGTGCGGATGACTACATGGCCAAGCCGGTGCACATGAAAGAACTTCAGGCCCGGATACTCGCGGTGCTGCGGCGCAAGGAGGAGCTGGATCGCAGGAATGGGGATTCAATGGGTGTAGCGTAGAAGCCGGGCGGGGATTTCATTCGCGTGGGCCGGGCGTCTCGCCCGCCAGCCGTTCCCCGTCCGCCCGTCCATGCCCCGGGTTGAAATCCGGGTCTAGAGGCCTTCGGCCAATCGTCCTGCCGGACGCGACGGGCTTTGGCGTCTGCCTTCAGTGGGACAGGCAAGGACGCGACCGCCTGCGTTCGCCGCGCCTGTCCGCCGTTCTCCGTCCGGAGGGACCCTATCCGGCCCGGTTGTACGTCGTTTGCCCTTGGAGGAACGGCCGGCGGGCGAGACGCCCGCCCCATGCGGTACGAGCCCGCACCTACAGACCCCCGCCTTACCCCTTTCTTACCACCCCTGCAGGCTCTCTAGAGGAACCTTCGTTCGCATGGCCCTTGTTGAAGGTCTTGGCCCGAAGCACTCCAGTGGAAGCCCATCAGAATGAGGCGCTTGCAATAGAGCGCTGCGGCCGCCATTACCTGAAACACTCTCGGGAGGCTCACCCCGGACATGCTCTTGCAGTATGCGTGGAAAGGCTTCTGGCGCCGGCGCACTCGAAGCATGCTGGCAATTATCGGCATTGTCCTCAGCGTCGGCCTCCTGGTGGCCGTGGTCACCATCACCCGGTCCGTGGAACAGGCCGTCGCCTCCTCTCTGGATGCCGCAGGCGCCGACATGGTCATTCAGAAGCGGGTCAAGGCCTGCCCCTTCAGCATCATCAAGCTTCCCAAGGACCTCGCCACCATCCCCTCCGATGTGGTCACCCAACTCGCCGATGATGAAGCGGTCGAAGAGGCCACGGGGGTCCTGGAACTGTGGGCATTCCACATCGACGAGAGCGCCGCTCCTTCGGCCGGCGGCAGCGACCTGGGTTTTCCTAAACCCGGCGGCGGGGCAATGCAGGAGGATAGTCAGGGCTTGCCCATGATCGGCGGCAAGGCGCTTCAGCCCACGGTTGTCGCGGGCATTGACCCTTCGAAGAAGACCATCGGCCCGGTGCGCATCGCCACTCGTGAGGAAGTAGGGGAGGATGAGACCTGCTGCGCCGTGACCAAGGGCCGCTATCTCGTGCCCAATGACGATTACCACGCGATGATCACCGAGGACTATGCGAAGGCCAAGGGGCTGACGGTCGGCGACTATATCCCCTTGGGGCTGGAGCACAAGTTCGAAGTGGTGGCGCTTCTGGATGTGAGCGCATCGGCGCGCATCGCCGGCGCGGAGGCCTTCATCCCGCTGGCCACCGCCCAAGAGCTTCTCGGTCAGGGCGATGTGGTGGACACGATTTTCGTCTCCCTCGCCCACGCAGGCGGCACCGAGCGAGTGGGTGCGCTGGCGTCCCGGTTGATCGGCGAAAACGTGAGCATCACCACGGAGAGCGATGTGGACGCGGGCACCGCTGCACTGGCTTCCGTGACCCGCCATTCGCTCCTGGCGATCTCCGGCTTCGTCCTGTTCTTCGCTTTGCTGATCCTCGTGCGCAATGCCATGGACAATGTGGCCCAGCGGGTGGATGAAGTCGGCCTGATGAAGGCCATCGGCTGGCGTAATGCCGACGTGGCCCGGCTGTTCGTGGTGGAAGCGGTCTATGCGGCATTGATCGGCGGCGTGATCGGCAGCGTGCTGGGGAGCGTCGCGGGCTGGGCTTACGGGCGCATGGCGGAGCTTGAACTGCCGGCATCGCTTACCAGCTTCCCGCCATGTTCCACGACCCCGGCACCGCTCGCCTTGCGCCTGTCCACGGACCCGCAGCCATCGGTCTTCCTGCTGGGTCTCGGGATGGCGCTCTTGATCGGGGCGATCGCGGGTCTTGCGGCTTCAAGCAGAGCGGCGAAGCTGGACCCGGTGGACGCGCTGCGCCGGCTGTAGGGGAAGGGCGGAAGGCGTTTATTCGCGTGGTGCGGGCGTCTCGCCCGCCGGTCTTTCGTCGTCTGCCGTGCCGTGCGTTGTCGCCGTTCGCCCGCGTTGCTGGCTTCACGACAACAACAAACGACACGGTGATTGCTTGCGGTCACCCGGTACGAGACGATTCTTCTCGAGGTCTCACCCATGAATGCCGAGTACATCAGCGTCAACCAGATCAGCCGCAATTACCGGCGCCCGTCGGGGGAAGTTGAGGCTCTCGCGGAAGTCTCCTTCTCCATCCGTCAGGGTGAACTGGTGGGCCTGGTGGGCAAGTCCGGTTCCGGCAAATCCACTCTTCTGAATATCCTCGGCGGCCTGGACCGGCCCACATCGGGGCAGGTCATCGTGGGCGGCACGAACCTGAGCGAACTGGATGAAGCGGGCCTTGCCCTGTACCGCCGCCAGACAGTAGGCTTCGTCTTCCAGGCATCCAATCTCATCCCCGCCCTCACCGTGTTCGAGAATGTTATGCTGCCGCTGGTGCCGGTTGCGATGGGCGAGGCCGAGAAAATCGCGCGGGTGGAGCAGGCGCTGGATGAGGCGAACATCGCCCATCGCGCGAGCCACCTGCCCGGAGAACTGTCGGGCGGCGAGCAGCAACGCGCGGCGGTGGCAAGGTCCATCGTCAATAACCCCCAGCTCATTCTCGCGGATGAGCCCACCGGCGAACTGGACGCGGAGAATGCCAGCCGGATCATGGAGCTCTTGCAGCGTCTCCATGAGGAGGGGCGCACGGTGATCATCGCCAGCCACGACGCGGCGACCATCGACGCCACGGATCGCGTGGTGCGCCTGAGCGACGGGGTATTGATCCACGACGAAGGGGCATAGCGCGGCAGAGTGGGGACGTTGACGTTGGCATGGGGTGACACGCTCAAGAGGGCGCCCAAGGTGCGGCTGTCACGAACGCCCCGCGGACTTCTTCCACCAAAACGGCTAACGACTTCGCGGGCAAGCCCGCTCCAACAAGGGGTTAGCACGTCCGCGAGATCTCGTCGGCCAGACGTCGCCCGCGCCCTACAAACGACAACGGCAAACGACCCGCCCCACGTGGCGGAAGCTAAAGACCGACTTCATAGACCGACCTCCCGGAGGGACCAACCCAATGCACCGTCTTCCCCTGTTCCTCATCGCCCTGGCAGTGCTCGCTGTTATCGTCGGCTGCCCGAAGAAGGAGCCTGCCGCCAGTACGCCCATGAACCCCCAGGGCGTCGCCGCGCCTGAAGCCTCCGCCCCGAATGCCGCGCAATCCGGGAAGATCAAGGTCACCGCGTATATCAATGTGACTTCCGGCTGCCAGGCGTCCACCGTGGACCTGATCAATAATCTCGGCATGGATCATGCCGACCTGGTGGATCTGGAGATCGTCAATTTCGGGTCCCCCGAGGGCGAACGGCGCTGGCGCGAGGATGGCCTGGATTGTATGGCGATCCTGTTCGACAATGGCAAGGGCCCCAGCCCCGCATTGAAATTCCCCGCCCGCGACGGCAAGGTGAAGACCGTGGTGTTCTTCATGCCCGCCGGGTTCAGCTGGGAGCATGAGGACCTCGAGGACGCTTTCAAGGCCATGAAAGACGGCACGTTGGAGATCCTGAGCGAAGAGGAAGCCCGCAAGGAACTAGAGCCCCAGCAGGCCACGATCACCACGAGTTTCAAGGAAGAGTCGGGCAAGGGGCAGGTGCTCATCGGCGACGCCGTGGTGATCACCGTGGATGCCATCGACCGCGCACAGGCGGCGGAGAAAGTGCTGGCGGAATGGGCGAAGAACCCGGTGCATCCCAGCCAGGTTCAGGTGGAGACGAAGGACAAGCTGGCCACGCTGAAAGTGGGGGACGCCACGGTAATCGAGGCCACGGAAGAGGATGCGAAGGCGGCGGGAGTGAAAGGCCCGAAGGCGCTGGCGACCCAGTGGGCCGAGGCGATTCGCAAGGCCATCGTGACGGCGGTGCGGGAGTAAGGGACCGGATTTTTCCACTCCTTACCCCAATTATATAACCCCGGAATATGTGACCCTAGGGTCACATATTCCGGGGTTATAGGTTTGCCCGTCCAACCGCCCTTCAGCTTTCGATCCGGCCGTCCAAGGCATCCTGCAGCGATGTAATCGTCTCGATCAGCGCCCGGATCGCCACCAGGATGTCATGCCGCGCGCGCTTATCCTGGGGCAGGTTGTACAGCGCCCGCCGCAGCTTCCCCAACCGCTCATTGGCGCCGTACAAAGCGTCCAGCACCCGCGCCGCTTCCTCACTCACCCGCGGCGCAGCCACCGGCTCTCCGGTCTTCAATGCCTCCGGGTCCCGCCGCAGCTCATCCACCAGCTTCAC
>Ga0255345_1006260_pt1 | contig 11703 bp, 7 predicted proteins | sample wastewater_treat_6_FD_192415 | JGI IMG/M metagenome (GOLD analysis project Ga0255345, IMG submission 192415) | Wastewater microbial communities from Lulu Island WWTP, Vancouver, Canada - plant20 | ecosystem: Engineered > WWTP > Wastewater > Unclassified | place: Canada: Vancouver, British... | reverse complement strand
TCAGCTCTCGCAGCGCCTTGAAGAACATCTCGGTATACACCTCGTGATATGGGCCGTAGTTGTAGAAAAGCCCTGTATAGACGATGGTGAACCTGTCGAACTTTTTCCGGCCTGCGCCGAGCGGCGAAACGGGGTCGAAGCCGTTGTAGACAGTGTGTATCCTGTCCTCTATCCCCGGGTACTGCCTGATGTACTCCTGGCGCGTCTCTTCGGACGTGACGACGAACACATCGGTGTTTTTCAGGAAAAATTCCTGGAGCCTGCGGTTGATGCGCTCCCTGAACTGCGGGGACTCATGGAATGACGGCCTCTCGATGGCGAAAGGATCACGGTAATCGAGTATGAGGGGCCTCCCTGTCGCCTTTTTCAGGAGAACGCCGATCAGCGCGGAGCTGTAAGGCGAGCAGGAAACGTAGATGAAATCTATGGCATGTCTCCGGATCATGCTTATGCCTTTCAGGACGGTGAGCGGGATCCAGCCGAAGAAGATATCCGGATAACAGAGCGCGTGATAGAAGTAGTTTGTCTTGAGACGGATGCCTGCGAGCATCAGTATTCCCGACAGGATCGCATGGAGTTTGCCCAGGTATTTATACGGGTTGACCAGCGAGAAGGTGTATACCGGCGTGATTCCGTCCGGAGGGAGCTCTCTGCCCATGGTGCAGTAAACGCTGTCCGGGTTTTTCACGCTGATCACATACGGCTCCCAGCCGTACTTTCTGAAGTATTTCGAGAAAGCCGTGCTTCTCCTGCAGCCCACATCGATCAGGGGGGGATAGTAATAGCAGACCATCAGCACCTTTTTCCGCGCTCTTTCGGTATGCTTCTCATCCGGCCCGCAGACGTCCGTCAGGCCCGCATCAGGCGCCTGCTGTAAGCCGCCTCCGGCGTCAGGGCGCATGTTGGTCTCTGAAAACCGTTCTGAAGAAGACATTCGTATCAGCCCCTCAACGAAGCTTTTTGTTCGCGCCGTAACTGCTCAGGGCTCTTGCCGCCAGCTCGCGGAGAGAGGCCACGAAAGGCGCCGGGTCGGACCAGGAAAAGACCTGATACGAGTCATATCCTTTCAGGAGCTGCGCGAGCCAGCGGGCCCAGGTCGCTCCCTGCATTTTCCCGTAGACCCTCATCCAGCCGAGGTCGGATTGAAACGAATACCAGGTGACGCCGTCGGGATAATCGAGCGCCGGCTCCACTTCGCGGCCCAGGCTGTCGTTGTAGTAGACAGAGGGGATGTCGATGCCGTGCCCGGCCAGATAGCAGTCGTTGAGGCCCAGCCGGCAGTTGATCTCGATCACCTTGAACACGGAGTCTCTCTGATCGTACTTGAAATCGATGCCCGCCGGCCCGGTGTAATCCAGCTTGTGGAGGATCTCGCCGCCGGCCTCCAGCAGGTCGCGCCGGTACACCGACCTCAGGAGCGTCTCCGAGCCCAGCTTGTCGGGAAATGTCCGGACCTTGTTCGATACGTGCGCGGCGAGTATCTTCCCGGCCCTGTTTCGATACCCGGCATAATAAAAAAGGTTGGCGGAATCGCCGGGAATGAACTCCTGGGCGACGAGCTCGCCGAATCCGCTCAGCCTGGCGTAGTGCAGCTGCAGTGTCTGATAGTCGTCGACATAGATCACCTTATTCCCCAGGCCGATGTATCGCGCCGCCTCGTCGTCTTCAAGCCAGTGGTCGTGAAACTCCGGCTTCAGGATGCAGGGGAGAGGGATCTTGTCCGGCGCCCTGCCTATCGTGTCCTTGGTGAGCTTTATCGTGAGGGGCGTCGGTATGTTCAGCCCCGAGAGCACCTCGTGCGCGTGGATCTTGCTCACGAGGTTCTTCGTGCGCCCTGCCCCGGGGGCCGTGAAGCGGTAATGCCCCGCCAGGTCATGGGCGTGCCTCATCACAAACTGGACATAGTAATCGCTCATGGGAAAGAGGACCGGCATCGTGCCCGCCCGCCTCGAAAACCCGATGAGGTAATCGACCAGCATGCCCTCGTCGCTCGGGGCCTTCAGCGTGCGGACATATCGGGAGTATGAGGCGATCTGGTTTCCGCGCTTGTCGATCCCGTACACCTCGATGCCCTTGCGCCCCAGAACCCGGGCGACCTGCAGCGAGCCGTAGAACAGGCCCAGCATCACGGCAGGGGGTTTACGGCCCGTGTATCCACCCGTTGCGGGGCGGCCCTTGGATATCGCTTCAGATCCGATCGCGGCGCGCCCCTGCATCTACTCTTCCACCCTTTCCAGCCAGGCCTCTTTCCACCACAGGAGGCAGTGGCGGTCGCAGCCGTTCCATTCTTTGCCGCTTCCGCCGTTTCCGTCGCAGAAGGCGTTTTCGAGCAGCACGGTGTGACTGATCCGAAACATTTTCCACCGCCTCTCGTCGAACACGTTGTTGAGCCTTTTCAGCACCGTGAAGGTTCCGCCGCAGTATCGTCTCTGCGCCGGGGTGAAGGCCAGCCCCTGGAGCTTGTTCTGATCGTCCAGCATTGCTGCGATATCTTCATACGCCTTGACCCTGACCTTCTCGCCGGGCTTCAGGCCGAGCGGCGTGAACGATTGGGGCCCGTCTCTTCGCGCGGGAGGCTTGTCTTCTCGTGAGCGCAGGCGTTTCACCAGGCCTGCGGCCCGCGACGAAATGGCCCGGCGCGCATGGAATGCCTTCTTCTTCAGCACCCTGAGCAGCGTCTGCCCCCACAGCAGATCAGACGAGGCATGTTCCAATGATTTGAGCTGGCAGTTCATTCGAACAACTCGAAAGAGCGGCATACGCTCTCGTCGATGCTCACCGTGCAGTTGGGCTTGTTGATGATATCCTTGATGAGGGCGAGAAGGCTCGAAATCAGAACATCCTGCGGGGGAAGCGGTGTGCTGCCGCCGCGCAGCCCCCATTCGGAAACCGCGTATGACGGGACTCCGTTGCCTTTTTGCCTGCCGCCGTCCGGCCTGAGCCAGAAGAACGAGAGCAGCTTCCTCCCCTCGAAGCACAGCACGCACAGCTCCTGGTCGAGGCGCTGCTGGATCTCGGCGAAATTCCTCGCCTCCATGGCCACGGTCATGAGGTCCAGGTCTCCGGGGCCTGCGAGCCTGGCGGTCACCGGGCACGAGTCCTGCCTGCACTGAGCGTATTCATACTCTTTCACTGCCTGCCGCTGCTCTGAAGGCCCGGGTGCGGCCGGCCCTGCCTCCCGCCTGTTTTTCGCGAGCAGCCTTCTCAGAGAAGAGTAGCAGGCATCGAACCGCTCGTTTTGCCTCCACCTGGGCAGCAGCTCGTATTGCAGGCTGGTGACGCTCTTCCACATCAGGTTGCGGGGATAGCAGAGCACCCGCACCTGTTCGTGGGTGGAGGATGTCCACTCGCGCTTGAACTGCTCGTCGCCCCTGCCGATGTCGAACTCCCTGATTCCCGGCGTGTTGAACATGTCCTCGATGACTTTGTAGAAGAGCAGCACCCCGGGCGAGTAGGCGTAGTAGGAGGGATTGTATGTTGTCTTGATGCCGTATACGGTGTCGCCGGAGAGAATCGAGATCAGGTACGCTATGGGCCTGTCGTTGAGCGTGAGCGCATGAAAGCGCAGCCCGCCCCTGTCATCGAACCTGCGGCACAGCAGGTAGTAGAACTCGGGATGAGGCTCTGCTCCCTTCCACGTTCTGGCATACATGTCGAAAAAGCAGCCCAGGTGGCGATCGATCTGCTCGCGGCCCGAAACGCGGAGCAGGCTGATCTTTCCGAGGCGCGAGATCCGGTTGATCTTTCTCTTGAACTCTTTCTGGGTGTGCTTCGCCAGGGCCTGGTAGTTCTCCTCGAACGTTTTTCTCAAGAGCAGATACCGGCTGCCGCTCTTTTGCTTCATCCGGCAGAGGAAGAGGCCCTCCTGCATGGAGAGCTCGTCGAGGCCCTGCGTCTCGTGCAGAGCGGGCCGCATCTCGTCGAGGTCGAGAACAAACCGGCTCCCGAACCTCTGCTCAAGGAACCGCATGAGCTGGGCGAACACGGACTTGAAATCTCCCGCATGCAGAACTCCCTGGTACGGCGTGAAGGGGTTGCTGACAAAGCCGATCTTGTGGAGAAAGCGCAGGGCCCCCTGCCCGCGGCTGTGAACCAGCGGCGCCAGGCCCACATCTTCACCGCCCTGCTTGAAGAAGACCAGCAGCGGGTCTTTTTCCCGGTCGACCGTCTCCAACGCCGTCGAGTACCACTCATGGCTCAAGTAGGGCGCTGTGCAGCCGCACCAGAGGGCGAGGCTTTCCCACCTGCCTCTCACCAATGGCACATCTTCCCTGCGGGTGATGGCTTCGACCTCGATCGTCTCCCGCCGGAGACCTTTCTCGTGATCCGAATGCCCGAAAGATTGATTCAGATTCAGCATCATCAGTGTCCTACAGCACCTCGTGCTTTGACTGGAGAATTATCAGCCCCGGCTCCCGATACCTCTCTCATTCAAAAAGCCAACAGCTCCGCCGATTCGGGTGAATTCAGCGTTTCCCGATATGCCAGATGCAAGGGTCAAAAACCGCAGATAAAGCCGGAATTTATCATATATAGTAAGAGGCCCTGGCAGGCACTCAAGCCAGGCCGAAAGACAAGACCCGTGAGCGAGGTATTATGTAAGGGTTTTCAATGGCATACCCGAGTGAGGCCGGCATCACCAGCGACGGCATCAACGGCTGGACACCGGTGATGTTCAGCATCCGACCTTGGAGGCAACTTCTGTAACGGATCAGACTACCAGATCGCCATGCTCGCACCCGGCGCGCAGAACCTTCTGGGAAAAGCGCCCCCCGGTTCACGATCCCGCCGCCCTGCTGCTCCTCGGATCAGGCCTGCTCGGCCTTGTAGGATTCAAAGAACAGATAAAGGGCTGGCAGCTCATTTCAACAGGCAATAAAAAAAGGCAGGGTTTCAAACCCCGCCTTTTTCGTGATAAACGGCAAGAGAGAATACTGAAAAATCACATGTCCACAATCAAACCTATCTTGTGACTGAACAGATCCTGTTTAAGCACCCGTTCTTATCCTCATCCCTTATCAAATCTTCCCGGCCGAGCTCACGAGAATGTCGAGTATCCTTGATGCGGCCTTCCCGTCCCACTTCAGGGGCACTGAGAACGAGCCCGGGTCCGCCTGCATGCATTTTCTGTATGCACTGAGTATCGATTCTTTTTTCGTGCCCCCCAGAACATTGGAGCCGATCCTGACCGTAATCGGCCGCTCGGTGTTTTCCCGCAGCGTCAGGCACCGTACCTTGAGCGCGGTCGTCTCCTCCTGGAGCCCTCCGCTGTCGGTCAGCACGACAGCTGCATCCTTCCAGAGAAAGAGCGACTCGCTGAACGGAAGCGGCGGAAGCTGCACGATGTTTTCACAGAGCTCGATCCCATGCTCCCTGATCATCTTGTGTGTCCTCGGATGAACAGGAAACAATATCGGGCGGTCCTGCGCGATGATGTTCAATGCTTCGGCAATCTCTGCAAAGCTTTCTTTCGAATCGACATTTGCCGGCCGGTGCATAGTCAGAAAGGCATACTCCGGGTGCTTCTCTTTCAGAGGGTATGTCGAAAACCTCGTGCTTCCATCGCCGCTTTCAAGCTCGCCGAGTTGATGAAAGAGATTGTCGATCATTACGTGCCCGACGAAGTGGATGCGATCTCTCGGCTTCCCTTCTCTGATGAGATTTTCCTCACCGCTTTCCTCTGTCACAAAAAAATAATCGGATATTGAGTCGGTGACGATCCGGTTGATTTCCTCAGGCATGCTCATGTCGAAACTCCTGAGACCCGCCTCAACATGCGCCACCCTGATCATGAGCTTCTTGGCAACAATAGAGCACGCCAGGGTCGAATTCACGTCGCCTACCACAATAATCAGATCCGGCGATTGCTTTTGGCAGAGCTCTTCGAATGATGTCATGATCCTGGCTGTCTGTGCGGCATGCGACCCCGACCCCGCATTCAAAAAATAATCGGGCTCCGGCAGGGCCAGGTCTTCGAAAAACGCCTGGGACATCTCGTAGTCGTAGTGCTGCCCGGTATGAACGATCCGGCAATCCACCTGCTCATATTTTCCGGTCTCCCGATAAATCGGGGCGATCTTCATGAAATTGGGCCTCGCTCCGGCAATAAGAAATATCTTCATCAATAGCTTTCCCTTGAATCTTTCATCTCGCGTTAAGCCCTATGAGATTGTTTGTCATCCGTGCATGTCGAAATAGCAAGGGGCCACGGTTTGTCCGGAAACAAGCTTCACCGGCCTTAAGGTAAACCGCCATCCGCCCATGCTGGATTGGACCGGAACGGGGGGTTCAAGGCTCATATGCCTGTAAGGGAGCCGATATCCCCGTTGCCCTCAATTACATCGATGATCCGATTACACAGATGCAGCGCAACTCTCCGTGAAAAATCCGAGTTTGGATGGGAATTGTTCACACCCTCTGCATATTCATTCTTCAAATAGAAGCCACCCTCTGTTTCCAGCTCGAAGAAGTCCCAGATGTAGATGTTGTCGCCGGGCTCGTCCCACTCGTTTTTCACCCACTCGAAGAACGCGCGGGCGCGCCTTCCTTTATCCTCTGTCGTAGCTCCCTGAACCAGCGCCGCGCCCGTCCAGACGATGAATCTTGTCTGCGGAAACTCTCTCATCTTGTTTTTGAGGGCCTCGTACTGAAGCTTGTAATTCTCGATCTTTTTCGTTGAAGAGCTGATGCTCGGGCTGCCCGTGTCAGGCTGAATATCGCTTACGGGATAGCAGTGCTTCCATACGATGACATCATAATCCTGGGTCAGCATCTCGAGTGTCGGCTCTTCAAGATAGGGATCATACCCGGCGTTGTCGACCCAGATCTTCCAGTAATCATAGGGATAATTGTTCCAGCCATATGGGGTGTCCTTGGGAAACGACTGCTCGATGATCGAGTGACTGCTTCCATGCGTGGAATTGTACTCCGAAAACCAAGCCGGAACCCCTCCCGACCAGATGCGCCCGCCGGTGCTGTGATGAAGCAGGATTATCCTGGCATCGTCTTCCATGGGGTCTTGATCCCCTTCTATGACCGACACTTCCGCATCATCGGTCAAGCCTTCATAGGTGGCGCTGATCGTCGCTGTTCCGAGGGAGAGGCCCTGAATCACTCCTTTGTTCTCTGTGGAGTTTCCGATGCTCACGACAGAATCGTCGGAAGAAGCCCACTGTGCATACTCCGTGACGTCATGGCTCGTGCCGTCGGGGTAGCCGGCGATAAGCCGCAGCCGGCGGTGCTGATCGATTGCCAGCGTGCTCCTTGCAGGGACAATCTCGATTGACTGAGCAGCAAGATCTTCCTGCTGCGTTCCATCGCTATCCCGGCCCGAACTGCTGTTTTTGCACCCTGCGGCACAGGCCAAAATCAGAAGCAGGGCAATGAATCTCGAAACGTTTCTGGTCATTCTGCACCTCACTGTTTCAGTGATAAATAATCATGAAACCTTTGCATGATCTTGCAAGAAGCGTTTAATTTCTTGCGACAAAAGATATTGTTCAACGAATTCTCACCAAAGAAATCCTCATATAACGCAAAAAAGAGAAGATAACAATGGTCAGTATATCTTATCAATATAAGTATTATACCAGAGCATAAACATCATAAGAGCCCATAGCCTCATATCATAATTACGCTTTAGTCCAAGGTGATCATGAACATATCTTTCAACAGCATCCGGGTTGATGATGCCGGTGCGCATGACGCTCTTCCTGTTCAGGATGTGCAGCATATAGCCTTTGAGCTCGCCTCTGAGCCAGAGCACAAGCGGTGTAGAAAATCCAACCTTTTTTCTGTAGATGAAGCTCTTCGGGTAGTATCTCTCGGCAATTTTCTTCAGCAGATATTTCTTTGTGAAGCCATGAAGCTTTAACGCCGGGTCGATCTTTGCGAAATGCTCGACAAGCAGATGGTCCAGATAAGGCACCCTCAATTCGAGAGAGTGGGCCATGCTCATCCTGTCCGAGAGCACGAGCAGTTCATCGACCATGTAGGTATTCATATCTATGTAGAGCATCTGGTTCAGCTCGCTGGCATCGCCGGCTTCGAGGTCATACCTGCGAAAGAGAGCAGACGGATCAAGATGCCCGTTCAGCTGGGCGGAAAAATCTTTCGTAAAGAGCGCCTGCTTGTCAGAGGCATTCATCTTGGCGGAGATACTGAGGTAGCTGTCAACAAAAGAGAGGCCGGATATCTTGCCGAACCTTTTCAGGCGATCGACCCAGGGCAGGCCGTTTTTTGAGTCGGGCAACCGATCGATAATGTTTTCAAAAACTTTTGAGCGCAGGTATTCTGGAATAAACTGGAAGTATTTCAGGATATTCATTCCAAGATATCTCTCATACCCGGCAGCCATCTCATCACCGCCCAGGCCCGACAATGCGACCGTAACGTATTTCTTTGTCTCTCGCGCAATATGGTAGTTTGGGACGGCAGAATCGTTTGCGAAAGGCTCGTCAAACGCCTTTATGGTTTCTTCGGCCACCTCATCAACCTGAGGCTTAACGAGAAATTCATGGTGGTTTGTACTGTATCGTTCAGAAACAAACCGGGCATATTTTCTCTCATCGAAAGCCTGGCCGTTTCTGTCCCACACCACGGAGAATGTCTCGACAGGTCGATCAGAAAAGGAAGACATGACGGCCACAAGTATGCTGGAATCGAGGCCGCCGCTCAAAAATGCGCCGAGCGGCACATCACTAATCATCTGAAGCTGAACCGTGCGCTCGATTTCGCTGATGGTTGACTCTATGGCCTCCTCTTGCGTCATGGGGATGACGCAATACTTCAGGTGCCAATATTTTTTCAGGCTCGAGCGATTGTTTTTTAGTGTTATGCTGCACGCCTGTGGAAGTTTATTTATTCCTTTATATATCGTTTCGGGAGCTGGAATATACTGCAGCGAGAAGTAGTCGCTGAGAGCTTCATAGTTTATTTCCCTGCCGATGCCTGGATAATCGAGGATGGCCTTGATCTCCGACCCGAAAAGGAATACGTCATCGTCCTCATAGCAGTAGAGCGGCTTGATCCCCAGCCGATCCCGCGCCAGGAGCAAAAGCTTGTTATTCTCATCCCAGAGGGCAAACCCAAACATTCCGTTTAAATGCTCGATACACTCTTCGCCGTATTCCTCATACAAATGAACGATTACCTCAGTATCACTCCTGGTATAGAAGCTATGACCTTTCTCTTTCAATCGATCGCGTAGGTCGAGATAGTTGAAAATCTCTCCATTCTGTACGACCCATATCGACTTGTCTTCATTGGAAATTGGCTGGTTGCCGGTTTCGAGATCGATCACCTTCAACCTTCGCATGCCGAGGCCCACATTGCCGGACAGGTAATGGCCTTCATCGTCCGGACCCCGATGCGTCATCGTACTGCACATGGATGAGATGGTCTTCTTATCAACTTGATCGTGATCTTTTCTGTATATTCCGCATATCCCGCACATTGCTACCTCGCATTATAACAGTTTTTAATGTTATTAATGAATTCAATATGTTAATTTATTTTGCAATTTCTTATAAAAAGCGGCAAACAAGGAATTAATTCTTACAATATAGTAGATATGGTACAATATGTTGAGATGAAAAAAATACTTATATTTTTTAAACTGTATGATTCTATAAGCAGCAGTGATTAAAGGTATAAAGGTCAAAATAGACAAAGAAACCAGAAATCTAGTTAATAAGCTTGTGCTAATATTTTTAAATAACACAATTATTGGAATTGCACATACAATTCCGAGGGCATACAACAATGTCATAATGCTAGACTTATCAATCAGCCCATTTATGAACATAGTATCATGTAGACTTGTTGCATGCCATTTTTCTTTTTTGGCAAACTCCCTCAGTGTCGAAGCATTTCTCAGATGAATGACCTTCGCATTCGGTTCTTCAATGATTAAGTAACCTGTTGAAGAAATTTTATAACAAATATCTGTATCTTCATCTGTTATCAGATGTTCGCTAAAACCTCCTATGAGTTCGAATACCTCTCTTTTAATTATAAGATTTGCAGAAGGTATATATGGCACAGGTCTTCTTTCCGAATAACGCTGAGAATTCCATGCCCTTTCAACCCACGTTGATTTCTCAGGTACATCGCATACTGAACCTGTAGCACCAACATTTTTAACGAACATTGTTTTGATTATCGCAGCCCGCCAACCACGATAAACGAGACAATCGCAATCGATAAAGGCAAGCAAGGCATTCTTACTTACTTTAGCCCCACAATTCCTTAATCCTGCAATTGTTGCATCAGGCTTGACGACAACCTTAACTTCCGGATAATTTTTCACTATTTCTAACGTGCTGTCAGTAGAACCATTATCAACAACTATAATTTCATCATGTTCGCCTTTCTCAGCAATAATATAGTCAAGACAGTTACTGATATACTTTTCCCCATTAAGGACTGGTATAATAAAACTTATTTTTGTTGACATTAATTCTCCTGAATTAGAATCATATTTAAAAAACCTACAATTTTCCATTTCCGTTATAAGAATCAAACAACCAATATCTCTTTGTCGGATACGAGACCTATTTGTAATCGGGAAAGAAATTAGATGGCCCTGCTGGCCTTAGAATTGTTACGAAGGTTTCAAACTATTGTTTGGAATAACAAAAGTCCTGATGATATGCAACACATCATCAGGACTGGCTAGGACGTGTTAATATGATCATATTAGCTCATGGCACTACTGTGGCATTTATACCTCTAGGTGCTGAGGGTGGGTTTTTGTCTAATACTTCTGTGCCAATAGGCCCGATAGGTTCGTCAGCGATTACCACATCATCAAACCAAAGATGCCAAAGATGTGACCAGTTGCTGTGACAATAATTAGCAAGTTGAACGCTTTCAAAAAATCTCGAATTTAAGTCATTCCGATTTTTAACATTCGCTGCATGGAGTCGCATCTCACCATCAATCCAAACACGATATATGCCATTTCTCTGTCCATTATCATTATATTTCATGTGAGCTTCAAAACAATGCCATTTCCCATCTCTTGGATCAAACTCACCTGTTGATTTGTGTATTGTTACGTTCTCATCAGAACGAGTACCGTTGAATCTTATTATTCTTTGGCTATCATTAGATAAACCATCACCACCGCCATATTGTACATCATTAAGCGTATTTGAATAATAATTCAAACCAAAAGTTGAGTTCGCATAACTATCCCCATTCCTAATTCCAAATAACTTAAGGAACTTACATCCTCCCGAGGGATCATCTACTCTGAAATAAAACCGGACATAAATTTCGCTCATATTCTCATTGGCAACATTCACTCCAAACCAGTAAGGACTTGTACCTGATCTATCATATGTCACCATTGCACAATGGGAATTGTTGACCCCGCCTGATGTTTGAAGCGAGATATTAGAGCTTGTCCCCCAACCATGGTTTTCAGGTGAGTCGGAATAACTATCAAAATCATCCTGAAATATAACCCGTGCCTCGGTAGTGCCGCCAATAAAGATTGCGGATATCGTCACAAGAATGATCATGTGCCATCTTTTCATTTCAACTTCCCCCCATTTCATTCTTTTGGCCAAGAAATTAGCATCTTTCATGCCACCAGGGGTTGCTTGGCTATCTTGGCCATTTATTGGTGTTGCAGACCTTATTTTTTGTTGCACTTTTGTTTTGATAGTTACCAATTTGATGGAAAACATTAATATC
>Ga0255345_1006257_pt1 | contig 11709 bp, 10 predicted proteins | sample wastewater_treat_6_FD_192415 | JGI IMG/M metagenome (GOLD analysis project Ga0255345, IMG submission 192415) | Wastewater microbial communities from Lulu Island WWTP, Vancouver, Canada - plant20 | ecosystem: Engineered > WWTP > Wastewater > Unclassified | place: Canada: Vancouver, British... | reverse complement strand
GGAGGCCTCGCAAATTGGGGCCGATGTGCTGGCCGCGGGCGGGAATGCATTTGACGCAGCGGTGGCCACGTCGTTCGCCCTGGCGGTGGCGCGGCCCCAGAGCACCGGCCTGGGCGGCGGCGGGTTCATGGTGGCCTGGGTGGCTGCGGAAAAGCGCTTCGTGGTTTTGGACTTCCGCGAGTGCGCCCCGCAAGCCGCCACGCCCGAGCGGTACGCAGAACTGGCGGCCCAGCAGGGCGACGGTTTTTCGCCGAGCGTTTACGGCGGCAACGCGGTGGCCGTTCCGGGACAACTGGCCGGACTGGTCGAGATTAACCGGCGCTTCGGCACCCAGCCGCTGAAGGAGCTCATTCGGCCGGCGGCGGCTCTGGCCGAGGCGGGCTTCGCGGTGGATGCCCATTATCGCGGCGCTTGCAAGGAAGCGCTGGCGGTGCTGGAGAAGTCGCCGGCCCTGATGCTGCGATACAAGGTTCTTTACGAAACGCTGTTGAACAAGGGCAAACTGCCGCAGATCGGCGAGCGACTCAAACGCCCGGATCTGGCCCGGGGCCTGCGACTGATCGCGCAAGAGGGGCCGCGCGTTTTCTATGAAGGACCGGTGGCCGCGGCGATCGTAAGCGCGGTCAAAGCGAGCGGGGGAGAGCTGACGCCGGAGGATCTGCGGAATTACCGCGTTCTGGAGCGCGCGCCGATCCGCGCGGCAATGGGCGAGTACGAACTGGTCACAATGCCTCCTCCGTCATCCGGAGGTGTTTGTCTGATTGAGGCGTTGAACATCCTGCAGTGCCTGGCCGCCGACGTTGGCGGGGTGACGAAGCTGCGTAGCAAGGATTCCGACTTGTACCCGGCCGCCCTGGCGCGGGCCTTCAAACACGCCTTTGCCGACCGGGCGCGCTGGTTGGGCGACCCGGATTTCACGCCGGTTCCGGTTGCGCGGTTGACGGACAAACAGTACGCGTGCGATTTGGCGCTGAAAGCGGGACAGAATCCTGAAGACTTCGGCAGCCGGCAACTGCCGGAGGATCGGGGCACTTCGCACTTTTGCGTGGCCGACCACCTGGGCAACGTCGTTGCTCTGACCGAGACCATCAACGGCGTCTTCGGCTCGCTGGTCGTGGCCGAGCCCTACGGGATTCTTCTGAATAACGAGATGGACGATTTTCTGACGGTGCGTGGGCAGGCGAATCTGTACGGCTTGCTGCAGGGCGAGGCCAATCTCGTGGGGCCCGGCAAGCGGCCGTTATCCAGTATGTGCCCGACCATCGTCGTGCAGGGGGGGCGGCCGGTGCTGGCCCTGGGCGGCTCCGGCGGACCGCGAATCATCACCGGCGTGGCCCAGGTGCTGCTGAACGTGATGGAGTTTGGCGAGTCGCTGGACGGCGCAGTGGAGGCCGTTCGCCTCCATCACCAGTGGCAGCCCGACGTAGTGTTTTTCGACGGGCAGCCTGCGGCGGACTTGTGGGGCGCGCTCGAGGGGGCTGGGCTGAAGATCAGCGATCAGCGGCGGGGCGCCGTGGTACAAGCGCTGCAGATTCTTCCGGACGGCACGCTCATGGGCGTCAGCGATCCGCGGCGCAGCGGTCGGCCGGCGGGCGTGCCGTAACAGAATTTGAGGTTTTGCGAGGCGGGGAAAACAGTGGACCTCCCGGCCATTGGCGGCGCGGGAGGTCCAACAGCGTACCGAAGTCACGCCGGAGGCAATAGTCCGCGTACTACTGCACCAGAAGCGTTCCGTAGGTGGGGTCGCGGGGGAAGGTATAGTCCACCCAGCCGGTCCAGAGGCTCTGATAGAGATTTGTCAGCGGCGTCTGGAGCAGATCGGCGATTGTATCGTTAGTGTTCGCGAGGCCGGCCGAAACGCCCTGCGAGATGGCCTGATTTCCCACGCCCGCGATGAAACTCGTGTATGGGTCGGTAGCTGCGAACGGCCGACAAGTGAATGGGGCAGCCAACACCAAGCCGGCCAGGGCCAAGCAAACAAATCTAGCTTTACTCATCAGTTCCTCCATGTGTTCAAACCAATTTCCCTAAGGCTAAACGCGTTGGGCTCGGACGGTGGCCGGACCAACAGCGCCATCGTGTGCGCAGGAAACGAAACCGCACCAAATTGATCTAACTGTAGCAAGATCCATACCGTTTTTGGAGTCGAGAGGTGGACATTCGCAACGTCATGCGCCACAGGGACTTAGGCGAATGTGGAGGAGGCGCGCATATGCACATCGGAAAGGCGAGAAATGACGGTCGTGCGCCACCCAGGATGGGCGAAGATGTTGGAACTGCTGATCGGCCAAGATGTTATGTTCGGTTTGCCGAGGCAGTGCGTGACGAGCGCTGACGCGAAGCCGTCGGGCATGTTGGCCGCTGCGTTTTTCGATTTATCAAATCAAGATGGTTTTAGTATCGCATTGTCCGTTGTAGCGGCCGTTGACAGCCTGCGTCCGGTCGGGTAACTAGGGGTACGCTCTGCATCGTAGGCGGAGTGACTGGCAGGAGGTCTTGTGTGAGCGGAGCTATGATGCTGCTGGCTGAGTTAGGCGCGACGTATTACATCATCATGGTGGCGCTGTTGATCGGGGTTCTCATTCTTTGGAAAGTTCTAAAGGCCCGCGGCATGAGCTAATCTGCCGATGCGGAACCTTGGTGCCGCCCCCATAAGCTGGTAGACGCTACGCCGCCCTTTGTGTGTGGCTCAAAATGCCGATTCCCGAACGAGGACCGCAGTCCTGCTGGCCTGCGATTGCGCGCGATGCCATCGAGCACGCAGTACGCTATGGCGAAACCGCGGCTGATTGTGCCGCGCCAGCTCAGCATGAGCCTGAGTTTGGGGGCGTCTTCGTTACCCTGCACAAGCTTGGCCGCCTGCGCGGCTGCATGGGCCTGCTGGAACCGCAAGAATCCCTAACCGCAGCCGTGCGCCGGGCGGCGGTCTGTGCGGCCTTGCAGGATCCGCGCTTTCATCCGGTGACGTTGGCAGAACTCCCCGCGGTGGAGATCGAAGTCTCTGTGATGTCCCGGCCCCAGCCGTTGCGCGACCTGCAGCAGCTCGAACTCGGCCGGCATGGGATCATCGTCGGCCGCGGCCGCAACCGCGGTTTGTTCCTGCCGCAGGTTGCGACGGAATACGGATTCAGCCGCGAGGAATTCCTTTCGCGCTGTTGCAGCGAGAAAGCCGGCTTGCCGGCGGATGCCTGGCGCGACCCGCGTACCGAAGTGTTCATCTTCACGACGGATGTTTTCGCTGAACTGAGCTAGGTGCGGCATTCGCCGCCGGTCCGGTGGGATGATCTGATCGCCCGGCAAATCCGGGCGGCCAGGCGGTTCGCCGCGCCGAGCGTTCATACTTCCTGCGCGAGTTGGCTCCGCGGATTTGTTCAGTAGCGGCAATAAAGCAACGGGAGGGCGAGGCTCGCGCACTCGCCCTCCCGGTTTGAATTCTAGGGGTAGAACTAGCGGCGCCGGCCGAGCAACAGCAGCGCGCCCGCCAGCAGCGCCAAGCCAGCCGGTTCCGGGATGATCTGGAAGTAGTGCGTTCCGCCGCCCAGATCTCCGGCGGTCAGGCTGAAGGCCAACTGCGAGTTCATGTCGCTCACCGCAAACGGAAGCGGCGAGTAGGGGACGAACGACAACGTGCTGGTGCTCCCCGTCGGAGTCGTCACGCCCGGCAGCACCTCCTCAAAAAGGGTACCGGTGGGGACCAGACCGTTGTAATGGGTAATAAGGATACCGCCCGCCGAGGGAAGGGCCTGCATGGCAACGCCGTTGTTGTTCGTATCGGTCACGTTGATTGCCAGCCCGGCCGCGGCGCTAGGTGTCGCCAAGGTGGCGAAGGTCAATTGCGGCATCGTGATTGTGAAGATGGTGTCGGAGCTGCCCGATTGAACCGCGAAAGCACCGGCGATCTTCTTGGTCGAGTCCAACTGCAACGCCATGTTCGCGTTCTGCAGCGTCGCGATAGGCGTGAAGAACTCGTCGTAGATGAACTGCGTTGCCGTGTTCCAAATGTAAGTGGACGTCGATGGGTTGTAGACCAACTGGTCCCGAGTGAACTCCAGGACACCTGTCCCGGACGCATTTGTCGCCTCAATCCTGAAAATTACTTCGGAAATGTCGGACAAATCTGCCAGCGCGCCCGAAGCCAGCGCCAACACCAGTCCTAGCGACAGGCATCTAGTTCTCATGCTCGTCTCCTCTCTCACCTCTACCGCTGCTCCGCGCTGCCGTCCGAACAGCACCTGGCCTACAGGCGCTGCCTAGCGGCGACGCAGCACACAAACCCCGACGGCCAGCAGAAGTAGTCCAGCCGGCTCGGGGACAATTTCGAAATTCGAAGAACCGCTGACGAATCCGTACGCAGAAAGCGAGAACGCGATTTCCGCGCCCATGTTGCTCGCGACGCCGATCGGAACGTGGGCCCCGCCGCCTGGGTAGGCGAAATTGCCTTCTGCCAACGTCGCCGGTGGAATCACGTCGATCGGGCCGATCGCTTCCGCGAAAGTGATCGAGTCGTTGTAGTAAGCGCGGTAAGCTCCGCCGCCGGGTTGCAGGCCGACCAGCGAGACACCCTCGCCCATGATATCCATAACCGTGAACGCGGCGTCCGCACGGGCGCTTGCATTTGCGATCGTCGGGAACGACAGCAACGCCGAAGTCAACGTCACGTCAGTGGCAGCATCGCCCGCTTGAAACGAAAACCCCATGGCGATCTGCGGGTTGGAAGAAATGGCGATGTAGCTGTCCTTCACGATGGTGCCCACGACCTGGTCACCACTCATTAGACTAATGTCTTCTGTGTTGGACCAGAAAAAGTCGCCGCCGTCCCATATGCCCTCATCAGCCGTGATTTCCAACACGCCGGTACCGCGGCCAGAGGAGGCAGTGATCCTCAGCACAACCTCGGAAACGTCGGCCAGCGCGCTGCCGGCGACAAAAGACAGCACGACTACTAGTGCGCCAAGCGCCCGCATTCCTGATCGGTCTAGTTTCATGGCATTCCTCTTTCCTTGATCGGACGGACCTTGCTGCGCCCGACACTCCACGGCAACATGCAGCCTCGAACCGCTGGCCACAAAAGCCGCTTACGACTCCTCAGCCCTACAAGCCAATGACATTTTTACCACACCCGGCAGTATCGGTTCAAGTATAAATTGAGCCGGCGGGCGGCGCGACGCGCTTCAGCGTACATAAGTCCCTGACAATGAAAGGCTTACAGCCGCCGAGAATAATCCTGCCGCATGAAGGTGGCGATTTCCAGCCAGAAAGCTCATGTTTTATAGGACGATGTGGCTACCAGCACCGGCAATAATCAACTGTAAAAGTTAAAAAATGCGAAATCTCTTAGTACTAGGACCCAAAACCATCCCGTTGCGGGTGCGGTGGCCGCTAGGTACAAACGCGGGCATGTTAGCTTGCTGTCACTTTTTGGCGCTGGCGCAGGCGATGGTTCTGCCGAGTGTCGCGCAGGGATTCTTGTCGCGGCCGCCGTCGGCGTACCGCTTTGAGCCCGGCGATCGGCTGGTCTACGAACTTCGCTCTGAGAGCACGCCGCTCACGCCCGGCGCGGCGGGCGAGCGCTGTTTCGGTCAGATCGAAATATGGTGCCTGGCTCTCAAGAATGGCGAGGCGCTACTCCTGCTAGATTTCATACGCATTGTCGATAATCGAGCTGAGCCGATGCGCGGCGTGGTTGTACGTATCGACAGCCGGGGGCGGGCAACGATGACCTCAGCCATGCAGGAGCAGGCGATCGAGATGGAAAGTGCATGGGAGGTCCTGCCGGTCCAAGCCAGCGCGGTTGAAAGCGGAAGCTCGTGGAGCGCACCGGCCGGCCTCTTCGGCCGCCGGCGGCATTGTCGGGCCGAAGACGACGCAGAGCAGCCGGGCACGACGCGCGTGGAGTTCGTAACCGCCTATCCGCCTGGCGCTGGCGAAGTGTTGGGACATTCGTGCGAGGGGAAGTACTGGTTCGACCGGGCTGCGGGCTGCGTTACTCGCTTTGAGAACATCGAGATTGATAAGCCGGCCAATCGGCGGACTGAATCGGCTGGAGTTCTACGCTCGCGCAGCAGCATGCCGCCGGGTTGGGCTCAGCGCCGCGCCGCCGAAGCCGAGCAGTACGAGCTGGCGGTGCGCCGTGAAAGCAGCTTGCTGAGGCAGATACAAGATCGTCCGGAAACGGTCGAGGAGGCGCTGCGCAACCTCGACCGGCTCTGGGCCGGCATGGCCACCGAGCTTACTCGCCAGGATTCCCCATTCCGCACGCTGGCTCGTGCCAAGCGGCAGCGCTGGACGGCGGAAGCCGACCAGGTCCGGCAGATGGCAAACTACGCCCAGCGCTGGCTCGGCCGCACCGCCGTTCCGTGGACGTTGCCTGATGCACGCGGTCAGATGGTTTCTAGCGAAACTGTCCGGAAGCACGCCGGTGTGGAACTACTTTGGCGCACGGACGACCCGCGCAACATCGCCGAGCTGGCACAACTGCAAGCCGCGCGCGACGAGCTGGGCGATTCTGAAATCCCCGTGATTTGCTTGAACCTGGATCAGGACACGTCCGCCGCGCGCCGCTCGATCGCGCAGCTTCCGGCGGGCCTGACGCACATTCTGGCCGGGCCGATAGCGGCCATAGAACAGCCCATTAACCTGCCGATTTTGCGCGTGTTGGACGCCGATGGTAAGATAGTGAGGGTGTGGATCGGGTGGCAGCCGTCGTGTGTGGAAGCGTTTGTTGAAGCGCGGCGTTGCGGTCAATGACGAACGACTCTTGCCGCGACAGATTTGCGCGTGCCAGGCGGACTGTGGCACCCTTTGTACACCGGCGGGCCAAGCTGACCAGGAGTAGCGGTGTGTTCAAGCGAGCCATGGAATGGTTCTTGTTGTGTTTAATCGCCCTGCTCGGGATGATCGGAAGCTGTGCGCGACCGTCGTCGCCCCCGGTGGCGGCCCGCATCGAAGCCCGCCCCGCGCCCGTCAGCGGTTTGACGGCGGCCGAAGCGGACACGCGCGCCGATCGCGTGCGCCAGGATCCGGCCGGGTACCTGCGGCAGGTGCTGGCCAAGTGCGGCGAGTTGAAGCAATACACCCTGGAGTTCACGCGCTACGAGCGTCGCGGGCTGTTGAATCGTCTGCAGGGGCCGGAGCACATTCAATGCTGGTTCCGTCGCGACCCGTTCAGCGTGCGCATGAAATGGCTCGATGAAGACATGAAGTACCTCGAGTCGACGTACGTCGCGGGACAGTTCGACAACCAGGTGCGCTTTGTCACGCGCTGGGCGATTCCGCTCCTGCTGCCTCCGCCGGCGGTTAACAAGGTGGACCTGCGGACGCCGGTGATCTGGGGGGAGTCGAAACGGCCCATGACCGACTTCGGGCTGGAACGGCTCATGGAACAGACCGTGACCTCGATGGACGGTGCCGGGGACGCGGTCGTCGTGACGTACCAAGGCTTGTTCGAGTTGCCTGAAACCGGCGCGACGGTTCACCACATCCGGCTGGTGTACTCAGATGCGCAACACCCGGTTCCCATTCAGGAACTATACATAGACACGAAAAACGATGTGCCTTCGGGCACGGTCTTGAAGCACACTGACGGCCGTATAGACGCGGCGTACTTCTACAAGGACCTGGACACGAACGTGCAGTTGACCGACCAGGATTTTCTGCTGGAATCAGAGCGCACGCTGGCCGCACAGTAACCTGGTCCCCGCGGCCGACGGCCTTTCAATACGTTGTTCTGGCGCCGAGCCGCTTGAGACCGCGGCGGGGTCGGCAGTGTATATTAGCGAGCACTCATGAGCAGGGCAGAAAGTGAGGCAACCTACATGCGTCGCGCGCTGCAGCTTGCGGCGCGCGGCCAGGGTTGGGTTGAGCCGAATCCGATGGTCGGCTGCGTCATCGTGCGCGGTGGCCAGGTGCTCGGGGAAGGGTATCACCGCCGGTTCGGCGGACCGCACGCCGAGATCGAGGCATTGCGCAAATGCCAGCGTAATTCAAAAAATGCCCGCGGCGCCACGGTCTTCGTGACACTGGAGCCGTGCTGCCATCAGGGCAAGACGCCGCCCTGCACCGCCGCTCTGATCGAGGCCGGTGTGGCGCGTGTGGTTGCCGCGATGCGCGATCCGAACGCGCTCGTTTCGGGCGGCGGCCTACGCGCGTTGAAGAAAGCCGGCATTCAGACGGAAGTGGGTTTGCTGGAGCCTGAAGCGGCCGAACTGAACGCGCCATACATCAAGCTCATGCGGCAGAAACGTCCGTGGGTGATACTCAAGTGGTCCCAAAGTCTGGACGGCAAGATTGCCACCCGCACGGGGGATGCCAGGTGGATTTCCGGCGAGAGCATGCGGGCGCATGCACACCGCGTTCGCGGGCGGCTGGATGCGATCATCGTCGGGCGGCGAACGGCCGAGCACGACGACCCGATGCTCACCTGCCGCATCGGGCGGCCGCGCCGGATCGCCACGCGTGTTGTCCTGGATGCGGCCCTGCGCACGCCCGAGCGTTCGCAGCTCGTTCGGACGGCCCGGCAAACGCCCACTTGGCTCTTCTGCAGCCCCCGCGCTGCGCGCAGCCGCATCCGCAGACTGCGATCGGCCGGCTGCCAGGTACACGTGGTTCCGCCGGATCCAAGCGGCGCCGGTGTGTCGTTGCCGCCCGTGCTGGATACTCTAGGTGCGCATGGAATGACGAATGTTCTCGTAGAAGGCGGCGGCCAGGTCCTGGGGCGCTTCTTCGAACAGAAGCTGGGGGATGAGCTGCAAATCTACTTGGCCCCGATGCTGGTCGGCGGCGCCGCGGCTCCTGGTCCGCTGGCAGGCAGCGGACCGGCCCGGATAGCGGACTGCCTGCGCCTGGAGCCGAAGCCGGTGATCAAGCCGCTGGGGGAGGGTTGGTTGCTTCAGGCGCGGCTGCGGGCCGTAGTCCCGTAACATTCGAGCCCGAAGCGCCAGCACCGATGCCTGTTAAGCGTTCAGCCTGAGCAATTGGGGGTACTCTGGTCAAACTCCGGCTCGACACGAGCCGGCTCTGCTACCTAGACTGACGCGGGCTGCAATCGGCCGTCGGCCAGCAAGAGCACCCGGTCCGCGTAGCGCGCTACGCCCGAATCGTGTGTGACCATGACAATGGTCTGCCCTTCGTGGTGCAGTTCCTTCAGCAGATCCATGATTTTGCGGCCGGCTTCGGCGTCGAGGTTGCCCGTTGGCTCATCCGCGAAGAGGACGCGCGGCTTGTGCACCAGAGCCCGCGCCAGCGCGACCCGCTGCCGCTCGCCGCCCGAAAGCTCGTTTGGCCGGTGCTTGAGGCGCTCGTGCATGCCGACGCGCGTGAGGATTCTCAGTGCGTCCGCCCGTGCGGCGGCTGAACCGCCGCGCCACCAGCCCAGCGTCTTCGTGCCGACCATGCGCGTAATGAGTACGTTTTCCAGCACGTTCAACTCGGGCAGCAGGTAGTAGAACTGGAAAACGAACCCGAACGCCCGGCGGCGCAGCTCGATCCGCCGCCGCTCCGCGCCCGAGAACACGTCCGTCATGCCGGATGTCAGCCGCCGCGCGTTCGGCGGCGCAAACACGGGCTGGCCGGCAAACATCACTTGCCCACGCTGCGGCACGTCCAGCGCCCCCAGCACATGCAGCAAGGTGCTCTTGCCGCTGCCGGACTTGCCCATGATGGCCACGAATTCGCCGGCCGAAACCCGCAGATTGCAATCGTCCAGCACGCGCAGTTGCGTGCTGCCCATCTCGTAAAACTTGCATACTCCGGCGGCGGTCAGCAACGCATCGCCCATCACATCAGCCGCGGCCTCGCGCGGCGCCTCCTTGACGGCTTTACTCATGGCGGATCGCCTCCACCGGCTGCATTCGGCCCGCGCGCCAGGCTGCTCCGAGCGAACCCAGGGTCGACGCCAGAATGGCGAACACCACGACGATCACCGCATCCCACGGGTTAACCTCGCTCGGAATACGGTCGAACGAATACACCGACAAGTCCCACACCCGCCAACTCGGATTGAGGCGGATCAGGAAATCCTGAATCTCATTGATGTTCCAGACGACCAGGCAGCCGAGGATCGTACCCAAAACGGCTCCGGCAATTCCCACGGCCGCCCCGTAGATGACGAAGACGAAGGCCACGCCGCCGGACGAGCCGCCGATGGCTTTGACGATCCCGATGTCGCGCGTCTTCTGCAGCACGATCATGTAGAGAATGCACAGAATGAGTGCGACCGCGACCAGCGAGATGATGCCGAAGAGAATGGTGACCAGGATGCGCTCTTTCTCGACGGGGCCGATCAGATGCGCCTGCGTCTGCTGCCAGGTCATCGCGTCAATGCGGGCGATGAGCTGGCGGTCGGTCAGATCCAGGTCGAAACGTGGATCGTCGGCGAGCGAGTAATACCGTTCCTCCAGGCGCGTCGTGAGGGCCTGCAGACTCATCTCGTCCAGCGGTCTGGCCAGCTTGATTTGGATCTGGGCACAACGGGCCGGGGCCATGCCGATGATCTCGCCGTCGGCATTGACGCGTGGGGTTTCCTGCATTTGTAGCAGCTTTTGCAGCAGGTCGAAGTCACAGTAGACGTGCTGCGAATCAATCTCGTAAATGCCGGTGCGCGAGTCGTCGGTGTAGCGGAACGGCTGCTTGATGGGTATGGGATCGACCTGCCCACGGGCCGAGGTCGCCCACAGCGTCAGCGAAGCCACTTCGCCGCGCGGGTAGCGGCGATTGTATTTCCCGTCCGGCTGGCGTGCGGCGACCAGGTCCAGGCCGAAGATGATGCCCGGAAAAGCCGGGCCATCCTGCCGCGGCAAATCGACTGAGCCGATTGCCTCTCCGCCTGGGCTCTCCCGCAGCGCCAACTCATAGTAACCCGGGATTGGCGGCAGCCCGGCCTGCATCAATAGCTCGCTGGTGAAGGTGGGGACTTCATTTTCTACTTCCAGCCTGCCTCCATTGGCTTGCAGCGTTTTTTCGAGCGCTTCGCGGTGAGGCGACGGCAGGGTGGGCCTAATCATGGGCGGCAGAACGTCGCCGCTTTCGGTGGTAATCCGCAGCGGACCGGCGTCCAGGTCAGCTCCGAGCAGCGGCTGCTGCTGCTCTTTTAAGGTGGTCGTGCCGGGATAGTACTTGTTGTAAAAAAGGCTTTGCTTGAAGGCGTTGACCTCGAAGACCTCCTCGAGCCGAATGCCGACCACACGGGCCGTTCCCAAATAGTCCTGCAGTTTGAACAGCCCCCACGAGTACAAGACCGGGGTGGCCTTTTCGATCAGCGGCCGGCCCTCGGCGTCTTTCCAAGTCGTGATGTCGTCGATGAATTCCTGGTACAGGGGGAAGCCGGAATGGTCGTGGTTGTCGATGACGACGTCGCCCAACAGGCCGCGGGCGTGCGTCTTAACCATGTCCAGCCAGCCACCCATCACCGACAGGACGATCAGCACCATTGCCACGCACAGCGTGACGGCCGCGATCGCGAAGTAGGCGATACGCCGTTTGCGCAGGTAACGTAGAGTAAGGAATAACTTGTACAGATCGGTCTCTTTCGCTGTGTGGGCAGGCCACCGCGTCCCTTGCGATGGCAGCACGCTCGCCTCGTGTGCCGCCCGCCGCCTAGTCCCATATAATGTGGCGCGGCGTCGGGGCTGGCAAGGCGACGCGGCGCAATATCGGTCTTGCTGTAATCCAAGACCCGCGCGTGGCGGTTTCGTTGGGCCTTCGGGACAAAAT
>Ga0255345_1006256_pt1 | contig 11710 bp, 9 predicted proteins | sample wastewater_treat_6_FD_192415 | JGI IMG/M metagenome (GOLD analysis project Ga0255345, IMG submission 192415) | Wastewater microbial communities from Lulu Island WWTP, Vancouver, Canada - plant20 | ecosystem: Engineered > WWTP > Wastewater > Unclassified | place: Canada: Vancouver, British... | reverse complement strand
TACTACAAGTAGATCAACTCCGTTTCAAATTATGGCAGAAGTTGCTTCTGTTTCCGCAGGGGAATCTCACACAATGATTTTGAAAACAAACGGATCTCTATGGGCTGCTGGATCAAATGGTGCAGGCCAGCTTGGCGATGGTAGTTCTTCTTACACACTTAAAAAAACTCCGGAACAGATTATGACAGGAGTTTCATCTGTTTCCGCGGGTGGGTGGCACACAATGATTCTGAAAACAAACGGCTCTCTATGGGCTGCTGGAGCTAACAGCGATGGCCAGCTTGGCGATGGTACTTATATAAACAGAAACCTTGCTTTTCAGGTAATGACAGGAGTTGCATCTGTTTCCGCAGGGTATGCCCACACAATGATTCTGAAAACAAACGGCTCTCTCTGTGCTGCTGGACTGAACGAGTATGGCCAGCTTGGCGATGGTACTACTGAAAACAGAAACAATGTTTTTCAGGTAATGACAGGAGTTTTATCTGTTTCCGCAGGGTATTACCACACAATGATTCTGAAAACAGACGGATCTTTCTGGACTACTGGACGGAATACCTATGGCGAGCTTGGCGATGGTACTTATACAGGCAGATTAACTCCAGGTCTGGTATCATATTAAAAAACGTTTAAAGAAAATGCTGCGGGCTCACGCCCCCAGCATATTTATTTTTAATTTTATACAAAACAGGATAAATACATAATGAAAACATTTTCATCAAACAAAAAAAATCGTTTTATTAATATAATTTCAGCGGCTCTGTTTATGACTGTTCTATTGTTTTCTTCATTTCTTTCCGCGGCAGAATTTTCGGTGCGGGGAGATTACAATAGCGAGTCTAAGTCTCTATCGCCATATTATTCCCTGAACTGGTTCTGGAACAGCACATTCAGTTCAGGATTGGACGCGAAGTATTCAAAAGATATAGTATTATCAAAAATTGACGGTTTTAGTCAAAGCAATGACGCGACAGAGATCAAAATATGGGATTTCCGGGCAAACGTACTTTCATATAATTTCACATGGGACAGGCTCCTTGTATCTATTGGAGGCACAGGGTCTTATAAATATATAAAAAAAGGTGAATTCGGCTATTTTAAAATTTCGGCGGTTGATGATCCCTACTGGGCTTCTACCCCATGGGATTCCACGTGGGTAGTTTTCGATAATGATGTCGAAATTAAAGCGCTTATGCCGATCATTACAGCGGGTATTAAATATAAAAATTCATGGTTTAATGCTGTTTTTCGCGGCGATGTTTTCCCCTCTTATTACCTGAAAGTCAAACAGGACACAGAATTTGATCCAATAATACCGCAGCATGGTTTATCGAATGAATCGAAATGGCAGAAGGCCGGCTATGCGATGTGTATTGACCTGGCATTCAACACATCTCCATTCATTTTTGTAGACCTCGTACTAAGGGGGGAATTTGACTATATTCGTACTGATTATTCTCTGGATTTACTGGGCTATAACAATTCTAACGACACCTTCTTCTTCAACAAGGGGAATGTAGACGTATCAGAGATGAATAATTCATTTATTATTGCCGCGTCTTTTTCAAATCCGATATTTGGAGAGATTTCACCCCTCATTGGATTCGGTAAAAACCAGGTAATTAACAGAGATCATAAAAAAGATAAATCTGAAACTGAAAATCAGTGGATTATGACATTCGGCATGGTCAGCAGGATTGACTTTGCTGATTGAAATAAGTTCAAAATAAGTTGATACCATACGCCCCGAGAAGGGCTTATTTTAATAACAGGGAAAAAATTAAAAAAGTTTTTATATAAGCAGCCCGGATTTTACACTGTGGTACAGGACAAAAAAGACAACTATCCTTTTCTTTTCACTCTCTGTGCTCTCTGAGTCTCCGTGGCAAATCCGTTAAGTCTAAGGTTCAGCCCGTACCATGCGTAGCATCTGGATACCCGCCTTCGCGGGTATGACTCATCCCTCTCCTCCGTGGTCTCTGAGGCTCTGTGTGAGAACCGTTAAGTCTAAGGTTCAGCCCGTACCATGCGTAGTCTATGGATACCCGCCTTCGCGGGTATGACTCATCCCTCTCCTCCGTGGTCTCTGAGGCTCTGTGGCAAATCCGTTAAGTCTAAGGTTCAGCCCGTACCATGCGTAGTCTATGGATACCCGCCTTCGCGGGTATGACTCATCCCTCTCCTCCGTGCTCTCTGAGTCTCTGTGTGAGAACCGTTAAGTCTAAGGTTCAGCCCGTACCATGCGTAGTCTATGGATACCCGCCTTCGCGGGTATGACTCATCCCTCTCCTCTGTGTTCTCTGAGTCTCTGTGTGAGAACCGTTAAGTCTAAGGTTCAGCCCGTACCATGCGTAGTCTATGGATACCCGCCTTCGCGGGTATGACTCATCCCTCTCCTCTGTGTTCTCTGAGTCTCCGTGGCAAAACAGCCTGCCGCAATAGTAAGCCTAATTTTGTTGACAGAATCAATAACTGTGATGTACAGTTCGCAATATACACCCCCGGGCAAAGTAACGCGCGATGATGCGTACATGATAAGACAGGCCGCTCTGCGCTGCCACATATTCCCCGCGGCTGCGGCCGCGGGAGCAAAGGCTGCGATAAACGGCCTTTTTTACATAAAGTACGGGGGAGCTTCCGGTCAGGCCTGTTCACAGGAATACTATGAAAGAGGTGGAATGATGGCTATTGAAAGAGAAATTCTCAGTTCATCTGATATTGAAAGAATTATCAGCGACACCGCCAGCCGGGTAGTGCGTGATTTTCCCGATATGGAGAGTTTTGCCATTGTGGGCATACAGACGCGGGGTGTTGAACTTGCCGCGAGAATAAAAGAGAAGATCGAAAAATTAACCGGAAAGTCTGTAAAGAACGGGACCCTCGACATTACATTCCACAGGGATGATATTATAACCAGGGGTAAACTCCCGGTGCTTAAAGAGACCCTTATTGAATTCGATATCAATAACAAAATAATACTTCTTGTCGACGATGTGCTGTTCACGGGAAGAACCACCAAGGCCGCGATAGAGACCCTGATGGCTTTTGGCAGACCTGATATGATAAGATTTTTTGTACTGGTAGACAGAGGGGGCAGGGAACTCCCCATTCAGGCGGACTACTGCGGGCATAAAGTGCTGACCGTTGCCGAAGATCTTGTAAAGGTAAGGCTCAGGGATACGGATGATGTTGAGGACTCGGTTGTAATTGTGACTGAAAAATAGGCATATACCGCGGGTCATGCTGCCGTTTAATTTTTTTGTAACTCAGGGATAATAATATGGAAAATGTAAAAGATCTTATCATCGTGGGCGGCGGGCCGGCAGGTCTTACCGCGGCTATTTACGGAATGAGGGCAGGCCTTAACCTGGTGCTGGTTGAAAAATTTTCGCCAGGGGGGCAGGTGATAAATTCTTACGAAATTGAAAACTATCCCGGATTTGCCGAACCCGTTGCGGGATGGGAGCTTATGTCGCGCATGGAGGAACAGGCCCGCAGACTCGGAACTGAGATCATTAACGGCGACATCATCTCTGTTGATAAAAACGGCGATGTCTTTTCTGTCAGGACGGACGGGGCTGTTATGAAAGCTAAAAGTGTTATTGTCGCGGCAGGCGCAAGCCAGAGAAAATTAGGGGCGCCCGGCGAAGACAAATATACCGGGCGGGGTGTTTCGTACTGCGCGACATGTGACGGCGCGTTCTATAAGGATCGTGTCACTGTGGTTATTGGCGGAGGCGATGTGGCGCTCGAAGAGGCCCATTTTCTCACGCGGTTCTCGTCAAGGGTTTACCTTGTTCACAGGCGTGAAAACTTCAGGGGCGCGGATATACTGCAAAAGAGGGTTCTCTCGAATGACAGAATAGTTCCGGTGTATAACAGCGTGGTGGAATCGGTTAACGGTGACGAAGCGGTCAGTTCAGTTTCGGTCAAAAACCTTGTGACCGGCAAAAAAGAGATGATAAAGACTGACGGCGTTTTTGTCTTTATAGGATATGATCCCAACACCGCGTTCCTCGGCGCTGAACTGCTTAACAGCAGCAAAGAGGTCGAGGTGGATATGAACATGCGCACAAAGGTTGAAGGTTTATTTGCGGCAGGGGATATTCGCAGCGGTTCCAGACGGCAGATAGTTATGGCCTGCGCTGACGGAGCGACGGCTGCGATGTCTGCTTATGATTATCTTAACGGGCTTTCCAGCAGGTAGTATGGGCATTGTTCCCTGACTCCATCTCTGGCAGCGCGGCGGTAAAGAGTCTGATAAAATAAACAGAATTGCATTAATGGGGATGCTGATATGAAATACCTGAAGTTTGCTTCTGCTCTGTTTCTGATGATACTTATTGCTGCGGGGTGCGGCAATAAGTATCCTGATTACGAGCAGTATATCAATGATATAATCAATGCGCAGGATGAGTTTCTTTTACGGATAAGTTCGGCATCAGGCGCGAAAGATGTCGCGGCGTCGGCTGAATGGTTCAGAGGGAGGCTTTTAGAGCTTGATGCAACCGGCAGATCGCTTAAAGAAAAATATCCCGAAAGTACAGGCTGGGAATCTGCGCCTCCCGAGTCTCTTAAAGATGCCTGGAACAGGTTTCATGTAAAGTGGCATGAGTTCGAGGAGCGCTGGAAGTTTGAGATATCCGGCAGCCAGTCGTACCGGCGCATGCTTTATGATCCTGAAGTAAGGGAAGCCTTTATGAAACTTGCACAAACCATTGATTCAGTGAATTTCCTTTAACCTGCAAGTCCCCTTTATCCCTGTCTGAACCTTGAGCAGAATTTTTCCAGGCCTGAACTGATAATCCTGCCCAGCCTTAAAAGCCTGGACCTGTCTATGTCGAGTTCATTGATGCTGAAATCCCGGTCATTAAGAAAAAGCGCCCGGGAAACTGAAAGCCGGATTACCGGAATCGACTCGCCGTAAAGCTTCATTATGTATCCGCCGGTTCCAGCAGCTTCAGCCCTGAATTTTTCCGCGACGGTGTCCCCCTCTTTCATCATCAGCTTTCCGGTTATGGCAGATAGCTCCATGGCCGCATCTGCGACAGACCGTCCGGCGCTGCCTGGCCCTGTATGCGGCGCGTATGAAGTAATCACCAGCGGGCGGGGCATTCCGGCGTCGTCTGAATTGAGAGGCCCCACGGCCGCATGGGTGTGGCATTCGATGAGCATTTTAATTTTTCTGCGGTTCACGGCTTCGCGCACCGCTTCATGGAACGGGAAGTAGTATCTGTCCAGTATATTTGAAATGGCAATTTCGTCAGGGTAGCAGTTCTTTCTGAAGACCTCCCTGTTCATCGAGGTTATCATTTTTATTACGCCGTCCGTTGTCCCGGGGTGCAACTGCGAGAATTCCCTGTCCGGGTCGACAAAGAGCTTAGATACTGAGGCGCTTATGGGGCGCTCCATTGTTGTTTCAGTATCGTAAATAATTTCAGCGCCGGCGTCAGATTCAAAAAATATATCCGCCGCGCTGACGTTTTCATAACCTGAAAGTTCATCTGGTATTTCGCGTCCGCCGTGAGGTATTACAAGCAACAGCGGCAATCTGCGGCTCATGGTCTGGCCCTGCCGCCGTTTGTGCCTGGGCCAGGCGGCCCGATGTAAAATCCCTGTGAGTAATCTATTCCGAATTCCTTTACCCGGTTGAATATATCTTCACTTTCCACATATTCGGCGATTGTCTTTATGCCCAGTTCCCGGCAGATTCCGGCAATGTTTTTGACAATGACCATTTTTATTTTATTGGTGTTTATGCCGTTTATAAGCCCGCCGTCAAATTTAATGTAGTCGATGTGCAGTTTGGTGAGGTGTGATAAGTTCGAGAATCCCGAACCGAAATCATCTATGGCAAAACTATAACCCATATTGCGGGCTGACCTTATAAAGTCGCCCACCAGCGAGTAGCTGTAAAAACCTTCAGATTCAACAATCTCGAGTATGACCCTGCCCCGGTTGTCGGGGTACAGGTCCATCATCTTTTCAAGAAACATTGTAAATTCCGGATCCTGGATATCTGAAGCTGTTATATTTATGGAAAAACTGCGCGGGTCATTCTGCATAAAATCGAAAACTTTTCTGATAATAATTTTCGTTATTTCATGGTATACCGTGGTCTTTCTTGCGGCCTTCAGAAACCTACCGGGGAGATGAGGAATGTCCTCCGGGGTCATAATTCTCAAGAGCGCTTCGTGCTTTTCAATAATTCCGGTGCTGTTATTAAGTATGGGCTGAAAATACGGAACAATTCTGTCGTAATATGCGGCGCTGTTAAGTTCGGCCAGTGTGTTTATATTCTGCATGTATTTAATCCGGTCGTTATCATGGTCTGTGTAGATGTGAAAGGGGAGTTTCATGCTAATCGCGTGGTGCAGCGCCATGTCTGCCCTGGATATAAGGTGTTCTGTTTCATCGTTGTATGGAGCGATCCCTACATAGGCGCTGAGCGGTATGTGGTTGTTTTCGTGAATGAACTCCTCGCTGTTTATGTGCTGCAGTATCTCCTGCGCTATTATCTTTAAATGTTTGTGATTCTCGGGATCTGGATTGTCATGGTCAAGAAGCAGCGCGAATTCACCGCTTGAAAGATTGTAGGCTTTGATCGCATGAGTTTGTTCAAACAACTGTATCCTTTTGCCTATAAATTGCATCAGGGTGTCGGCGACTGAGTATCCGAAAAATGTGTATATGTCATGAAAGTTGTTGATCCTCAGAATAAAGACAACTGGATAGATTTTGAGCTGTATATCCTCCATGAGCATTTTTTTGTTCGGAAGTCCGCTTGTATTGTCATAATACAACTGCTCAAGCAGCAGTTTTTCTACAGCGGAATGGCGAATTTCCGCGTAGTATGAAAAAATTGCAAGGTAAAGAAAAAGCAGAAAGGCCATTATCAGATTTATGGCCGGGTAGGATGAATGGATCTGCCCGACGGCCGAGAGGGAAATTATTGCAATAAAGCATGCGGCAAAGACAATATTCCATACGGTGCCTGTTTTTTTACCTGCAAGGTTATAGGCTATAACAGGGAATATAAGTATAATTATAAATTCGCCGGATCCAAATTCGGTGCCGGTTATGCTGTGAATCATTGAAACAATCAAGGCGACGAATATTACCGATCTGAAAAAATTCTGCCTTGGGAATATTCTGTATAGCAGCAGCAGCATTATGCAAGTGGTTATGTATACGGCATTGACTAATGAAAAAGGGCTTATGCCGTTCAGGGCTCTTATTATTATTAATGAACAGATAACAGTAAGGGCCATTGTTAGTGTGACCGGAATGAATTCGTCCCGTACCAGTATGTCATAGATCACTATGTCATGCCTGGGTTCTACTATATATTCTCCGCTTAGCTTTTTTTTGAGTGTTTTAAGCATTATTGGATCACTTGTTAAAAGTTTTTGTGTAATCCCGCATCTTTTGCGGTGTTATTATTTTTATAATTTACAGTTCAATTCCGCCATATTATGATTGGAGCAATTTTGAAGCTGTACATTCTATTATTATAGACAAAAATGTTACTCTTTTTTATAATCTTTTTTATATTCTTTTAAGTCAATTGATTTTTGACCTTAGGGTCGGGCAAATCCTCAAATTCTATTTTAATCATCGTAAGTTTCTTAAATTTTCCCGGCAATTATTTTGAAAATTTTTATGTGTAATGCTCAGGGGACGGTCAGTATGATAAAATGATTTAATTCCACCGTTGAATGCGGTGCAATGGGGAAATTTTTTCAAAAGGGAGCTTGCTTTAAAAGCGTTTCAGGAAAAAATTGCCCATAAATAATGCTGATTAAAGCTGAAGAATATTCCGATATTCCTGAAAGGATATAATCCCCCCGGAGACTGCCGATGAAGAAACTGATTCCCATGACTATACTGCTTGTGACTTTCTCTTTACCGCTTTCCGCTGCAAGGCTCTCGTGGAAAATCGACAAAAGCGAACGCATAGAAATGGTCAAGACCGCGGTGGTAAAGTACGCGGTAAACAGAAAGGTGCAGAAAGTTTATGAGGAGAGGAATATAATTGACCTCACCTGCGTTGAGCAGTTTGCCGAAAGCTGCAGGGTTGACGGCGCGTTCACGGTTTTTATGCGAGATTCCGGGGAGAGCGTCTTCAGGCAGAGAGAGAGGTTCGCGGTTGATTTTAACATAGTTCCCACCGGCCGCTTTATTGTTAAGCGCACTGATTACATGCCTAATCTGCGTCACATACCCGAGTTTCCCCTGAGAGAAATAAAAGAGAATGATAGATGGACAGCAGACGGCGAACTTGTGATCCGGGATTTTTCGAAACCTTTTAAACTTACGTTTCCCGTGGAATATGCCTGGGTGAAGACTATACGGCAGGATGGGAACGAAATAGCCGTTATCAACTACACTTACATAATCGACCTTGACCTTTCAAAAGGTAAAAATCCTCCGGATTTTCCCGTGCGCATAGCAGGCCGTAACGACGGCGTCCTCTACTGGGATCTGACGCATAACAAGCCCGGAGACATGCGTGACCTCTATTACGTCGCTTTCCTTTTTGCCGGGAAGGGCGGCGGGCAGACACTGATTGAGTTCTCAATGGACATAAATACAACGAGTAAATCGTACGTGAACTATACCGACGAAGATAAAGACAGGGACAGGGATGAACTGAAGACAAAACTTCCCGAAGGGACACAGGTGGACAGCGAAGACCGCGGAATCGTTTTAAGGATGGACGATGTACTTTTCGATTTTGACAGTTACACTCTCAGGCCGGACACCGCGGAGAAGCTTGAGAAGATATCAGGCATAATAAAAGAGAAATACCCCGACAGGGAGATCATAGTAGAGGGTCACACCGACAACACGGGCAAAAGGGATTATAATCATACGCTCTCTGAAAAGAGGGCAAGGACTGTTTCGGAGTTCCTCAAGGGACGTGTCGGGCACGACAAAATTTCGTACAGGGGGCTTGGGCAAAACATGCCCCTAACCGACAACAGTACCCCCGAGGGCAGACGTAAAAACCGCAGGGTTGAGATTATAATAAAGCTTAACTGATCAGGGTTTAATTACCCCCTCCAGCGACAGGTCGCTTTTTTTAAGGACAATTATTGTCATGTCATCTCTGTTTATAAATATGCTGTCTTCATAGAAGGTGATGAAAGAGTTCTGATGTACCCTGTCCTTTGATTTCGCGACAAGTTTCAGATCGGTATCAAATTTGCCTAAGTAATAATCCTCCTCATCTTTTACTATTACATAGATAAACCCGTCTTTTATCTCTAAAAAGCTTCTCCAGAATATATTATCAGTGCCTGTCTTTATCAGAGTAAGTTTTTCCCTGTCAATAAGCGTCAGCCTGTGGCCGGCTATGTGGCTGCCCCGGTGAGTGATTACAACTATTCCGCCTGAATATATATCATATCTTCTGCCGCAGATGTTGGTTACCGGTGATTTGAAGTCAATTTTTTTTGTCGCGGCATTGATCATGTAAAGCGTGTTGTTGTAGTGCCCCCCCTCAAGGTATTCCTTTATTTCAAGGTAGTATATCTTAAGACCGTAAACGTTTTCGTCTGTCTGTTTGTCACGGAGCCTGTCTTCACGTTTATCCAGTTCCTGCTCTTTTTTCTGAAGCTCCTCCTCTTTTTTGGTTATTTCTGCTGTTGCGGTTTTATCTTTAGCCCTTTCGTCTGTTTTATCATCGGAGGTGCCGCTGGCCAGTTCCTCTTTATCTTTCTTTGTTTCTTTCTCTTTTTTCCGCAGATCCTCTTCGGTTTTGCTGACTTCGGATTCCTTTTTCCTTATCTCTTCCTCGTCCTTCTTTAGCCCCTCTTCGGCAACCCTGTTGGTAATCTCCTTCTTTTTGACCTCGTCCTCTCTCTTCTTTCTTTCTTCGGGGTCAGCGATCTTTTTTATCTCCTCTTTCTCCCTGCGCACCTCCTCCTTTTTCTTTTCAAGATCAGCGCGTCTCTTTTCAACTTCAGCCTTTTTTTCGTCAGTTATCTTTTTGTCCCTGCCAAGTTCATCTTTACGTTTTTCAATCTCTTTCTCTTTGATCTTTACAAGTTCGCCGCGGTCACCGGTTGTGCCCTGTTCCTTTTTGACTTCTTTTTTTACTTTATCATCGGAAATTTCAAATGGATCAATTGTGCCGATTTTTCCTCTCTTCGATTCAACTGTCAGCGGGACAAGGAGCGCTGTTTTACCCGGCCACTGGTCATACCTGACGTCTATTCCCGCGTTCTTTTCGGTTATGAAGTCCATAACCTTTTTTTTGTATCTGGATCTGAAGTATTCCATGTCACCCCTGTGAAGCGCGTTGTAGTAGGTAACATAAACCGCGAGCGCGCGCGCCTGGGCGGGCGTGTAGCCGTAGAGCTGTTCAAGATAAGAGGATATTATGCGGCGCACGTTCTTAATGTGATCCACGCGCGCGTCTTTATCAATAAAAATTATATCTGCGGAGTATTTTTCTTCTTCGCCCGCACCGTCCGCGCGTACAACCGAGTACTTCATGTGATAACGGAACCGTTCGTTGTACCCGCCCTTTGATGCGAGGTATGCCAGTTGATATCCTATGGACTGTATCTGGTCAACGGTCTCAACTTTCCCGCCAGTTCCCTCGTAGTTAACGAAGTCAATTTTTTTAGCTTTATAGATTTCATCCACATCGACTTCAAGCGCTGAGATTGAAACAGAAAAGAATACAATGAACAGCATCGGCAGGGTTATTTTACGCAGCATCGGCGACTCCTGAAATAATTTATTTAAATAAAGTAATAGTACATTGAGCTGCCGGGCAAGACAAGTAATTTTTTAAAAAAAGACCATGCGGGCTGCCTGATTCCAGGGCAGGGCAGTTTCTTCTTGACGTGAAAAGACGCCTCTTTAAAACAGATTATGCGGTTTAATTCTCCCGGCTTTGCCTCTGGCAGTCTGCGGTAATGGCCGTTTTTTTTTGAATGAACTGATATTCTTCACGGAAAGGAATTATGGCAAAAACAAAAGCCTATCTTTTTGATTTTGACGGAACACTGGTGGACACAATGCCCGGCTTTGCGGACATCGCGGCCAGGGTTATGCACCAGTACCACCCGGAGATGTCATTTGAACACGCCAGGCAGCGATATCTTGAAACATCCGGCAATCCTTTCTTTAAACAGCTTGAGATGATATTCCCCGGTGACCCGACAAATCCCGAGAAGGCCAGGATTTTTGAAGAGACCAAGATCGAAGGATTCTTTAATTCGCGCTTTACCAGCGAGGTCAGGGATGCGATTAATGCCCTGCGTTCAACGGGGCATATCGCGGGCATAGCATCGAATAATTTTCAGGAGCTGATCGACAGGTTCGTGGCCGCGGGAGGTCTTGAGTTCGACATTGTACTGGGCTTCAGGCCCGGATTTGAAAAGGGCCCGCAGCACTTCGATTTTGTGCGCCGCAAATACGGTCTGTCAAAGGCTGACCTCACCTTTGTGGGGGATTCACTAAAGGATGCCGAAAAGGCATTCGATTACGGGATCGCTTTTGTGGGGATATGCGGAACATTCAGGGCCGAAGATTTCCGTAAAATCCGCGAAGATATTGTAACTATTGAATCTATGAAGGAACTATTATACTTATGAAGGCAATTGTACTGGCAGCAGGGACAGGAAGCAGGCTTGGTGAACTGACAAAGGCAAGGACCAAGGGCATGGTGCCGGTCAGGGGAAGGCGGCTTATA
>Ga0255345_1006239_pt1 | contig 11740 bp, 10 predicted proteins | sample wastewater_treat_6_FD_192415 | JGI IMG/M metagenome (GOLD analysis project Ga0255345, IMG submission 192415) | Wastewater microbial communities from Lulu Island WWTP, Vancouver, Canada - plant20 | ecosystem: Engineered > WWTP > Wastewater > Unclassified | place: Canada: Vancouver, British... | reverse complement strand
CCGGGTCTGGATCAACATACCACCCGAGCCGCAGGTCGGGTCATAAATGCTCATGCCCGGCTGCGGGTCGACGATTTCCACCAGCGTGCGGACCACGTCGGCGGGGGTGTAGAATTCGCCCGCCTTCTTGCCGGCGGAGTCGGCGAAGAACTTGATGAGGTATTCGTAGGCGGCACCGAGTAGGTCGGGAAACTCGAAGTTCTCGTCGCGCAGGGGGATCTTCTCGAAGTTCTGGACGAAGTTGGAGAGCACGTCGTCGTCGAGAGTGCGCTGGCCGATCTTGCGGTTGAAGTTGATGTGCTTGAGCACGTCCTGGAGCGCCTCGTGGTTGGCGTCCTCGATGGCCTCAAGCGCCTTGTTAAGGCCGGTGCCGACGTTGGTCTTGAGGTGGCGGACGGCGGACCAGTGGGCCTCGGGCGGGACGAAGAAGTCGTACTGATCGCGGTTGGCGAGCTGGGCGGCGATCAGGGCGGGCTTCATGCCGCGGGCGGCGAGCTCCTGCTCGAGTTTCTCGCGCTGCTGGTCGAACTGGTCGCTCAGACGCTTCAGGAACAGCATGCCGAAGATGTACTCCTTGTACTCCGAGGCATCCATGTTGCCGCGCAGGTCGTCGCAAGCGCGGAAAAGCAGGCTGGAGAGCTGGGCGAGGGTGAGCTTGGCGGACATAAAACTCCGTCAGCAGGCCAGATTTGACGGAAGCTGCAAGCGCAGGAACCCGAGTGGGCCGCCGGCCGGCCCGGGCCGGAGACCTCAGGTGAGGCAGGATTTGAAACCCTCGGTGAGCGCGGCGCGGTCGAGGTGTTTGCCGATAAAAACGAGGGTATTCATCCGCGCGTCGGCGCCCCACGGGCGGTCGAGCTTGGCGTCGAAAAGCATGTGCACACCCTGGAAAACCAGCCGGTTGGCCGCGCCCTTCACGACGAGCACGCCCTTCATGCGGAAGATGTCGCCGCCCTTGGTGCGCAGCAGCTCGTTGATCCAGGCGTTGAGTTTCTTCGAATCGAGCTCGCCCGCCATGTGGATACCGACCGACGAGACGGCGTCGTTGTGCTCGTGCTGCACGTGGTAATCGTGCTGCCAGACGGGCTTCACGGGCTCTCCACCCACGAGGATGTGCATGGGGACCTCGCCGCACTGCTCGAACGCCAGGTAGTGGCCGGCCTCCGGGATCTCGAGCTGGAAGGCGCCGTTGCCGTGCTTGAGTTGCAACCGGTAGAGCGCGCCGCCAGGGATGACGGTCTCACCGGGCTGCGTTTTGCGTTCCCAGTCGGAAAACGTGAGCGCCGCGGCATCGCGCGAGGTTTGCAGATCGGCCTCGCCGAGCGATTTCACCGGCATGACCACGACATCGAGTTCGTCGTCGTTGCCATGATGGTGCGCGCAGTGGTGCTCGCAATGGCCCGCCTCGTCGTCATCGCCGTCGTGCTCATCGTGTCCGTGGCCACCGCAGCACTCGTGCGCCTCGCCATGCTCGTGGTGATGCCCACAGCAGCAGGCGTGACCCTCGGCGTGCGCGTGCGGCGCGTGGTGGTCGTGATCGAACTCGCCGATCGCGAGCGTGTGCGTACCGGCGGGCAACGGATAGGCGCCGGCCCACTCGAAGGGCATCTCGGGCTCCAGAAATTGCGGGTCGAGATCGGTGGCGCGGCTGAGGTTGAAGCCGCCCACGCCCACGACCTTGTCGAGCGGGATGGCGGCGTTCTGCGTGCGGTGGATCTTGGCGACGGCGTTGATGTGGCGGATGCGGTCCTCCAGCGCGTCGAGCTCGGCGGCGGGCACGAGGTCGGTCTTGTTGAGCAAAATCACGTCGGCAAACGCCACCTGCTTCTGCGCCTCGTCGCTGTCGCCGAGGTGCAGGAGGATGTGCTTGGCATCGACGAGCGTGACGACGGCATCGAGGCGGAAATTGGCGCGCATCTCGTCGTCGGTGAAAAACGTCTGCGCGACCGGCGCGGGATTGGCGAGGCCGGTGGTCTCGATGAGGATGGCGTCGAGGCGGTCCTTGCGCTTGAGCAGGCGGCCGAGGACGCGGATGAGGTCGCCGCGCACGCTGCAACAGATGCAGCCGTTGTTCATCTCGAAGAGCTCCTCGTCGCTCTGGATGACGAGCTGGTTGTCCACGCCGACCTCGCCATATTCGTTTTCGATCACCGCGATGCGCTTGCCGTGCTCCTCGGTGAGGATGCGGTTGAGCAGCGTGGTTTTTCCGGAACCGAGGAAACCGGTGAGGACGGTGACGGGAATGGGATTGGACGACATACGGAGAGAGATGGGAGTGTTGCGGGCGCGTGGCGGTTGGCAACCACGCGGCTCACTTCAGCGCGGAAACGATGGTGCTCAGATTGTGGCGGTACATGTCGGCAAACGTGGTCGCGGGCGTGCCGGCGGCGCCGAGACCGTCGGCGTAGAGCATGCCGCCGAGCTTCGCGCCCGTCTCGCGGATCATCGCAGCGAGGAGCTTCGGGTTCTCGGTGTTGTCGGCAAACACCGCCGGGATTTTCTCGTGGCGGATGAAGTCGATCAGCTCGGCGAGCTCGCGGGCGTTGGGCTCAGCCTCGGGATTCACGCCCTGGAGCGGGTGTACGGTGAAACCGTAATCGCGCACGAGGTAGCCGAAGGCATCGTGGCTCGTCACGAGCTTGCGGCGGGCCGCCGGCAGGACGGCGACCTCCTGCTGCGCCCACGCCGCGAGCGCGTCGATTTCCCCGAGGTAAACCGCCGCGCGGGCCTCGAAACCAGCCTTCGCCTCGGGGCGGAGCGTCGCGAGCGCGTCGCGCACCTGGAGCGTGACGGCGCGGACGTTGGCCAGCCCGTGCCACCAGTGCGGGTCGAACTCCTCGTGATCTTCGTCCGCATCGTGATCGGCGTCACTCTCGTGATCGGGCTCATCGGCGGCCTCCTCGTACGCATGATGATGGTGGGCGTGGCGGCAGGAAGAGTGCACCGGATTGGGGATCGCATCGGCGGCGCGGACAAGGCGCGCCTTCGTGCCGGAGTTGGAAACGAGCTTGTCGAGATACGGCTCCAGTCCGAAGCCGGAGAAAAAAACGATGTCCGCCTGGACCAGCCGGCGGACATCCGACGGGGCTGGATTAAACGTATGCGGATCGACGCCCGGCCGGACGAGGCCCGTCACTGCGGTCTCCGGGCCGCCGACTTCGGCCACGATTTCCGTCAACACCGAGTGCAACGTGACCACGCGCACCGGCGCGGCCACGAGTGCAGCACCGAGGGAAAAACAGGCGACCAGCGCGAGGAGGAATCGTTTCATGCGTGGTGAGCTTAGCAAAGTCGTCAAGCGGTGGCGACTGCTCACAGCGCGAGCCGGCGCAGGCGCAGGGCGTTGCCCACCACGCAGAGCGAGCTGAGGCTCATCGCGACGCCGGCGAGCATCGGATTGAGCAGCAGACCGAAGAACGGATAGAGCGCGCCCGCCGCGACCGGGATGCCGAGCCCGTTGTAGAAAAACGCCCAGAAAAGATTCTGCCGGATCGTGCGCAGCGTCGCGCGGCTCAAGTGAAACGCCTTCACGATGCCGCGCAGGTCACCCTTCACGAGCACCAGCCCGGCGCTCTGCATGGCCACATCGGTGCCGGTGCCCATCGCGATGCCCACCTCGGCGGCGGCGAGCGCCGGCGCATCGTTGAGCCCGTCGCCGGCGAACACGACGCGTTCGCCGCGCGCCCGCAGCTCGCGCACGAGCTCCTGTTTTCGCGCAGGCGTCGCCCCAGCATGCCAGCCGTCGAGCCCGAGCGTCTCCGCGACCGCACGCACGGTGGCCTCGCGGTCGCCCGACACCACCACGACGCGCAGCCCCAGCCGATGCAGTTCCGCGATGGCCTCGGGCGTGGTCGCCTTGATCGGGTCCGCCAACGCCAGAGTGCCGAGAATAACGCCCTCACACTCGACCGCCACCAGCGTGGCCGTCGCAAAATCTCCGACCGGCGCCGCAGCGTCGGCCACACGGCCTATGCGCACCCGGCGCCCACCGACACGCGCCTCCACGCCAAACCCAGGCTCGGCCTGAAACGACTCCGCCGCTTCCAACTTGAGCCCCCGGCGCTGCGCCTCCTGCACAATCGCCCGGGCCAGCGGGTGCTCGCTCGGCTGCTCGGCCGATGCCGCCAACCCGAGCAGCTCCGCCTCGCCGTCACCCAGCAGCGACTGCACTCCCACGACCTGCGGCTTCCCCTCGGTGAGTGTGCCGGTCTTGTCGATCAGGACGGTCGTCGTCGCCGCCAGCCGCTCCAGCGACTCGGCGTGTTTCACGAGCACGCCCCCCTGCGCACCGCGCCCGATGCCGGTGACAATCGCCACCGGAGTCGCCAGCCCGAGTGTGCAAGGGCACGCGATGATCAGCACCGCGACGGCATTGACCAGCGCGTGGATCAACGCCGGCGCCGGTCCCCAGCTCCACCAGCAGAGAAAAGTCACCACCGCGACACCCGCCACCACCGGGGCAAACACGGCGACCGCGCGGTCCGCGATGCGCTGGATCGGCGCCTCGCTCTCACGCGCCGTCTCGACCAGCTCGATGATGTGCGCGAGCAGCGTGTCGCGCCCCACGCGCCCGGCACACAGAAGCAGCGAGCCCGTGGTGTTGAGCGTGCCCGCGCTGAGCGGATCGCCGGCGCGTTTCGCCACCGGTACCGGTTCGCCGGTGAGCATCGACTCGTCCACATCACTCGCGCCCTCGACCACGTTGCCATCGACCGGAATCCGCTCGCCCGGACGCACGCGCAGGCAATCGCCCACCGCCACCAGCTCCAGCGGCACGTCCTCCTCGGCGTCGCCACGCACCCGATGCGCGATCTTCGGGGCGAGTTGCAACAAGGCGCGCACGGCGACGTCGGTGCGCGCATGCGCGCGCTGCTCCAGAATCTGGCCAATCAGCACGATGGTCGTGATGACCGCCGTCGCCTCGAAATAGAGCGGCACGCCGTGCGCGGTGCGCAGCGTCTCCGGAAAATGGTCGCCCCAGAGTACGGCCGCCACGCTGTAGAAAAACGCCGCGCCGGTGCCCGTGACGATCAGCGTAAACATGTTGGGGTCTCGCTCGCGGAGCGATTTCCACCAACGGCGCAGGAACGGCCGGCCGCACCAGAAAAACACCGGTGCCGTCAACACGCACTGGAGCCACGCCGAAACGTCGGACGGGAAACGATGCGCGAGCGCCGGCACCATACCGCCCATCGCGAGCAGAAACACCGGCACACTCAGCGCCAGCGCCACCCACAGCCGCGGCCGCAGATAGCGTTCCGAAGGCAGCCCCATGTAAACCGGGGCATCCGGTGCAGAGTCGGCGGGAGAAGCGTCCATGCGCGACTATACACCGGAACGGCGAAAAGCCCTCAGGCCAGCCGGATCTCGACGATGAAGTTTTGCGACTGGCCCGGCGGCACCCAGTGCAGCCCGGTCTTGTGCTCGCAGGCGTTGGCCGGGCCCATCCACGGCTCCACGCAATAGAAGGGCGCCTGCGCGTCGGCCGTCCACGTGACGACCGTCGTGCCGGGCGCGGGCACCGGCGACGTCCCGACCTTGACGGTGACATCGCCCGGACGGCCCTTTTCGCCAAACACGATGGTGTTGCTCTTCAAATCGGTGTGGAAGGTGTCGCTGAGCTCGACGTTGCCGAGGGATTCTTCGCGCTGGAATTTCGGTCCGGGCAGCAGCGCACCGGTCTTGAAATCCTGCTTGATCGTCCGCCCCGCCGGCAGCCGGATCAGGTAATCCTCGCGCTTGGAGCCCTCGCTCCACGGAAGCGTGAAATAGAAATGATGGCCCGCCGACCACGGGATCGGTTGGGTGCCGAGATTGCGCAATGTGAACTCACACGCCAACGCCAGCGGCTCGAAACGGTACGTCACCTCAAACTCGTAATCGTACGGGTAACTGGCCTTCGCCTCGGCATTCGGCACCAGTTGCGCCGCAAAACCGCGGCCGTCGAGGCGCGTCACCCGGAAATCGCTTTGGCGCGCGATGCCGTGGATCGGCATCGGACGGCGCACGCCATCGGCTGCGCGCCAGTGATAAATCTCGCCCTGATCGAACGAGCGCCCGCAAAAAGGGAACAGGATCGGATTGCCACCACGGGTCTTCGCAAAGTCGTCCATCGACTTGAGCTCGGGCCAGTACACCACATCGCGCACTGAGCCGTCGCCCAGCTCGACATTCCAGTTCATGAGGCGCGCGCCCTTTTCAGGCGAGGCAAGGAAGGTCGATTGGCCGACGCGCCACCGCACGATTTCCTGCCCGAGGTAGGAGATTTTTTCCATGGTTTCGAAAAAACAGCCTGCGCCCAACCGTGCAAGCCACCGCTGGAAACAAATCCACGATTTCCAACGACCGCGCCTTGCGCATCCTCCGGCCGGCTCTCAATGTAAGCCCCCATGTTCGTCCGCCTTCTGCAACTTTTCTGTTGGAGCCTGGTGCTTGCCGTCTGCGCGCGCGGCGCGGACGCCACCGAAACGTCAACACCACCTCCAAGCGCAGCCCCCATCACGACCCCCGCGGCGGCACCTGCCGATCCCGCCACATCAGCGCCGGCCAAGCGCCCCGACGTCGTCGTCATCCCCATCCGCGAGCAGATCGCCACCCCAGCCCTCTACATCGTCCGCCGCGGGTTGAAGGAAGCCATCGAGCAAAAAGCCGATGTGGTCATCTTTGATATGAAAACGCCAGGCGGCGCGCTCGACGTCACCAAAGACATCATGGAGGCGATCCGGAAATTTCCCGGACTCACGCTGACCTATGTGAACGACGAGGCCATCTCCGCCGGCTCGATCATCGCAGCCAGCACGGACGACATCTGGCTCGCCCCCCTCGGTAAAATCGGCGCCGCCGCCCCCGTCTCGGCCACCGGACAGGACATCGAAAAGACCATGAAGGGGAAAGTCGTGAGCTACCTGCTCGCCGACGTACGCGGCATCTGTCAGGCGAAGGGCAAACCCGAGCGAGGGCAGGTCATCTCCGCCATGATCGACGAGGAGTTTGAGCTGAAAATCGGCGAAAAGGTCATCAAGGCGAAGGGCGCCCATCCGCTCACCCTCACCGCGGCCGAAGCGATGGAGACCTATGGAGAGCCCCCGCAGCCCCTGCTCGGCGCCGGCATCGCCAAGGACATCGACGACCTGCTCACGCAGAAATACGGCGCGGGTAACTACAATTTGAAACGCCTCGATGCAAACTGGTCCGAGCAGCTGGCCGTCTGGCTCAATGCCATCGCCCCGATCCTGCTCGGCCTCGGCCTGCTCGCGCTGTTTATCGAGTTCAAAACTCCCGGATTCGGCATCTTCGGAATCTCCGGCATCACGCTCCTCGTGATCGTCTTCCTCAGCAATTACGTCGCAGGCTTCTCAGGGCACGAGCCCATGATCCTCTTTGCGGCCGGACTGCTGCTCGTCGCGCTCGAGATCTTCGTGCTCCCCGGCACCGCCATCCTCGCCGTCTGCGGCCTGATCATGATGTTCGGCTCGCTCGTCTGGTCCATGGCCGACCTCTGGCCAAGCGAGCCCATCGAAATCACCGCCGACACCTTTGTCCGCCCCATCGTCAACGTCGGTCTCGGTTGCGCCATCGCGGTCGTCCTCGGACTGCTGCTCGCACGGTTCATCCCCAAGGGCTGGTTCTGGGACAAGATGATCGTGACCTCCACCGTGGACGCCGCCGCCCAGACCTCCGGCACCGGCAACGCCATTGAGCAGATTCACGCCATCATCGGCCAGACTGGCGTCGCCGCCACTGCCCTGCGCCCCAGCGGGCAGGTGGAGATCGCCGGGCGCCGCTACGAGGCCCGCGTCGACCTCGGCACACTTGATGCCGGCACGCCGGTGGTCGTCCGCGGCGTCAACGATTTCGGTCTCATCGTCGAGAAAGCCAACGTATGAACGCCATCCTCATCCTCTTCCTGTTCGGCATCGTCCTGCTTGTCTGCGAAGTCTTCGTGCCCGGAGCCATCCTCGGCTCGATAGGCGGGCTCGCCATGCTCGCGGGCTGCATCCTCGCCTTTCAAACGTATGGCGCGGCAGGCGGCGCACTCGCCACCCTCGCCGCACTCGGACTGCTTGGCCTCACACTCCTGTTGGAGTTCGTCGTCATCCCGCGCACACGCTTCGGCAAAAAACTGTTCGTACAATCCACGAGCGGCTCCACCACGCAGCCGCCCGTCGCCGAGCCCGCTAGCATCGTCGGCCAGACCGGCGAGACCGCCACAACCCTCTCCCCGACCGGCTACGTGCTCGTGTCGGGCAAACGCTACGAAGCCTTTTCCCGCGACGGCCTTCTCCCCAAGGGCGCCCCCATCCGTGTGACCGGACTCGATAGCTTCCGCCTCATCGTCACCAAAGCCTGATTTTTCCCATGCAAAACATATCCGTCATCATGCTCGTCCTCATCGGCGTCCCCTCGCTGATCGTCGCCTTCATCCTGTTCTCCTTCTTCAGCACCTGGCTGAAAGCATGGCTCAACGGCGCGCCCGTCAGCATGCTCAACCTCCTCGGCATGCGGCTCGGCGGCGTGCCGTACAACCTCGTGGTCGAGGCCCGCATCACCGCCGTAAAGGCCGGCATCCAGCTCACGACCGACAAGATCGCCGCCCACTTCCTCGCTGGCGGCAACGTCGTCCCCACGGTCCAGGCCATCATCGCCGCCCAGAAAGCCGGCATCGAGCTCGGCTGGGACCGCGCCTGCGCGATCGATCTGGCGACCAAAGGCTCAGGCAAGAGCGTCGTCGAAGCCGTGCGCACCTCCGTCGATCCGAAGGTCATCGACTGTCCGAATCCTGAGCAGGGCCGCACCACCATCGACGGCGTCGCCAAAGACGGCATCCAGGTAAAGGTTAAAGCCCGCGTCACCGTGCGCACCAACCTCGACCGCTTCGTCGGCGGCGCGAAGGAAAACACCATCATCGCCCGCGTCGGCGAGGGCATCGTCACCACCATCGGTGCGGCCGAAAGCTACAAGACCGTGCTCGAGTCCCCCGACTCCATCTCGAAGACCGTGCTCGCGCGCGGCCTCGACGTCGGCACCGCATTTGAAATCCTCTCCATCGACATCGCCGACGTGGACGTTGGCGAGAACGTCGGTGCCAAACTCCAAGTGGCACAGGCCGAGGCCAACAAAAACATGGCACAGGCGCAGGCCGAAATCCGCCGCGCCGCCGCCGTCGCCCTCGAACAGGAAATGAAGGCCCGCGTGCAGGAGATGCAGGCCAAGGTCGTGGACGCCCAGGCTCAGGTGCCGCAGGCCATCGCCGACGCGTTCCGCAACGGCCGCCTCGGCGTGATGGACTACTACAAGATGGAAAATGTGCAGTCCGACACCGCGATGCGCTCCAGCATCGCGCAGCCCGAGACTAAAAAATAAACGGACCACCGCGCATGCGCTGGTTTCTAGAACACATCCAAGTCGTCATCGCCGTCGCGGGCATCATCGCGTGGTGGGTCAATCAACGCCGCCGCGAGAAGGAGGGTCAGTCCGCCGACTACGATGGCGACGGCATTCCCGAGCGGAATCCGGGCGCCGAGCCGTACGACGACGACCAGGCCCGGCGCGTCCGAGAGGACATCCGCCGGAAGATCGCCGAGCGACGTGGGCTGGCCACACCGCCGGCCCTCGCACCGGAGCCACCACCGGTCGTGCCCGTGCCCGCATCCCGAGAGGAGACGCCACCACCGGTATTCCAGGATCCCCTGCAGGACATGCTCAAGGAACTGCAGCGGCGCCTGGCGCCCGCAATGGAGCCCGCCGCCCCGCCGCCCGAGCCCGAAATCGACCGTGCCGCGCTCGAACGGCAGCAGGAAATCGAGGCCCGCTACCGGGAGCTAGAAGCCCGGCGGGCGCGCACGCTTGCGCAGGCCGAGGCGATCCGCATCGAGCAACCCAGTACAGCCCCGGCCGCCTCCGGCGCCGCCTGGCTCGTCGAGTTGCGCAACGCAAAAAACATCCGCCATGCGATCATCGCGCGCGAACTCCTCGGCCCGCCCGCGGGACTTCGCTAGCGCGTGCATGGACTTGCAAAACCTCCAAAGCAAAAATTCGCCTAGCAAAAATGCGCACTTTGCGCATCCATAATGCCCGGGCAAAGTTTTTGACCCGCAATCTAACCCCAAATAACCACAGAAAGGATACCCACGAAATGGCCACAAAAGCAAAACCCGCCGCCAAAACCGCGACCAAGAAAGCTGCTCCCAAAAAGGCAGTGAAGAAGGTTGCCAAGAAGGTTGTGAAGAAAGCCGCCGCCAAGAAGCCCGCTGCAAAAAAAGCGGTGAAGAAGGCTGCCGCCAAAAAGTAATTTGGTTCACACCCCGACGCCGAGATCGCGCACTGCGCATCTCGGCGTTTTTTGTGCCCGCGTGCGGCGACAAAAAAACGGGGGCGAAGCCCCCGTCGAACATCAGACCTGGCGCGCGATCATCGCACGCCGACTTCGGCCCGGTCGTAACCTTCAAAGGGGAGATCGTAGCGTTTCCCATTCATCTCGATCTTCAGACTCTTGCCGGAGGTCGTGGTGACATAAACGGAGCCGCGGCGAGAGAGCGTCTTGCGCTCGCCGGCCGAGAGCGTGCCCTGGAAGAGCTCCGCCTTGTCCGAGACCTGCACCACCTTCACGCGGACCTGATCGAGGGCGCACAAGGTCAGTTCGGTCGCGGGGTCGCCGCCGGCCGCAAGCGAACCGCCGCCGGATTTCCCTGCAAAAAGCGAACTCAGCCCCCAGATGAGCAGTACGACAATCACGGCGCCGGCCGCGATCAGCCCTGCCTTCTTGATCATCCGCGGGTCGATGTACGGGCCGTTGGGCAAGCTGGTCCCGATGCGGGCAAACTGCCGTGGCCGCGACGTCCCGGACTCGCCAGTACCCTCATCCGAGGAGACGGCCGGCACCTCATCGGCAGCCGACGAGGACGAGGCCTTCCCGTTGGAGGAGGCAAATGAGATGTCCATGCGGCCGTAGACCTCGCGGCTCGGGGCACGCGGGCGCGAATCGGAACCAAGGCCGAGGGCCTTGTAGTCAGCCATGATTTTGTCGGCCGGCACCTTCAAAAAGGTCGCGTACGTGCGGAGGAATCCGCGCACGTAGATCTCAGGCAGGTTGATGTCGTATTGGTTGCCCTCGAATTTTTGCAGATACTCGCCGCGGATCTTCGTGGCCTCAGCGGCCTCACGAATGGAGATTCCCTTGCGCTTGCGCGCCTCTTCGAGCCGTTCGCCAATGGTCTGCATGGGGTAGTCAGTTAGGAAAGGGTTTCTTGGAAGTCAGCACGAAAGAAGCCCGGGGGCCGTCCCAACACGAGTTCTTTCCAAGCCGGGGCCTCAAAGGGTATCGAGGTCGACGAGGATTTCGCGGGGGCTGGAGCCATTCTCGGGCCCGACGATGCCTTTGTCTTCCATGATTTCCATGATGCGGGCGGCGCGGTTGTAACCGATGCGCAGACGGCGTTGGAGCATTGATGTGGAGGCGCGGCGTGTGGACTTGAGCACATCAAGCGCCTGCCGGTAGAGCTGATCGTCGTCTCCGAGATCCTCGTCGTCGCCATCCTCATCGTCCTCGTCGTCGCGCGCAGCGCGGTCGATCTGCGCCTGGACGTCCTGCTTGTAAACCGGGGGACCGTTGCGCTTGAGGTATTCAACCATGGCGGATACCTCGTCGTCGGACACAAAGGCGCCCTGGGCGCGCACGAGCCGTGAGCTGCCAGGGGGGGAAAAGAGCATGTCGCCGCGGCCGATGAGCATATCGGCGCCC
>Ga0255345_1006235_pt1 | contig 11743 bp, 16 predicted proteins | sample wastewater_treat_6_FD_192415 | JGI IMG/M metagenome (GOLD analysis project Ga0255345, IMG submission 192415) | Wastewater microbial communities from Lulu Island WWTP, Vancouver, Canada - plant20 | ecosystem: Engineered > WWTP > Wastewater > Unclassified | place: Canada: Vancouver, British... | reverse complement strand
CAGGGCCTACCCGCATGGCAGATCCGTTCCCAAAACTATAGTAGGGCCCTCTTCTCGGTAAATCTGCCCAACGTATGAAGCTTCCTCCGTATCCTGAAAAGGGATAGCGGTGAAAGTATTCACGGTAAGTTTCGGCATAGCTTTTTCCATGGAGCAGGCAATCTGCTACTGCAACAGTCAGCACCGTATCATCGGTGAATCGACAGCGGGGATTAAAGAGTGGAAAGTCTGTTCTGGTTATGTTGTCGTGTTCATATACTGATCCGATAATATCTCCTGCAATGGCACCGATCATATTTCCCTCCCTTCTTCCGATACGGTTATGTGTGGATCCTCATATCCTTCATCTTCTTTATACTTCTTCATCATGAAATTGCACAGTTCTCCCCATGCTTCAAACTTCAACTGGTCACTGTAAGCGCTGGCAAGGTAGTAATCCAGACGCACATCACCGGAAATCCCCATGATCCTGAAGTTGGTCTTCATGACGAAACGTCTCCAAACATCCAGGTGGGTGATACTTCTGAAGAGGCGGTTCGTGTCCAGTACGAACTCTCTGATCTTCTCTTCATTGCGTCTGTCCATTCCCGGCAGGACAAAGCCAGCAACGGAGCTGTGTCGGCCCTGGGGAATGATGACCGGTGCATGCTGGGAGTTGAAGTACAGAGCCCGTCCCAGACAGGTCCTGCAGAACCAGTAGGAGAACCGTGAGCCACTCAGGCGTATCTCCTGGCCGCATGCATGGCAGAGGGTGAGCCTTTCGTTAAAATCAAAGCCCGGCCATAGGGCCTGTTCCCTGTCCTCATCGGGCATCTGTGGTTTTTGATTATGCTGGCTGCATGTGCTGTCACACTTCTGGAAATACCGTTTTACCGGTTTCCATTCATCAGGCAGGTAGTCGATGATCTCAGGGCGGTACGCCCAGAATCCGTAGGGTTCGTAACACTCGGAGCAGATCATCATGTCCTTGTAGTCCACGAACTGAAGGAGTTCTGATTCAGTGATTCGTCCTTCTTTTACCGGAATAATGTGTTCGGGTACGTTGTTCATGCTGTGTTCCTCCTCTTGCTGTATTTGCATCACACCAGGCGAGGAGACAAAAAAACCGTCCACATCAGGGACGGTCTCATATGACATACGATTGCCGGAGAGCTTACATTTTCGAAGCCCTTGCTTCGCACATCATCCCGCTTGTACGGGATCAGGCACCGCAGCGTCTCCTTGCTCGGTTGCCGCATCCTTTTCGGATGGCTCCTGATGCTGGAATTATTATAGCATGTCTGGCAGTACAATACAAGGATAGAATTATGTCAAACTGTATTATCTCTTGTGTCATTGAAAGAAGATGGAGTACCTTTCTTCGTCGTATCAACCAAAATACATTTGAGTAAAGCAGGCACTCCGTGATGCAACAATTTGTGAAGAATCAATCACAGGCGATGAAAATGGTAAAGAAACTGGATGTCATCAATAAAGAGCACTGGTCAGGTGACTACCGGAAGTTCGGACGACGGGCGGTTGCAGTGTTCCTGCAATGCTGGATGATAGAATCGATTGCAGATCTTCTCTCCCATCTCCCGGATGGCCCATCGGATCGGAGGAACGGAAGTTACAAGCGGCACCTCCTGATCGAGATAGGAGATATCCTGCACGCTGTCCCTCGCACAAAAACCTATAAACCCGCCAAGGTTCCTGAAGCATGCGCGTAAACAGGGGCTTTCCATCAGGAAGATCGGGGAAGTTCTCATGACGATCTTTGGCGAGAAGATATCCCAGCCTATGAGCAGGGTGTCAAAAACCCTTGATGTGGCCGTTTGTCCCTTCTGTAGGAGGAAGCTCTCCAATGTATACAGAACCTTCATCTTCGATGGAATCATACTCTCCCAAAAGACACCATTGAGAAGGTCTGTCCTAGTGGTTCTCGAAATAGACCATAATAGTAAAAAGGTTCATCGACTTTAAACTTGCCCCTTCTGAGGGCAGAGCTGAATGGGATACATTCCTCACAGACCTCTCCAAGTGTGGACTTACCGAAGAGGGATGTGAGGTCATATCGGTCGATAGGTGTATGGGACTCCTCTCGTTCCTTCCTGGCTACTACCCTAAATCCCGGTGCAACGTGCTGGTTCGTTAGATGAGAAACTGCAGTAGCCCCATTTAAACCGGACACTCATGCGAGCGAGAATATGTTGTAGTCATAGCCATAGAGTTATTACTATAATCAAGGAAAGGAGGCCTGTGAGCCCGGTAGAAGTCATTACGTCAGTTGAGAGAAGAAGGCGATGGAGCTCATTACAGAAAGGGGCGATGGTTGAAGAGGCCGAACAACCTGGCAACAGCGTGTCTTCGGTGGCACACAAATATGATGTCCATCCCAACCAGCTCTTTCAGTAGAGGCGACTCATTGAATGTGGCGCTCTCATTGCTGCAGGGCCCTAAGAAACGGTTGTTCCCCTGTCTGAGGTTAAGGAGCTCAAAGCGAGAGTCCGTGAGGTAGAGTGCATTCTATGCAAGAAGACCATGGAGGTGGAGATTTGAAAGGATGCCATCGAGATTGCCTGTGAAAACAAAGAAGGGATTAGGGTCGCTTTTGCCATGGGTAAGCTACAGTGCTACACCTGGTGGAATTACCTCCGAGATCATCAGGGACCTTATGACGGAAGCTATCGAATATCGCTTTGGCCCCATTACCGCATTACCCCACAGGATCGAGTGGCTTTCGGGCAATGGCTCTGCCTATACGTCCCGTGCAACCTGTTAGTTTGCCATTCCCGTCGGGATTACCCTGTGCACCACACACCATATCACAGTCCTGAATCAAATGGCATGGCAGAGTCCTTTGTGAAGACCTTCAAGAGGGATTATGTATACTACCCATATCTTACCCGATGCACGAACCGTAATGGAATTGCTTCCATCCTGGTTCGAGGACTATAATGAATATCATCCTCATAAAGGATTGAAGATGAAGACACCGAGGGAGCATAGAAGACAGGTATTACGTTAGAAGGGTGTCCGGCTTTACAGGGGCAACTCCATCGTAAACGTGAGAAATTTGGGATAAAGGCAATATATTCTAAGATAATGAGTATCGTAGCTAATAGCCTGAATGCTTGTTCTGGCTTGATCACTATATGGAGAAGAATATGAAGAGGTGTATGGACGACTATGAACAAGCCATTTGTGAACACTGGAGGCTGGAGAACCTTGGAGATGCCATCCTCGGCGTACTACATAGCATGGGTATTGATATCGAGGTGTTGACGCCAGCCGACCTTGCGCCGATTGACGCTTTTCATTCCCGTGGGCTGGAAGCTACAAAAGAGCTAGCCTCCCACGTCGGAGTACGTTCTGGGTGGAATGTGCTCGATGTAGGGAGTGGACTTGGGGGGACAGCACGCTACTTGGCAGTTGAGCACAGTTGTCATGTCACAGGTCTGGATATTACCGATACCTATTGCGAAGTTGCTACAATGCTCTCGAAACGCTTAAGACTAAACACTTGTACGGTTTTCCAGCAAGGTAATGCCTTAACCATGCCTTTTCCGAATGCCTCTTTCGATCTCGTTTGGACCGAGCATACGCAGATGAACATACCCGACAAAGCAAAGTTTTACAGCGAAATAAGCCGTGTGCTGAAACTGGGAGGTCGCTTTGCGTTTCAGGACATTTTTCAAGGGCCAAATGGTGAAATGTACTTTCCTGTTCCTTGGGCTGATGAACCGTCAATCAGCTACCTTATTGCTCCGAATGACTTGAAAATCTTGCTGGAATCTATCGGATTTCGTGTCCTCTACTGGCGCGACACCTCTTTGAAAGCATTGGTTTCAGCCCAGCAACGCAAAAAACAAGTGGAGGCATGTGAGCTCCCTCCTTTCGGCACTCATCTTCTGATGCGGACAGATGCTAAACTCAAGCTAAAGAACCAGGCTCGTAATTTAGAAGAGGGTCGGATCGTGCTAATCCAGGCCGTGCTTGAAAAAGCTTCATATAACAAGGAGTTTCTTCATTTATGAGCAAGACAAGATATTGGCTAAGTTATGGGCTAATCACAAATTTGTCATTACATTTAAGTCCCTAATGATTTCATTTTGTTAAAATGAGGCTTAATACTAAAAAAACGGGATTTAAAATAGCCTTTAAATGCTATAGTAGCAACGATCTACATCATTAAAAACTCAAACGGTTAGAACAAGCTCATCGGCCAGAAAACATGCCTCAATTACCAAACACACTTTCGTGACCATTCCCTGGAAAGTCATATTTTCTTTCCGATAGTCAGTTATTTTTTGTTGATAATCTTTCACATCTCGCTTCCATGGCCAATTCAAGTCACCTTCAAACACAGTCTTTCATTGGCATTCAAATCCATCTTTCACGCTTCGAAGTATCTGATTTATTGCCTCGATGGTCTCTTTTTTTGGTGGTTCTTTGCCATCCCCAAGCTCTATTTTAACTTCAAAGCGAATAGATGTGTTTGCTTTTGCTTTTATCTCCAGAAGCTTGGACATAGCATCGCCAAGATCTTGTATTTGTGAAGGTTCGAGTTCTGCGACTGCCATAAGCTTATTAGTCTTTTCCTTATCACGGATGCCATCCGCCCAAGGTTCTCCCCCTTTACCAGAGGGTAATTTGAATCTCGCCAGTTTTGCAGAAGGGAAATCGCACGGCCATTCTCCCGAAACAATATCACGCTCAATAAATCGGGCTTTCAGCGCAGATGTTATTACCTCACGTACGGTCTAGCCAGGGCAGAGTTTTCCCTGTCTTGACAGACAGCACAGTTGAGATAGAAAGCGCTGATGTCTGCCCATCCTGCCAGGCATCGGGCACATTTTCAGGGAGCACTTCCGCTGCGCCAATGATGATCGGGGGAGCGCTGAGTATTGCAGTTGGGTTTAGTATACCCGGGGGTATCGGTTCAGCGAGAAGGCTTGCCGGCCCTGACAGCAGCCACAGAATTCCTTTCTCGACTGCTTCACTGATAGCCTTATCAATAACCGATTGTTCGGTCTTAGGGATATGCACGGCTTCACTGTAGCCATCACGTTCAACCTGTACAACATTCGCTCCATTAAAATATTTTGCTACGGCCTTAGCTGTAATCTCATCATCCGTCCAGAGCCCGGGCAGTTTCCTGGGCGCCAACAGCATCGCGTCCAGCTCCACCAGCTCTGCCGCTTCAGGAAGTACAAGTTCAAGGGCAGGCTCATTCAGTGCATTCTCGTCGGGACGTGACATCCACCATGTTCTCATGGAGCCGTCCGGCCGTGTAAGCCTCAACACAAACGTTCCTTTCTCACAACCATCGGCAAGCGTCTCAAGGATAGCGCTTGCTTTTAACATCTTTGGCATGTGAGGAAGTTGAGCAAACGCGCCGGCCAAATCTTTTACCCGTCGGGATGTCTCTCCCGGACGCCAGAGATTGTAGGGACCGTCTGGCAATAAGGCCTCTGCCGTTACAGGTGTATCCTGAATGCGAGACCTTTTATCGCTCTTGACGACATTAAAATGGGGTTCATCGCCAACGGCAATCTTGAACGCCTGGACCTCATTTTTTTCTGAAACCGTCACAATGATACAATAGGCCTGTCTGACCGCATCGGGGATACGGCCTTTGGCTTTATCTATATTGATCTGGAGCGTTTGAACTCTTGCGGGGTCAACATTTCCATCTTTCTGCTGCTTCTTGATCTCATCCCTGACTATGTTCCAGCCCATATAATCCCTGATGCGGGCCATGGCAAGCTCCAAACCGTCTTTTGACGGAGCAAGGAGGATGACTGAGTTCCGGTATACACGAGGCCTGTCAGGCCCTGTTGTTTCATCAAGAAACCGCTTCGCCTCAGGGCTTGGTTTTCCTGATTCCGATGCAGCGCTCGGAGCGAGAATAGCGTAATGAAACGCACCGTCATCTTCTATATCACGCGGTTTTGTAGGCAGGGTGTGAACGCGAACTCCTGCCGCAGAAGCATTCGCCGTAAGGTTTTTGACCTTGCTTATTTCGTCGATCAAGCTGGCACGAACTGTGCCTTCAGCAATGTTTCTGGTAGCAGTTGCATGCATCTGGGTAAGATTTGGCCGGTTACCAAGCCTCCATGTTCCGGGAAGCTGGTCCTCTGACGAGGCAGCATAGAGATCATCGAGCCAGTAGCTCTTCTGTGCCCAGCGCGCAAGCCCTTTCTCAAGTTCGATCTTGTCAGGTCGGCTTGATCCCAGAAGAACCAAGAGATCCCTCGTCTTTGCATTCTGACCTATAGGCTGTGAGTGAAGGAATGTAGCAACCACCACCTGTTCAATTTCCCTGAATTTCAGTCCCACAGACTCTGCCTGTATCTGCCTGGCCTGGGCAAATTCGTTATCCAGAATGCCTGTCCATGCCTGCTTCTTGCCTTCCCATTCCTCGGTATCGGCAACAGTGACCATTTCTCTCAAAGCCTCGGAGATACCTTCCTGGCCATCTGCAAAGAGAAAAGCCGCAGGGCCGATCAGCGGACTTGTATCCCACTTCTCAGCCTCGCGCAATGCCAGAGCAAAGGTTCTCAATACCCCGCGGGTTCGTTGAAATCGATCGAGTTGTGTCCATTTCGAATAGAGTACTTCGGTAAGGTCAGGATGAAAGGGAAACTCTTCAAAAAACGCTCTTCTGCTTCTGCCCCCTGCTTGGCTGTTTGCTCATCCACAGCGGCAATCCCTTTTAATGCAGCTACAACATGCTGCCGGAATATCTCCCGATCTTTCAATGATTCAGCAGTGAAGAACCTGCGCCGGAGGACCTCTGCTACATCTTTTTTCACCCCCGGCTCCCTGCCTCCTCTCGCTGACGCTGAAAAATGTCATACAGATGGCTCTTGATTTTGCGGCCAAGCTCATCCTCTGAGATAGGTTCACTTGTCAAAAGAGATGCCACAATGCAGCAGCAGTCTACCTTTGTCGCAGCCTGGGTGAGATACTGGAAAAAGTTCACCAGACTGTTGAGCCGCACAGTGTCATTACCAACCTTCTCACGGGCATACATCAAAACCTCATCTATCAGAACAAGGGTTCCAAGGTCTTCCTTGCCGGGCAATTCCAGAAGTCTTATCATCAGGTTTTCAGCAGGAGCAGTATTCCGTTCTTCTGCTTTCCCTTCCGCATGAAGCAGTTTCAGACCATCATCCCCGGCAATCTGAAAAGCAAGCACACTCCATGGCTGTTTGAGCATCCTGACCTTGCCTTCTGGTGACCGAACCTCCATGCCCTTCTCAACATCAAGCTTGTCAAAGCAGAGCCCTGCTACGCGGCATCAGGGAGGCTTCTGTCCAATGTCTTCAATGAACTCTGCCACTGCGGGAAGCTTCGGAAGGTTGTCAGGGTCCTGGACAAGATGGTCAAGGGTAATCAATGTATGTGTTTTTCCGCCCCCGTACGTGAGCTCCAACTGCCGTACCGCTTTATCATTCTTTCCTGCGACCCGCAAGACCACATTTCTCACCAAATGCCTTAAATTGTAGGTTGGGAAGGTGAGGGCAAATAAGTTCTACGGCTTTTCATAAATGGGCCGTTTGCCGCCCTGCATGAGAACCTCGTATAGATCCGCAGCAAACATATGGAGCGATAGCTCGCCTGATCGTAAATCATCCCGCAACTTTACCACTTCGTGCCAGGGTTTCCATGGTAACTGCTTCATCATTCTCCCTTTTTGTGCATCATTATTCACGGATAAACTCCCTTATTCTTCCTTTTTGTATAACCCATAGCTTACCTGCAATATCGGCAAGTTCCAAAGCCGTAATGAGCGTGCGACAACCGTCTAACAGATGGTCCAGCGACAACCGCGGGGGCAGACGGAGAACAGCAATACCAGGATAATCCTCTGGCGGAAAAACCAGTGGATTTCCAAAGTCAATATCAAGAGTGACAAGGCATCTCTTCTCTTCTTTACACACGGAGATAAGATGGCGATCTTTGGCGCCATGCATGGCCTGGCTTTTTACTGTGGCGACATCATGCCCTGCTTCCCGGAATAGCTCCAGTGGTTGCTCTCCAAGATTTTCATCGAGTTTGAGTCTCATTTACTTCCTCCACCGATCTCAATGTAGCGTTCCCTTGACATTTCAGCGCCATAGGCAATACATGCCAGCACGTCGTCTTCGTTCAGGTCATACTCGCGAATAATCTCTTCGGTTTTCATACCGCTGGCGAGGAGATCAAGTACGAGAGAAACCCAAACTCGTCTTCCCCGAATACAGGGCTTTCCGAAGCATACCTCCGGATCAATCGAAATCCGTTCTATAAGTTTTTTACGGTCCATGGTTCATGCCCCTCCTTTTGTAAATCTTCTATGGGTTAACATACCAAAATAATACCACAATTATTGCAACATCAGTTATAACCAATCCATTTAGGTTGCAATTCCAAGATATTAAAATCATTGAAGCTAGTCCTTGTTGTCCATCCAGCAAGTTACTCACTGTTGTACTATAACACCAGATTAGTTGCAATCTCTTAACATGGTTATTCCGTTGCGAAGCATCTTTTAAGTGTCATCATCTCCCGAAGGAATGGTCATTTGTCTATATCTCCCACCTTTTGCACCGACATGATTACTCAATGACTCAAGGAGCGAGCGTTCCTCGCTCCCACGGGGAGAGAGTTCGATAAGCGACTGCAGGAGGCATTTGAAAAGCTCCTGATGCCTTAATCCATTATCATCATGGTACTCATCAACCTTTGCAAGTTCACCTGTTTCCCAGAGGTGCATCAATCGATGGACGCGGTCAATAAGGGGAACAGGCCGTCCTCCGGGGACTTCGTAGCCGAGAGACCGGCCTTTTCGTTGGGTCCAGGTCTTCAGTTTCACCTTGCTCACTAAATCTTCCTCGATATCAGTGGCAGTGGCTGTTTCTCCATCTGGCTCTTCATCGTCGGCTTCATCAGCAGATTTTCCTTTGGTGAACCCGATAAGATCCCATGTGGAAGTCAGTTCTTTGTCGGAAATCCCGCATGAGATTGTATAAAGGATACATGCGCCTGCCGGCGCCTCGTCAAGGCCGAAGTCGTGACGATGGAGGAGGTAATACGCTGTCGGTTCGTCCAGGCGGTCAGCCTCAACATCCGTCGCTTCTTCGCCATCACCTGATAGAACACGACCTACGACGAAGTCAACGACAATACGGCGAACATGATACAAAAATTCGGATACCAACATCACCTGACCAGGGTCATTCGCCTTCTTTACCACAGGGTGTTTGCTATAGGCCTCAAGCGCCGGACCCGTTGCTGCCCAGGCAAAGTCAGGCCCACGAATGCCGGCATCCCAGAACTCCCGGAGTTGGCTCCGGATATTATGCTGCATCTCTTCCAACACCAACTTGTCCCAACCAGGGCGAGCTGAAACCGGGCGCTTCTCACAGACTAGCCAGACGGACGAAGAGAGGGCCGCAGATGTTTGAGCTCTTATTCGTCCTGTTCGTTCCGTTTGAATTGGCCAGCTACCGTCCACAGAGAAGCCCGCACGGATTACTGCAGACACGAGAGTATCCCGTGCATCTGGATGCTTGTGAGCAAAAACTATTAAGAGCTTGCCCTCAACCTTAAGACTATGGCAACAAGCAAGGAATGCACGGTACATGCCCTCTTCATAAACTGCTTTAGATTTTATCTTGTCCCCTTCGTGACGACTAGCATCATCAATAAGTTCTCCATCGTTCTCTTCACTGTTCCATTTAGCGATGAAGAACTGCCAAAAGCTAAATCCATTTCCTGGGATAGGCCCTTTAACGATCGGCGGAGCCAAATATAGAAGAAATCCATCAAGTCGGAATACGGAATTGCGTCATAATAGGGGGATCGGTTACGACTATGTCAAATGCTTCACCCATGGGCTTAGTCGCTGAGGATCTAAGTGCATACGGTCTTTCCGACGATACCCCGTAACGCATGTTGAATATACTCAAATACGTGTTGAAGGTTGCCCGAAAACCCCCTGCTGATTCTGACCAGGGCATGACTTCTACATAATCCCATGTAATATGTAAGGCAAATCGGCCAAAGCTACCGGAAGGCTTCTCTGCATTAGTGCTTATCCATATACATTGCGTAGAAGATCTATCAATAAGCTTGTCTGTGTTTACTGCCAAATAGGAATAAATTGCCTGATTCCATCCTTCCTGGTAAGTTTCAGTCAAATAATCAAATACCGTTCTTGTTTGTCCAACAAATGTTCCAATTGACAAAAGTTGTCTCGATGTAAAGAGCTTTCTCCATTGATCAAACCCATAAAGTGGTACCCGAAAACCAAGAGCCTCCTTACTTGGCAACGGTTCCTCTGGAAGCCCAAAGGGAATTTCCTCAAATAATGACGGGATTTCTTTCTCAGCTCCTTCCGCCATCATAACCTCATGCTTTGTGGGTAGCCTGTATTCCTTGCCACTCTGTCCATCCACAATCACAGCCGTATTGATTGTGCTCAATCTTCCAGCTTGACCCTCAACACGGATATCTTCCATAGTCATTATCGCTCGGCAGCAAGTTCACTGTGTGCCTGATCCCGACATCGTTCCTGCGCCGATACGTTTATCGTGTTCACGCCGCTGGGCAGTATTGCCACCTTTGACCGGAGCATTTACCTCAATGCCAAAAACCACGCCAGTCTTTTCACTATTCGGCTCCATAGTAAGAAGCACACGTTTCTTCTCCTTCTTGCTGAGCCAACGGGTCTTGAGAAAAGGAATAGTGGCCCGGCAGTTTTTGCATGTCACTGTCCGTGCCCAGAGATACGCCACGGTGGGTTTTGCCACCCAGCGGGGATTGCGCTTGTCAGCAAGATATTCTTCACTAAACCCAGCATTGAGGGTGTCAATATCCGGTGCACCATCCTCTTTCAACGGAACCAATTGCATGGGCTGCTTCTCAAAGGGTTTGGGGGCGCGTTTGTCTATTGGCTCAAAGTCCGCATATACCGGATAATACTGAGCGAGGTCCTTTCGTGCATGATCGAGCACCCACTGTCCCCAGGCCCGCACGTGCCAGGCAAGGTCTGCTTTCGGAATCATGCTGGAATCAGGCTTGTCCCAGAAACCAGGTTGCCTTTCTTCCTCATCAAGCTGTTTCTTTGTCTTCTTTGTCCTCCCCACAAGATAGGGGTGGGCCTTGTAGAAGGCTTCCATGAACTTTTCATTGTCAAGAATGAATTCGGGCAGGGGATGTGTCTTACCTGCAAGTCTTTGAGGATACTCTAGGGTGCATTTCAGGATGAACCAGGCAACAGGGTTGATATCTATTGCCGTTGTCGCGCACCCGAGGCGCATGGCTTCAAGGGGGATTGCGCCACCTCCGGCAAAGGGATCAAGCACTTTCGGTGCCCTTCCGCCATAGGCTTCCCGTATCTTTGTGCGAAACCAATCAAGGATTTCCCTATTCTTCGTCTCCCTTCCCCAGGGAAGGATGCCACCTTCGGTAACCTCTTTTTCCCGCTCCGCGATTTGCCCGTTGGGCATTCTTTTCTTCTCAAGCTTCTTGGCTACCTTGCCGCCAATCTTCTCGCAAAGCTCTTTAATTTTGAGTCAATGATCCCTTTTTCATAAGCTCTTGGGTAAGATTTAATGTGAGGCAATTCGGTGAAACTTTTGATATTTGATACCGTTCTCGTTACACTATACGTTGGAACCGATTGCACGAGAAAGTGCACGTGATCCTGATCCGTGCCAATCTCCAGGAATTTCATCTGGTAGCGTTTCTCAATCTCCATGCATACATCTTT